>Ga0187833_10005058_pt1 | contig 12604 bp, 15 predicted proteins | sample ETNtaG_37_FD_167968 | JGI IMG/M metagenome (GOLD analysis project Ga0187833, IMG submission 167968) | Marine microbial and viral communities from oxygen minimum zone, Eastern Pacific Ocean - ETNP2014_SV_400_PacBio MetaG (Illumina Assembly) | ecosystem: Environmental > Aquatic > Marine > Hypoxic... | reverse complement strand
AGGTATTGTCTTGAACAATTCGTGTTTGGTTTTTTCTAATTCGCTTAGCAGCCTTGTCTTGGTTAGAGCAGTTGATTTGTCAACGCGCTTTTTCAATATGAGAACAGCAGTTTTGGCAATGTTTTCAGCTCCCTGAACCTTAAGGTCTTTTATTGCCTTGATTTTATTTTTAATAAAATTCATTTTTTAGGTGTAACCCAATAACGTAATGATGAAGATATGAGAGATAAAATAAATAAGAAAAAGAAATAAGTTTATCTCTTTTTTCTTCTTTTAGCTGCTGGTTTTGAAGATTTTCTTTTTATAGCCCTTTCTATTTTAAGCTCTTCTCTTATTATTCTTTCAGCTATTTTTTCGATATGCAGCTCTATTCTTCCCATCCTTCTTTCCATGAGAACTAATACTCTGAGAGCATATACTATGGCAAATAGAGTGCCTATTATTAGAGAAAGAGTTACCCCTTGAATATCTAATGGCATGTTATCAACCTCCTTTTTTTAAATTATCGTATGCAAAGTAATATATAAAGGTTTTGATTTGAATTTTAAAAAACAAAAGCTTTAAATATATCGTTATAATAGTTTTATGAAGAGGAGGAGGGGTTCAAAAATGAAAAGATTTTTCTCTCAAATAAAGGACAAGTTCAAAAGCTATACAGAAAGTGAAGAAGAGCCTGGTGAAGAAGGTGAAGAAGGTTATGTTGAGTTAAATACAGAAGGTGGAGATGAAGTAAAGTCTAAGATTGTAGTAAGGCCTTTTATTATGAATGATTTTGAGGATATTAAAAGTGTATTGGATGCTTTAAGAGAGGGTTATACTATTGCTCTTATTAATATAAAGCCTCTGAAAGACAAGGATTTAGTGGAACTTAAGAGGGCGGTTAATAAGCTAAAGAAGACGTGTGATGCTATTGAAGGAGAAATTGCAGGGTTCGGCGAAGATTATATTGTTGTAACACCTTCTTTTGCAAGTATCTATAGGAGCAAGGAAAGCAGCAATATTGAAGCTACGTCTGAAATAATTCAGGAAGAGTGATTGTTTTTCTTTTTTCTTTTAATTTATTGTGATAATCAGAGGTATATAATCTTAAAATATACTTCCTGTAAACGAAAAGCATAAATACCTTTTCTAAAACTCTATGTACTATATGGAAAAAGTTAACAGATTAGAAAATCAATTGTGTCCTGTATGTAATAAGAAGACGCTTGCTTTAGTGGAAACTTCAACAGAAGTGCCTTATTTAGGCGAAGTATTCCTTTTCTCAATGAGCTGTAGCACCTGTAAGTATCATAAGTCTGATGTTGAAGCTTCTGAAAAAAAGGAACCGATGGTTTATAGTATAGAGGTTGAATCAGAAGATGACCTGAAAGTAAGGGTTGTTAAGTCAAGCGAAGGAAAAGTAAAAATACCTCATGTAATGACAATTGAGCCTGGTCCAAGCTCTAATGGGTATATTACTAATGTTGAAGGGGTTCTGAATAGAGTTAAAGCGGCTATAGAGATTGCAAAAGAAGCTGAAGATGATCCTGCAGCTAAGAAAAAAGCTAAGAAATTGTTGAAGAAGGTTAATAAAGTGCTTTGGGGTCAGGAAAAAATTAAGATTATCATAGAAGATAAATCTGGGAATTCTGCTATAATCTCTGATAAGGCTGTGAAGAAGGAGCTTTAAAAAAGCAAATTTCTTAAAAGAAAGAAGAGTTACTAATTATAAGAATGGTAAAAATAGGTATAATTGGTGGATCTGGATTAGATAATCCTGATATTCTTGAAGATGCAAAGGACGTAGAAGTTGATACACCTTATGGCAAGCCAAGTTCTTCTCTTAAGGTTGGTAAGATAAAAGATATTGATGTTGTTCTTATTGCAAGGCATGGGAGAGGACATACAATCCCGCCAACGCAGGTTAATTTTAGAGCGAATATTCAGGCTTTGAAAGACGCTGGCTGCACGCATATATTAGCTACTACAGCATGCGGGAGCTTGAGGGAAGAGATTGATAGAGGGCATTTAGTTATACTTGACCAATTTATAGACTTTACAAGGCATAGGCAAATATCGTTTCATGAAAAGTTTGAGCCGGATAAGCCTGTTCATACGCCAATGGCTGAGCCTTTCTCAAAGGATATGAGAAATTTATTAATTAAAACTGCAAAAGAGCTTAATCTTTTTATACATGAGAAAGGAACAGTAATCACGATTGAAGGTCCTAGGTTTTCTACTAAAGCAGAATCTAATATGTTCAGAATCTGGGGAGCTGATGTGATTAATATGAGCGTTGCTCCTGAAGCTGCTCTTGCAAATGAAGCAAGGATTCCTTATGCTGCTGTTGCTATGTCAACAGATTATGACTGTTGGAAAGAGGATGAAGAGCCTGTAACCTGGGAAGGTGTGCTTGAAATATTCAAAGCAAATGTTGAGAAGGTTACAGAGTTAATTGTTAATATGATACCTAAAATAAAATGAAAATTGTTTTAGCTACTAAATCACTTTGTAGGCAAGAAGCATTTAAATTTCTTGGTCTATATTTTATTGCAGAAGGTAGCAATGTTGATGAATATTTTGATGGAAGACCTGATAATCCAAAGGAATTAGTGAAGCATTTAGCCCAATTAAAAGCGGAATCTGTTGCAAAAAACCATTCTGAAGGAATTGTTATTGGTTTTGATTCCATTGGATGGTTTAATAATGAAATATTAGAAAAGCCAAGCTCAAAGGAAGAAGCATTTAATAGATTAAAATTATTATCCTGAAATAATCATCTATTTTATACTGGGATTTTCATGATTGACACTGCTACAGGCAAAAGCATTTCAAGAGTTATAAAAACAGAACTTTTTATGAGGGAATTAACAGAGCCAGAAATAAATAAATATCTTGAGCAAGACCCTAATTTCAATATTTATGCTTTAGGATATGACCCTTTAAGCTATTACAGCTCAACTTTTGTTAAGAAAATTGAAGGGAGCTATAATAACTTCACAAGAGGCATTCCATTAGAAGTAATGGTTGAAATGCTTAAAGAGTTTGAAAAATGAAAATAACTATTGTTGGAAGTTTAAAATTTGCCAAAGAAATAATAGAAATATCAAAAAAAATAAGAGAGCTAGGCCATGAACCATTAATGCATGATCATATGTTTGGAATTGCTGATGGTTCTGCAAAAGATTTGATTAAAGACATTGCAGAAGATCATGGTGCAATGAAAAGAAAATACGATATCTTTAAGGCATGGCATGATTTAATAAAAAGCGGTGATGCATTACTTGTCTGTAATTTTGATAAAGATGGAATTGAGAATTATATAGGTGGAAATGTATTACTAGAAATGGGTTTTGCTCATGTTAATGATAAAAAGATATTTTTATTAAATCCAATTCCTGAAGAAGTTCCCTATGTTGACGAAGTAAAAGCATTGGTTGATGTTATCATAAACAAAGATTTAAGCAAGGTGAAATAAAATGGGCATAGTAGTTGAATTTAATCCGGATTTAGCATTGAGAGATTATTCTGAGTTTGAAAAGGGAAACAGAAAAGAAGAAGAATGTATTCCTAAAAATCTCGAAGCTGGAAAAGTCTTTGATTTCTTGAAGAAAGACCAAAGAAATTATTGGTTGTTTGGAGAGATTCCTCTAAGAGAAACAAAAGGCAATCAAGTATTGGGGAAACCTATTGCAAGCGTAATTATATTAGAAGCCACTCATTTTTTAGAAGGAAAAGAAATGTTTACAAGAGGTAAATATAAAGTTGTTGATGTGTTTGATCCTAATGATAAAACTCCAAAATTTGATGGGTTAGACAGGATTAAATAAAATTATGCCTCTTCTTTAACATTAACAGTGCTTACCATTGTTAATGTCTTCCTGATGTTCTTGTTCTTTCTGAGGTTTATGAGGAATTTGTTGAACTCTTCAATATCTTTGAACTTTAGCTTTAACAGTAAGTCGTATTCTCCTGTTATGCCAAACACCTCTTTTATGTTTGGAGTGTTGAGGAAAACTTTGGAAAGATTATCCTCTGTTGTTACGAATAAGAACACTATGAAGTTCTCGTCTACTGCTTTGTTGTCTAACTTTACTGTGAACTTTTCTATAATACCTTCTTTCTTCAGCTTTTGAAGCCTTAAATGAACAGTGGATGGCCTTAACTTTGTCAGCTTGGCAATGTCTCTAATGGATTTTCTTGAATCCTCTTTTAGTACGCTTATTATCTTTTGGTCTTTTTTAGAGAGCATTTGTTAATGTATGTCCAATTATTATTTAAATATATCTATTTTGTCCAAACTATTCTGAAATTAATGGACAAATTACTGTTTATTTGAAAAAGAATATATAAATGTTATCAGATTAACTTTTTTAATAAACATAAAGGTGATACTAAAATGGATGAAACTGAAAATTATAAAGTAAAAGATATCAATCTTGCAGACTTTGGAAGGAAAGAGATAGAAATAGCAGAAAAAGAAATGCCTGGCCTAATGGCTACAAGGAAAAAGTATGGAAAAGACAAGCCGCTGAAAGGCGCAAGGATAACAGGCTCTTTACATATGACAATACAAACTGCAGTTCTTATAGAAACATTAACTGAATTAGGAGCTGATGTCAGATGGGCTTCGTGCAACATATTCTCAACACAGGATCATGCTGCGGCAGCAATAGCTAAATCTGGTGTGCCTGTTTTTGCGTGGAAAGGAGAAAGTCTTAAAGATTATTGGTGGTGCACAGAAAAAGCGCTTAACTTTGGAGATGGCAAAGGGCCTAACCTAATTGTTGATGATGGCGGAGATGCTACTTTAATGGTACATAAGGGAGTTGATATTGAAAAAGAGTCTTCTTTATTGAATAAGGATTATAGCGATGAAGGAGAAGATTTTAGAGAGTTAATGGCCTGCCTTAAAGAAGAGTACAATAAAGATGAAGAAAGATGGCAGAAGGTTGCAAAAGAGATTAAAGGAGTTTCTGAAGAAACAACAACCGGTGTCCATAGGCTTTATCAGATGATGGAAGAAGGAAAATTGTTGTTCCCTGCTGTCAATGTTAATGATTCTGTAACCAAATCTAAGTTTGATAATGTGTATGGCTGCAGGCATAGTTTGGTTGATGGCATTAAGAGAGCAATGGATGTTCTTTTATCAGGCAAGACTGCAATGGTTTGCGGTTATGGGGATGTTGGTAAAGGTTCAGCGGAATCTTTGAAAAATGAGAAAGCAAGAGTTATGGTATCTGAGGTTGATCCTATCTGCGCATTGCAGGCGTGCATGGCAGGTATTAAAGTATGCACTGTGGAAGATGCTTTGCCTGAAGCTGATTTATATGTTACAACAACAGGAAATAAAGAGATTATAACAGCAGAGCATATGAGCAAGATGAAAGACCAGGCTATTGTATGCAATATTGGGCATTTTGATAATGAAATACAGGTTGTTGAACTGGAGAACTGGCCAGGGATTAAGAAAGAAGAGATTAAAGGCAGCGAATGTCCAGTACACAGGTATACTTTTGAAGATGGGCATTCAATTTATCTCCTTGCTGAAGGAAGGCTGATTAATTTAGGCTGCGCAACAGGCCATCCAAGCTTTGTGATGAGCAATTCGTTCACAAACCAGACACTTGCACAGATAGACTTGTGGACAAAGGAGCATAAACTAGGAGTTTCTATGCTATCAAAGGAATTAGATGAAGAGGTTGCAAGGCTACACTTGGCTAAATTAGGAGCTAAGCTGACTAAACTAAGCCCTGAGCAGGCAGAATATATAGGTGTTAAGGTTGAAGGGCCTTATAAGGCAGAACATTATAGATATTAAGATTATTGAGGTTGAGTCAATAATTAGAAAATATTAAATAGGTTATCTCATTCACTATTTTAAAATGGAAGAAATGGAAGAACAAGAAGAAGAATTTGACATAGAAACTATTGATAAAGAGGATATGTATGGCGTTCTTAAGAATTTTCCTAAGCAGATGCAGGAAGCTGCCAAGTTAGGAAAAGATGTTAAGATTACTGATAAAATTGATAATATCATAATCACTGGCATGGGAGGATCAGCGCTTCCAGGGGAGATACTTAAATCATTTTTTTATTCTACAAGTATTCCTATATTTGTCAACAAGGGTTATACTTTGCCTGAATTTACTAATATGAGATCATTAGTGTTTGTGATATCTTATTCAGGCAATACAGAAGAGACAATCTATGCATACAGAAATGCCTTAAGAAAAGGAGCAAGAATCGTTGCTATTAGCTCTGGCGGGAAATTGGAAGAGCTTAGCACAAAGCAAAGGCAGATATTTATTAAAGTTCCTTCAGGTATACAACCAAGGTCTGGCTATGCTTACCTGTTTTTTCCTATACTGAATGTGCTTATGAACTCAAAGATAATAGGTGATGTGTCACATGAAATAGAAATGACTATGAATATTCTGAAGAAGCCTATCTTTGAGGAAAGGGCAAAAGAGATAGCAAGAAAGCTTGAGGGAAAGATACCTTTAATTTATTCTTCTGACAGGATGTTTGCTGTTGCTTACAAATGGAAGATAAACTTTAATGAGAACAGTAAAGTGCATGCTTTCTGCAATATGTTTCCTGAATTGAACCATAATGAAATGGTAGGGTATACAACTATAGAAGGAGATTATCATGTTATACTTGTAAAAGACGAAGATGATCATATGAGAGTTAAGAAAAGGTTTGAGATAACTAAGGACATTATAAAGAAGAAAGGAATTCCTGTAACGGAGATAATGCTTAAAGGAAGTAGTACTTTAACAAAGATTTTTTCTGCAATCTATATAGGTGATTGGGCATCGTATTATTTAGCTTTGAAATATAAAGTGGATCCTACACCAGTTAAAGCTGTTGAAGATTTTAAGAAAAGATTGAAAGAATAAGCTTAGATTCTTAGGTTTTTTGATTATTTAGTTTGGGTTTTATACCCCGATGCTTGCATCGGCTTAATACGCAAACTAAATACTAAAAATACCCCGCAGCTTGCTGCGATTGGGATTTTTTATTGATAAGAAAAGGCGATTGGTGACATAGCTTAGTTGAAAAATTCCGAAGAAAATTTCTTAAATAATATTGCTATTATTTACTAAGTTGCTACACCAACCTTAATCTTATAGTATGAATAAGCTAATATATAAATTTTTTGGAAACTGAATATATACTTTATAGAATTTGATAAATAATAAAAAATGGGCCCAACGGGACTTTCGTTATTCTTCAATAATTCGAACCCGCGACCTATCGCTGTCTGAAATTAAGGATTTCTGAGTAAATCAAAGAAACCTTGATTTTAAGAGGCGATCGCTCTAACCAGGCTGAGCTATGAGCCCATATATAGACTGAAGAATTGATTTGATTTAAATATCTTTCTTGTTTAATCAACAGTAAACAGCTTATTATCATGCCCAACGTCAAACAAGCCCAACCTTGCGCCAGCATCCAACCAACCATGCGCATAATTAATTGCAGCAAATGCTGTAACTAAGTCGCCTTTTTTACTGAAGTAATGAGCATCTTCATAATATCTTTTTGCCATGTCTAAGAAATCTTCGCCAGCTTTCTTAAAATCAACTTTACCTTTACTGACTAGCTTAACCTTTTTGATAGCTTTTCCTGTAACAGTAAAATATTTGTCAAGCTTTGCTTTTGTGATTGCTGCCTTTGGCTTACTCACTTTTGATTTGCTCATTCTTTATCTGCCTTCTTTTATGAGTTATCTTTCTAAAAGAGTTACCCACTTTATTAAACCTTTCTCTTAATTTGTTTAGTTGTCTTGGGTAACCTCTAGCAAGCCTTCCTGTGCGAAAGTATTTTTTTGTAAATATTTTATAATCCTGATTAAGCATGATTAGTTTCTCTTCAAGTTTCCTTAATTTTGGCTCTAACAATCTCTCTTTCTTTTTGTCATAGTTGCCTAACTCGTATCCTATGTTATCTTTTCTTATCTCTCCTTTTAATTTTCTATATATCTCTGCTTGCATGAATTTCATAAGCATCCTAAACCTTCCTTCTCTTTCAAACCTTCTTATGCTTGCATATATGCTTGTAGTTCTTAGCACTCTCAATGACCTGTACTTTGATGCTCTTTTAACAAAATCAGCGTCTTCCATAAACCTGATAGATTCGTCAAATCCTCGAGTTCTGTTAAAAAGCCTTCTGCTTACGAAAATACAAAATCCAAAAGCATGAGGATCTGTAAATTGGTAAATCTTAATTCCTAAATTGGTAATTTCATGCATTACTTTATCAATTCTTTTCTCTGATAAAGGATTGAACTTGCAAGTTGCAAGGTCAAGATACCTCTTTTGCATTTCAAGATAAGCTTTTTTGAGAAAATCTTCAGGTAATTTAACATCAGCGTCAAAAAAGAATAGAAAATCTCCATTTGCAGCCTTTGCTCCGCTGTTCCTGCCCACTGCAGGCATGCCGCCTTCTACAACTCTTGCATTATATTGCTTAGCTATTTCTAAGGTTTTATCTTTTGAGCCTGCATCTGCTATGATGATTTCATAATCCTTGAATGTTTGGTTTTCTATGCTTTGCAATAGCCTGGGCAGGTCTTTTTCTTCGTTTAAAGTTGGAATTACTATGCTAATTCTCATTTTTTAAATCATATTTAAATAATTAGCCACCCATAACATCCCTTCATCACAATAATAAAACATGTTCTGGTAAGGTTTTTTGTTATGATTGAATACCTCTAAGAAATTTTTATGCCTTTTAATAATTTGTGTATACTGCTCAATATACTTTCCTGCTTTCTGCTTGTCAACTTTGTTAACCACATTAATATAACATAATCCTAAATGTATCCAGTTAGTGTTGCCTTCATAGTTAGGAGCTACTATCTCCATAAAAGAGAAATGCTTATTTTGGTTAAGTGCTTTGGTATATTTCAAAGGGAAAGGCTTGTCTAACCCTTCTTGTTCTAGTTTTCTCATTGAGCTTTTCATCATTGACTTTGAAGTGAAAACACCTGTGTAATAAGGAAATGTGTTAGCATCTCCGCTTACATATTTTTTCCCAGATAAATCGTCAAGGAAATATTCTCCAGTCCAGAAATTTGATTTTATGATTTCTTTGAAATTGTAATTTTTTAAAGGATTGTCTAATAGTTTTATTTCCTTTAAATCATTATTCAGCATGGCAACCATTGTATTGTCATATAAACATGAGCATCTCATTACATTATCTTTCATTGAAGAGAAAACCTTTCCTTTCTTTACAAGGCCTGTTTCCTTGTCTAGGACAATGTTATAATATTTGTTTATTTCTTTGTTGAGAAATGGCTTATATTGATTAATTAGTTCTTTGTTGTTTAACAGCTTTAAGCTTCTAATAAGGAAAGGCAATGAATCAGGAGAATATGTTGGGAAATTAAAAGGAACATTGTAAGGCGTGATAGTGGTTGTTATTTTTCTGTGCTTTTTGAATATATCTAAAGCGTATTTTAATGTTGAATAAACCTGCTTTCTATAACCTAATTTTAATAAAGATTCTGTGCAAATCCCAAAATCTCTTGTCCAGAATTCTTTGAAATGTCCTGTGCTTGTTGTGAAATATCTATTATTCCAACAATCTTCTATAATCTGTTTGCTTATTTCTATAGGATTTCCTTTATATTTCTTGATGCCGAATAGGCTGACTTTTAAGCGCCTTCTGAACATTCTCAGTCCTTCAGTAATGTGGATAGGATGCAGCATGAGTTAAAGGTATAGAATGTAGTTATTTAAAGGTTGTTGTGTAATAGAAGCCATAATATTTATAAACCTACGAGAATATCTTCTGTTCATGCCGAGGTCGCTTAGTCTGGCCATAGCGTAGGATTGCTAATCCTATGTCCTTCGGGGCACGGGAGTTCAAAAGCATTTTCATATGAAAATGATTGAAAGTCTCCCCCTCGGCGTTTTATTTTCTTTTACTTGAGAACTATTGCACTTGATTCCTTCACAACTTCTTTTGCAAACTTCAACTGTTCTTTGCCATCAGAATAAACTGTAAAAAGCTTATCGCCTTTTTTAACCCTGTCACCTATATGATTATATAGATATATGCCAGCTTTCTTATCTTTAGGGGCGCCAGCTACTCTTGCTATTCTTGTGATAATCTTATTATCTATATACTTTATTCTGCCTGATTTTTTTGAAGTTACATCATAGGCATACCTGCCTAATTTTATATTTTCTGAATCTGTAATACCTCCTCCCTGAGCTTTGATAATTTCTTTCATCTTTTTGTAGGCTTGCCCTGACTCTAATATTTCCAGTGCTTTCTTCTTCCCCTGGCCAGGCTTTGCTTTCTTTCCCATTTCAAGTATCTTCCCAGCCATTTCAATAGACTTCTTTCTGAGGTCATTAGGCTGCCTGTAATCTCCCTGAAGCACATATAAAACATCTCTTGCCTCAAGAGCAGGGCCAATGCCGTTGCCTATAGGCTGTGAGCCATCTGTAATCATAACCTTAATTTTTCTCTTTAATTTTTTTGCAAGCCTTATGAAGTCTTTTTTAAGGTTTTTTGCAAGCTTCATGCCTTCCAGCTTGGCGCTCTTTCCAACCGGAATGTCAATAAGAATATGTGTTGAAGAAACGCTCATTTTCTTTGCCATTATAGAAGCAAGGAACTGGCTTTCAGCATTTATTTCTAAGGGCCTTTCAACCTTTATTATCTTGTCATCAGCAGGAGCAAGGTTTAATGAGCCACCCCATACAATACAACCATTTGTCTTATTGACTACTCTCTTCATTTGATTGAGGTCTAGGCATACATTTGTAAGAACTTCCATTGTATCTGCTGTTCCGGAAGGGCTTGTTATTGACCTTGAGCTTGTCTTTGGAATTGTTAAGCCTGCAGCAGCTATAATTGGCACTATAATCATTGTTGTCCTGTTCCCTGGAACGCCGCCAATGCAATGCTTGTCTATTATAGGATATTTATTGAGTTTAAGGGTACTTCCGCAATTAACCATAGCTTTGACTAACATGATGGTTTCTTTAGTGTCAAGGGCATGAGTATAGCATGCAGAAACAAAATATGTGAGCTCAATACTGCTTAACCTATTGTTAACTATATCATTGATGATTTCTTCAATCTCTTTTTTAGAAAGTGTTCCTCCATCAAGCTTCTTTCTTATGTATTGAAGGGATAAAGGCTTTTTTGCCAGGCAAATGTTGATGATGTCTCCCTGTTTTGCATTAAGCGCTTCTAAAGTTTCTTCGAAAAGGCCTATGCTTCCTGAGGGTATAGCTTTAAGGCTTTTTCCTATGTCTAGTACCGCTTCTATATTCTTTCTATTTTTTCTTATTTTTATCCTATCGAGAACATGCAAATCAAACTTGGCAGCGTCTTTAGAGTTTAAGATGGCAACAAGAGTATTGCCTGTTGTTATATCCATAGCCTTAACTTTGAATTTCATAGTATTCGTTATCCTTGCTTAAACCATTGCTTCTCTTTTTCATAGATATCTATGAAAGTTACCAATAAAGCCAGAATTAGAGGGCCTATAACAAAGCCTATGAAGCCGAACATAATAATGCCGCCTATCAAGCCAATTATAATAAAAGTGGAATGAATCTTTGTTTTGTTTCCTATCATTTTAGGCTTTACTATATTGTCTATAGGTGTAAATATAAACAGTCCAAATAATAGAAGGATTATGCCTTTGATAGCAAGTCCTGTGTTACCTTCCATGTATCCTGATATAAATAAGAGAATAGAGCCAGGTATCCAGATTATTGTAGGACCTATAACAGGAAGAATTGAGAGTATCATCATAAGAATACCCCAGAGAATAGGGCTGGATAATCCAAATATAAAAAATAGAATTGCTAATATAGTTCCCTGGATTACACCAACAATAAGATAACCGTAGATAATAGCGGAAGTGACTTCATTAATTTGTTTAATAATTTGTTCTTTGTACTCTTGTTTAATAGGTAATAATTCTTTTATTTTCTTGATAAACATGTCTTTATCTCTAAACAGATAGAACATGACAAAAAATAAGACAACTATATCAAAAATTCTTCTTGGCACTGCAATTATGAACCCTGAAATCTGTCCGGTTACGAATGAGGAGATGCCTTTTATGGTAGAATCAATATAATATCTTTTTTTAGGGTCTGATGCAAAGTTTTTTACGCGTTCTGATAGTCCGCATAGAAAATTATCTTTGTCTGTACATCTTACACCAAATATATTTCCCGTAGAAATCTTTTGGCTGGCAATTACGCTTGTTATAGCAGCTTCTTTTATAATGCTGTTCAGGACAAAGATAAATGGAATAGTTATGATAAGAATAATAGCAATAGTCATAATAAGGGAACTAAGATTCTTTCTCTTAATTTTGTTGTTCAATCCCTTATATATCGGATTAAAGATATAAACTAATAATGCAGCAATAATTATTGGTGAAACAAGAGGCTTTACAATCTTGTAGGAGAGGTATATTAGTCCTAAGAATAATGATAGGAAGAAATACTTTGAATATGTTACTTTATTAATCTCAATCACCTCTGATATTATTAACCTCTTTTGAAGATTTAATATATTCTGAGTTTATAAATCTTTTTTATTTAATATGATTTTAACCTTTTTGGCAACCTTT
>Ga0187833_10005057_pt1 | contig 12604 bp, 13 predicted proteins | sample ETNtaG_37_FD_167968 | JGI IMG/M metagenome (GOLD analysis project Ga0187833, IMG submission 167968) | Marine microbial and viral communities from oxygen minimum zone, Eastern Pacific Ocean - ETNP2014_SV_400_PacBio MetaG (Illumina Assembly) | ecosystem: Environmental > Aquatic > Marine > Hypoxic... | reverse complement strand
TCTGAGCCATGTCCCCATCCAACTTTTCTCATCAAGTCTCCCAAAGAGTAGTTTTCCAGCATCCATCAGGTTGGATAATACTTCATTTTTCTCCTTTGGTACATACCCGAGTTTTTGACCATCCTCTGTCAGAATCAATATAGCTTTATCATCATTTTTATTCTTCGGTTCACGTTTCAACATAAGAAGTTGGTTTTTAGTTAGTTTGGACTCAATATCATCCAAATGTAAAAATGAAGTCCCTGCAACGTGACAGTTTAATAGCTCTACTTCCTGTATGAATGGTTTGGGCAGACCTTTCTTATCCAGGGAATTCCTGGCAATTTCTAAATACTTTGGATCGATCTTGATAATAGCCTGGTTCATTTAATTGACCCCTGCCGATTTGTTTATCAGTAACACTTTAATAAGATCTTCGTAGTGTTTACATTTTTCTTGCCACTGGTTGATCTGCTCCTGTATCTCTTCAACTTTAGTATTTACCCAGTCGTTATCAGCCAGCTTACCGATAATATTAAATGGAAATTTCTGCTCTAGTTCACTCATAGTATTGATGGTCTTCTGAATCTGTTCCGTCAGGTTTTGTTTCCGTTTTTGCAGCACATCCTTCGAAGAGGGTAATTCTATCGTTTCATGCTGTGCATCCAGGATAATTCCCAGTGAGCGCATTTCTTCCAGGTCACCACCCTCGTATGCCAGCTGGACCCGATGCCAGAGGTTTTCTTCATCTTTGGTCTGGTTTGGATTTAAATCAGGATGAAGCTTGAATACAAGCTGGCGATAAAGTTTCGTAAACTCAGCATTTTCCTCATCACTCATAAGGCAATTTAATCGATCTTCTGCTTCTTTCATTTTTCGATATTCTTCTTCTATCTTCTTGTACCATTCCTGGAATTCATCATCCAATTGGTTTTCAATCTCTTTTTGCTCAATAGATTCCTGGCGATTAACGGCTGCCTGGATCAGTTCTATCTGGCGCTTGTATCTTCGGGCAGTAATCTCAGTTTCCATGCGTTCCAGTTCTTTATAGCCTATTTTCTTTTGATATTCCGCTTCCAGGTTAGGTTTTACAGTATTAAGCATCTCATCCTGTTCAAGAATCACTTTGCCTAATTCTTTTTCAAGAAAAGAAATATCCTCCCGTAGTTTGATAATTTCAGGAGAGAGTTGAAGAATTTGGGGCATTATATCATTTCTTCAGTTTCATTCCTTCAATTTACCCCCAAATTGGGTATGGAATCAATTTGCAGTGTTTAAAAACAAAAAACCCCGCCAGAAAACGGGAACATTTTTCATTGCATACATCAATAAATATTTTGTATGTTTTATAACGTTAAAAGTCGGGATTTAAACCTAATTGCAGCGACTTTAAATAAGTAGCTAAACCGGTAGTGGAACGGCACCACACGGTGTCGTTTTTTTTTCGGTTGGTTTTGAAAAGTAACTGAAAACTGTGGCGATTTGTTAGGATTGCAACCACAATAAAAATGTGCTAAACCCTTACCTGCTGTGTTGACGTACACAGCAGCTAGAGTTTATCTGCCTCCAGACAAATCTCCGCTTAACTGGGAGATTTATTATGCGTCTAAGTATTACTGAAGCCTTAGGGATATACGGATTATCAAGATTCGATGCTCCGATCCTTGCTGCCCTTGCCACACATTCAACAGTATTGCTCATCGGTCCACATGGAAGCGCCAAAACCATGCTGGCTGAAAAACTGGGAGAACAGCTTGACCAGTCCTTCAGACATTATAACGCCAGCCTTTTAAATTATGATGACCTGGTGGGATTTCCTGTCCCTGACCAGGAGAAACGGTCACTCGAGTTTATCCAGACCCCGGGAACTATCTGGAAGGCGGAATTTGTCCTGTTTGATGAAATATCCAGGGCAAAACCTGAAGTCCAGAATAAAATATTCCCGATTGTGTACGAACACCGTATCCAAGGGATTAAGCTTGAGAAACTCAGGCACTGCTGGGCAGCCATGAACCCGCCGTCGGACGGAAATGATTATGATGAAAGTTTCTATTCCGGCTCATGGCCTCTTGACCTAGCACTATCGGACAGGTTCCAGTATGTACTGGAATTCCCGTCCTTTTCAGACATGGGGTGTAGAGACCGAAAAGCCATCATAAAAGGGAATCCTTCAAAAAAGAAGGTTAACATATCCGCACTCATCAAAAAGACACAGGCACTGCTTGCCAAGTTTACAGTAAACGAAATTGACTGGATATCGGAATACCTGAACTGTCTCATCCCGCACCTGGAATCTTCCGGGATTTCACTTTCAGGGCGACGTGTGCGTTACCTGGCTGAAAATATTGTGGCTGTCTATGCCGCTGAAACAGTGCTCGGTAAAAGTTTAAAGTTTACAGATATAGTCTATCACACTTTATCCATCAGCATTCCCTTAATGGCTTCCGGAATAACCTATGAAATGGGGAAAGTCATTTTAGCCCATAAGGCCGCCGTTGAGGAAACGGGAGAAGACCCTGATTCCCCCGATGCCTTACTTCGGAAAGTAAAGGACAGCCTGAGAAAAGTCAAGATGGCTTTATCTCTTGATATCAGCAAAGAAAAAATGTGCAAGCTGGTTTCGGATACATTTGCCGGACTTTCAATACCAGAGCGGTTTTCATGGGTCAGCATGGCCTGGGATGAACTTTCCGCGGATGAACGACTCAATGCTTCTACCGTGGACATGCTGGCAGATGTGATGTCTGCCATAACAATGGGATACAGCAACAAGGCGGAAGAAGCCATTTCACACAGTTCCGAAAGATGGGACTGCTGGCAGAATATAGCGAAGGAAATCGCAAAGCTTAAGGCGGGAAAGAGTCAATACTCTGCCGCAGAGATAGCCATTGGCAGGGGTTTGTTCTGGTTCCGGGAGGAAAATATTCAGCTGGAAGACATCCAAAAGGCTCACCAGTCTGTCTTGAAAAGATGGGAGTGTTCGTGAAGATAATTCGTGAACCAGGGGAAATAACAGTGAAATATTTATCAGTGATGCAAGCGGCGGTGATAACAGAAGGTGTCGACGAATACGAAAAGGACCGCAATTCAACAGGAGCTTCTGATACGCTTCAAAACATGAGCTGCAGGCCAAGAACAACAGTGAAATCCTCGCGGATGCCGTTGAGTGAAACCCCGGATGCAATGCTTTGCGGATTTCTGAGTATAAACCTTATCGACTATATTCCGGAAAACCTTACAAAGTGGCTGAAAGGAGATGAAACACCGCCCCGGAAACAGCAGGTAGGCATTCTTCATGCAATCCTGGAACTTGGTTCCAGCCGCAGCCTGGAAACGTATCTTTCGTTTATGGAAGGGAGAAATGATCACAGCGAGAAACTCCTGGACATACTCTCAGAACCACCTCCCCTGGCGTTGAAGATGCCCCCTGTCGGTCTGAGGACAGCGTACAAAAGAAGAGCTAAAAAAGCACCTGATCTCAGAACGGCCTTGTATTTCATAACTCATACCACCCATAAAGCCTACATCCGAAACAAGACCCCGTTTATCAACCCGGTTTTCACCAAATATGCTGTCCAGGGAAATGAAGAATTCTATGTAAGCCTGGATTACAAAGACCTGATATTGCATTTCAGGGGAAAGGAAAAGAAAAAATGAGTCTTTCAATAGAGGATCTTAAATGGCGCATTTACAATGTTTATCCCGCAAGGAGAATGGAGATCGACCAGCTCCTGTCCATTTTAGACATTCGGTACAGTTCAGACATACCCACAGCGGCTGTAAGGGGAGGCACGCCCCCAAGACTTGTATTTAATCCTGAATTTGTCGAAACATACTGTAAAACAGATGAGTCACTGCTGATGATCACCATGCATGAGATCTATCATGTCGTCCTGGGTCATACACGGCTGTTCCCACTATTTACCATGGCGCACAACATTGCTTTTGATGCGGTGATAAACGCCATGATCTGCAAGTCTTTTCCGGAGCCCGCCTACACCCGGTTTTTTACATCATTTTACCCGGTGGCAGGGGTTACCGCCCTGCTTCGCCCTCCTGATAACTGGATACCAGATGATCCGGAGCAGACAGGCTGGAAACTGGAAGGAAAACTTCTGCGGATCCACAAAGCCCTTTATACGGATGAAGGTGATGTGACCTACCGGGACATATTTGATTCGATCACACAAAAAGTCTCGAACGGAACCATACCCCTCCTGCTGGGCAATCATTCCATGGATAAAAACGGAAAAAGTGAAATGGAAGAATTAGAAAATGTGCTTGATCATTCCACCGTGAAGATCATCAGTGAAATTGTCAGCAAATGGCCGGCGATAGATCCCACCCAGGGCCGGGACCAGGGCCTGTCTACAATTCATGAAATCCTGTCGAAATTAAGGAAGAACGGCAGTATGAGCAGTGTGATCCGCAGAGCTGTCAAGTCCCTTGCGGAAAAAGGCACCGGTAATGCTGCCCGGTATGGAAATTCCCGGTCAGAAGGGCTTCTGCCGTATCCGACAATGCCGGATAGAAAGGCAGCCGTCATGTCCATGCTGGGGCAAAACCCGGTATTTTTCAAGGGAGACCTCACGGTGAATCAAAGGGTCCCGATCGGAAGGGTCCATGTGTATATTGACGTATCCGGCAGCATGGATAATTATATCGAGGATATCCTGGGAAGCCTCAGTACTGTACGGGATGTGCTTTACCCCAGGATACACTGTTTCAGCACCATTGTAGAAACCATAAACACCAAAGAGGTTCTGACCGGGAAATACAAGTCAACCTACGGTACGAATATTGACTGTGTTATCGAACATGCAGGGGAAAAATGCATCCGGAAAGCTGTTATCATCACAGACGGATTTGTGGGAGAACCTTCGGAAATCCCCATGGAAAAACTTCCTAAAGGATTCCGTACAGCCAAGGTGCTGGTGCCCCCGCACTATTCAGACGATCTTTCCGGGATCCCGGGCAATATCTTTAAGGTAAATGAAAGGAAAGAGATACATGAAGCATGATTATCCTTTTACGAAAGAATACGGGGAGGTTGTGTCCCCGGGACATCCCGACAAACTGGCGGATGCCATTGCAGATTCAATTGTTGGCAGGATTACAACACATGGAAGCCCTCTATCCCTTGCCGGTGTTGAGGTGGCAGTCGCCCTCAATAAAGTATTTGTGACCGGCAGGATCGCCGGATCTGACATAAAAACATCCAGAATGCTGGACCTGGACGCAATAACCCGGGCAGTGTATAAAAAAGCCGGGTACGGCAAATCCCCTCGCGGGTACATCTGGCTGCCGGAACCGGATGAAATCAGGGTTGATGATTCAGGATTGATCAGAGACACTTTGCTTGATGGTGAAGATGATATTCGGCAATTGTCTGACGATCAGAGCATCACCGTTGGTTATGCGGTGAATTCACCGGAAACAAATTACATCCCAAGAGCGCAGTGGCTGGCCTGGCAGGTGCTGAGGGAAGTGCGCCTGCTGACCCGGAACAGGAATAAATTCGGGTCTGACGCAAAAGTATTGACTGAAGTTGAAAACAATGGAGACCAGTGGGTTTTAACCAGGTTGGTCTGTTCGATGCAGCACGTGCCGGATATCGACTGGAGCGACCTGTCATCGGCTGTATATCAATCCCTGGAGAATCTTTCAAATACGTTTCAAAAGGAACAAGTTAAGTGTGAGCTAGACATATCAAACATTGATCTTATCGTTAACGGGCACGGTGAATTTTCTACCGGCGGACCCATGGGCGACAACGGACTCTCCGGGAAAAAACTGGTGATGGATGCCTACGGACCCATGGTACCGATCGGCGGTGGAGCCTACAGCGGGAAAGACCCCCACAAAGTAGACCGGGTCGGTCCTGTGCTTGCCAGGGACATGGCGCTCCATTCCGTAATTGACAATAACCTTCCCCGGGAAACGGTTTCACTTACATGGGCTCCGGGGCAACCTGAATATACATCCATGCTCTCGACATCAAAAAACGCAGAAAACAGTATGGTAAAATTCCCAAAAAGTATCAATGAATGCTATGCGAAATATTTTTCTGACAGCAACTTGAGAAAATCTCTACAGGATCTTGCAGTAAATGGGTGGTATTCAGGAAATATAAAAACTCCCTGGGAAACCGGGCTTAACAAATCAAATTAGTTTGTTTAAAAAAACCGCCTAATACATCAGGCGGTTCTCAGATTTTTCCCTTTCGGGCACATCTGCCGTTTTTTTTCGACCTAACCACCGTAGCCTTTTGGATCGGTTGGCGAATCTGATTGTCAGATCGCTCCTGATGCTGTCTGAACAAACTACAAAATTGAGTGAATTAATAGCAATTTTATGCCAGGGTAGCTACCTCTTTTTCTGTTTTGTGTAAGCACGAGATATAAGATTTATACAAGGAGGTGTCCCTATTATTTTAAATTATTTTTAATTTATTTTATCCTTAATTTTTTATGTGTATTCCAAGAAACAAATCAAAGGCTTGCTAAATCGATTTGATAGAGACATTAATTTAGTCATTTCTTATCTGAAAGACTTATGCTCAAAAGAAAAAGTGCTCGATCTAGCAAAAAAGTATAGTTCAAATCCAGTGCAAATTCAGCGCGATCGTAATAACTTTATTACAAAAAAAATATCTAATGGATTAATTAAAGAGCTAAAGAAATTTCTTTGAGAATTATTATATATATGTTAATATATTAACACTTTAAAAATGAATTTATTATCATTATTTAGCGGGATCGGCGGGCTTGATTTAGGCTTTGAGCGGGCAGGCCATAAAACCATATTTGCCAATGACATTATGAAAGTTGCTTGCGAGTCCTATGCGAGTTATTTCAGAAAATATCGCAAGACAAAGATTCTTACTGTAAAAGAATATAATATAATCATTGATAATAACAGCATCCTTCCAGATTTGCCTGTTATCCACGGTGATATTGTTGATATCAAGAAATTTCCAGAAGCAGATTTAGTGACAGGAGGCTTCCCCTGCCAAGGGTTTAGCATGATTGGCACTAGGCTAGAAACGGATCCTAGAAATCAGTTATACCTTCAATTCTCACGCGTTGTGTCTGAGGTTAATCCGAAGTTTTTTATTGCTGAGAACGTCCGTGGCTTGCTTCAGCTTTATCAAGGAAGGGTATTTGAAGCGATAAAACAGGAGTTTAGAAACACTGGAAAACATGGATATAATGTTAAGAGCAAGCTTCTCAACGCAAAAAACTACGGCGTTGCACAAGATCGCGAGCGAGTTATAATCGTTGGCGTTAGGAGAGATTTAGATTTCGAGTACGAATTCCCCGAGCCAACCCATGGCGATCCCGATTTTTTCGGAAATATGTTTAATGGCCAAGAGCCTTTAAGAAAATTAAGAGATGAAATAGGCAGATTGCACCAACCAAAAGAAGATGAAATTTATAGTGGCCGGTTTTCTCCTTTATATATGTCTCGAAATAGAAGAAGAGGTTGGGATGAAGTTAGCTTCACGATTCAAGCTAACGCTATGCATGTGCCATTGCACCCTAACTCATGTGAAATGGTGAAAAAAGAGACGGATAAATTTGATTTTAAACCTAAAAATGGCAAGCATAGAAGGCTTACACCTAAGGAATGTTTAGCAATTCAAAGCTTTGATAGAGATTTTATCAAAAAGATTCAAGGCTCAGTACAGCAGCAATACACGCAGATTGGCAATGCTGTTCCGCCAAGGCTAGCAGAAGCCATAGCTAAACAATTGCCAAAAAAATTATCTTAACAAATTCTTAAAAATTTAGTTATCAAAAAAATTAAGTTTTAGTATCGAATGATATTTTTATCAGATATTATTCTAGCAACCCTGTCAATGTTAAAATTATCTCCTGTTAAAACATCAAGGGTTGAGAGGGCTTCTTTTAGCGTATTTGTAGCATCGTTAGAATTTATTTCTAGCGGGCGATCGTAAACTATTTCGTGATGTAACATGCTGCCTTCTGCATACCATCTTACATACACACCCAGATCTCTATTTGTGCCGCCGTGCTGTTTATCATTAATAGGGTCATAGTTTTGTGCTAAGAATGAAGCTGATGGACTATGACTTTTCATTGCTTCCGAGATTGAGATTATATTGTTAAAGATGTCATTTGTCGATTTAATAGCGCTAGCATCAATTTCTAAATAATAATTTGGCACCCCTGAATTTTCATAAACATCCCCATCAACTATAGCATTCCTATATTTTTCGTGTTGCCCTTTACTGGCATAAACTTGCTCAAGAATATCTTGTTTTACAATGGCATGTAGTTTACGGCTTGAGTCTTTTTCAATTTCGTTTCTCCATCCAACTGTAAAGCTTCCAGGATATATTCTTCTTTTTCTCTTAAAAGCATAAAATAGTTTGGCATCTTCGAAATAACCTTTTTCTCTTATTTCTATAATTTGAGACCTTATGATTGATGACCACTTGGGACCGTAGATCTGTTCCGCTTTTTCCTTTTTTAATTTGTTCTCCATAAATGCCCAGTTAGGTTTTTTATATGAAATTTTAAATTCTTTGACCTCTTTGTTCAATATGCATTCAGCTAGAATGAATACATCGGTCTTGACCTCTCCTCCAATGCCTTGCAGCATTGGTTTGCAGCATTTACTTACTAAGTATTTTTTCCCTTCATATTCAAAATCTTGAGAATTATCAATCATCTCTCTTAGCTTGTCTTCGCTCTGTATAAAGTCTTTAGTCAATTGGCAGCTTTTTACTAGTTGTATTAAGGTTTTTTCAAGTTCATTACTTTATTTCATTCCATGTCTTTCGGTAATCTTTTCAACAGTTCTATCTAAGTTTTCTATTATTTCATGCTCCCAAACCCTCATCACAGTCCAATCATCACGTCTTAATTGTCTATTGACAGATTTAGCCCTCTGTTGATTTCTAGAAATCTTTTTTCTCCAATAATTGGTATTCGTTTTCGGCTCCTTATAGCATTTAGGGCATCTGTGCCAGAAACATCCATCAACAAAAACTGCGACTCTCTTACTTGGAAAAACAATATCTGGCTTGCCTTGTATATCATAATGCAATCTGTATCTAAACCCTCTTTTATAAATAGCCGATCTCAATAATAGCTCAGGCTTGGTATTCTTTGAACGATTGCCTTTCATTGATTTGAGAACATTATTATTTGTAGCAGAGGGTGGCTTCGGAACTGTAATTTTTCTCATAGCTATTAATAATAAAAATACTTCAACAGGACTTATGGAGAATCTTCACAAGATAGAAATTTCTAAGCAGACAAAAGATAAAATAATTTCAAGCTTAAAAAAAGGAGAATCCATAGATGAGTTTTTATTAAGGTTGCTGAATATTCGCAGTATATATCAACTCGATAAGGAAAATATATTATTTTACAATATACCAATTCCGCTGCAGTATATCTTGGAGACAGTCCACGCTGCGAAGGCTTTGGGCTTAACTAGAATAGAGTCAATTAGATTTGTTGCTAAGAAAAATAATGTTGGCGAAGGTACAGTTTCTGAAAAGTGTACTCGAACGCTAGGCGAAAATGTTAAGTCCTTTGATGAACTATTAAATAAAAAAAATCATTTGTTGAAAGCTAAGCTAAAAAAAAGCTATAAAAAATTTACCCCTCAAATTGATATCTTTTTCAAAAGCCTGGAAGTATAATTCATTCTCAGTTTAGTCAAACTAAAAATGACCCTTAAACTTTTCTGACGGATATTTTTGAATATTCTTTTCTAGCTTTTGATTAATAGCATCTGAAACATCAATATTATTTCTGTTACAAAATGCTAAAGCATATATCATTACATCCGCAATCTCATCGATAGCCTTTTCTCTTATCTCATCCGATCTCATTACCTCTTTTGCTTCATCCAGAGTAAGCCATTGAAATAATTCCATCAGTTCCGCTGCCTCAATTGAAAGAGACATAGAAAGATTCTTAGGGTTATGGAATTGTTTCCATTCTCTTTCATCTACAAAAGATTCTATTAAAACCTTTATCTCTTCTATAGTTGTTACATTGTCAGACATTATTTTCCATCATTTTCAACGGTTTTAGAAAATCCAACAATCAGTAATAATACAAACAGTAATATTTTTTTCATTTCAATCTTCCTTTACTATTAATCCTCACGGTGGAATGTAAGGACAAAAGTGAGGGAAACAAAAACCTCCGCTTCTGCGGGGCTTTTGCTTGAAACCTATCCTTTCTTTATAAATTAATCACCTTCTAAAAGTTCACATATACAATCTTCTTCTATCTCACCGCATTCTGCGCAAGAAATTCTGCCATCTTCCGGATGGTCCGTTTGCCACTCGTAGCGACAGGCCTTGCAGTACCATTCAGGGTTGTCATCCATAATCATGCAGCCGCCAAGATGAATCTTACCCTTAATTGCCTCCTCTCTCATCTCAAGTCCAGGCAACCCATAAGCAATTTGGACTACATTGTTGGATTTACAACTGGGGCAAACTGCTTTATACCATTTTGACATTAATTTATAGAAGAATCAATTTGGAGTAGATAAAAAAACTTCGCATTTACTTCACTAAGTTCACCATCTTCTCTTTTTACACCATTTTTATCCAACTAATTCCACTTTCACTTTGCACATCTGCCATGTTTCAGCATCTGGGTCAATTTCCCTGATTGCGCAAATAAGGTCTTTCCCTTGTTCAATGAGTCGAAAAATATGTTTGTTATCGCTGCGAGGGATATGTCCTATCATAGTTTTTTTGAAATAAAGCTCTACGGCAAATTCGTCTTCGATATTTTCAGCATTTGGATTCATCATTAGAGTATCACCAGGTTTCATTTTCTCTAAAAGATTGGGTCCTTCATAAAAATAGAATCCCGCTACGGAAAATTTGTTCAGTAAATAGCGCTGCTGTGGTTTAAAACCATAGAGGTATTTAGCAATACCTCCCAATAATGGAACCTGCAGGAGATAAATTAAAAAAGTTTTTCTGGATATTCCTCTGTGTTCTATATCATCATTCATAGCTCAATTTACTCAGAGGAATCAATTTGGAAGGGAGGTTAGTATTCTTCTTCTTCTTCCTGGTTATTATCTTCAACTATAGTCACATCTTCACCAGGTAACATTTTAAGCAAACTTACAACCTGTTCTTCGGGGATTCTGAAAAACTCTCTATTAGGGTTCACTCTTTTATCTAGCAATCCTTTATGTAAATGCTTTTCAACTTCATTATAATTATCAACTTTTTTGGCATATACACATTTAAATTTTTCAGGGACTCCTGTCTTATACAATTGAGCCATTCTTAATGAAAGGTCATTCGTTTTACCTATTTTTACTAAATCTGGCATTGATGGATTTGAAAGGATATATACTATTCCTGATTTAGAGACAGGGTTAGACCCTTGATTTTTTTTGTAAGATATGAAACGATTTAATGCAACACTATACATTCGATTACCCTTTTCATCATAATCTCTGTTTTCAGTAATTGAGAAATAATTATTTCTAATTTCATCTAATTTTTCCCAATCGTCAACTTCTTCAAGTGTCTTTATGACAACATTAGATTCTATTAAATGATTAGTTATTTTTTTTAATGCTCTTTCATACTTCCCTATTGAACTTTCTGCAAGAGAAGAATTTAGAATTAGCCATTTTGAGAAATTTTTATATTCTATCATGTCGGTTTTCATTTCGTTCTTCCGTTATTTTACTAATTCCCCATTCTTGTAAGTTATTTCTTCACACTTCTGTCCATTATCATACCATCGAGTCCATTGTCCATCTTTTTTCCTATCTTTGAAAGTTCCTTCTTCCAACTTCTTTCCATTGGGATAATACTCTATATGTTTTTCTATTTTACTCATCTCTTCAATTTACCCAGAGGAATCAATTTGGAGGGTTACTCAGTTGGTTGTTTGTCATCAGGTGGAGTGGGGGTTAGGCAACCACAAGTCTATTTAAATTTGATAACAGAAGCCCGTGCTGATTTTTTATCAAGCGAACTACTGCCACCCGCACCTTGAACTGCCCAAGGTTTACTACTACTTTCAATAGATTGAATAATAATTGCATCACCACCTATCGTTGCTGCTTTGGAAATCAGAATATTTATTACTTTTTCTTCGTTTACATTGGTAAATGTCCAACCAGCCGTTTTTTCTGCCGAAACCAATCCTATGACTTCATATTCTCTATTGATTGTGTTTGGGTCTAAATAAACCAGAACATTACCTGGTTTTGTAGGTGGATGATTGGCAGCACCTATTCTCATTGCACTGCCTGTGGAACAACCGTAGATGAATAATAATATTGCTGTTAATGGTAAAACCCTTATCATTTCATTGTCTCCATCTTATGGGCTCAAGGTTGCCTAACTACTTACTATACTGCACATTTGCATTATAGTATTCTCTTTATCCTACCAATTTACCCCCAAATCCCCCTTTTATCCAATCTGCAGGGTGTGTCCCGAAAAAGTGTGTCCCGCTTTTGGGTTTATTTGACCTGTATTTGACTGTATTTGACTACTTAATCAAAAATACTGTTTAACTGTATAAACACAAAGCCCCCGTCCTAAGACAGGGGCTTTTCGTCAGAGACAAATGGTGTCGGGGTGAGAGGA
>Ga0187833_10005054_pt1 | contig 12609 bp, 10 predicted proteins | sample ETNtaG_37_FD_167968 | JGI IMG/M metagenome (GOLD analysis project Ga0187833, IMG submission 167968) | Marine microbial and viral communities from oxygen minimum zone, Eastern Pacific Ocean - ETNP2014_SV_400_PacBio MetaG (Illumina Assembly) | ecosystem: Environmental > Aquatic > Marine > Hypoxic... | reverse complement strand
GCCTGGTGACGGGCGATCTTGGCATCTCAATTTTCTCCAACCTGCCAGTGGCGACCCTGATCGGCCAGCGCCTCGAGCCGACCCTGGCGCTGGCGCTGGTCACGCTGACGCTTGCCATACTGATCGCCGTGCCGCTCGGCACACTGGCGGCCTGGAAGGCCGGCTCGTGGATAGACCGCTTCGTCATGGGCTTCGCCGTGCTCGGCTTCTCCGTGCCCGTCTTCGTGCTTGGCTACGCGCTTATTTGGCTCATGGCTATCAAGCTCGCCTGGTTTCCGGTACAGGGCTATGCGCCCCTGGCCGAGGGCTTCTGGTCCTTTCTGCATCGCCTGGTGCTGCCGAGCGCCACGCTCAGCATGATCTACATCGCGCTGATCGCGCGCATCACCCGCGCCAGCGTGCTCGAGGTCCTCAGCGAGGACTATGTGCGCACCGCCCGCGCCAAGGGGCTCAACGAGCGCCTAGTGCTGCTGCGCCACGCCCTCGCCAATGCCGCCGTGCCCATCGTCACGGTCATCGGCATCGGATTCTCGCTCCTGATCGGCGGCGTCGTGGTGACCGAGAGCGTCTACAACATCCCGGGCCTTGGACGGCTCACGGTCGATGCGGTACTGCGTCGCGACTATCCGGTGATCCAGGGCATCATCCTGGTCTTCTCGGCCGCCTACGTGCTCGTTAACCTGCTAGTCGACCTGCTCTACACGGTCTTCGACCCGAGGATCCACTATTGATCACGAGCATAAAGAGTGTGGAGCTGACGCAACCGAACGCTGGGCGGCCCGACGGAGTTTGGCGGCTCTTACGTGGCCACACCGGGGTCCTGTTCGGCCTCGTGCTGATCGCGGTGATGGTTGGAGCAGCGTTGCTGGCGCCCTGGCTATTCACGGGTGAGGTCACCACCATGGACCCTATCAATCGCCTCAAGGCGCCGAGCGGGGACTACTGGTTCGGCACCGACATGTACGGTCGCGACCTCTATACTCGCACCGTCTACGGCGCCCGCATCTCGCTCGTGGTGGGCTTGTGCGTGATGGGCCTGAGTCTCACCATCGGGCTTTTCATCGGATTGTTGTCGGGCTATCTGCGCTTGCTCGATGCAGTGATCATGCGCATCATGGATGGGCTAATGGCGATTCCCGGCATATTGCTAGCCATCGCCATGATCGCTCTCGCTGGGGCCAGCCTAACGACGGTGGTGCTAGCGATCACCATCCCTGAAATCCCGCGCGTCGTGCGCCTGGTACGCAGCGTCGTGCTGACCATCCGCGAGGAGCCTTATGTCGAGGCGGCGCTGACTGCCGGCACCCGTCTCCCAAAAATGCTGCTGCGGCACATACTGCCCAACACGGTGGCGCCGCTGATCGTCCAGGGCACCTATGTCTGCGCCTCGGCCATCATCACCGAGGCGCTGCTTAGTTTCCTCGGTGCCGGCATCCCGCCGGAGACCCCGACCTGGGGCAATATTATGGCGGAGGGCCGGGCGCTATTCCAGGTCAGCCCCTGGGTCATTTTCTTTCCTGGCATTTGCCTGGCGCTGACGGTGCTTGCCATTAACGTACTTGGCGACGGCCTGCGCGACACCCTCGACCCGCGCATCGCGAGGCGCATGTGAGCGCCGTTCTCGACATCAGCGGTCTCAGCGTGCGCCTACCCGCGAACGCCGACCGCCCCCATGCCATCGAGGATGTGAGCTTGCACGTCGATGCCGGCGAAACTTTGTGCGTGGTGGGTGAATCGGGCTCAGGCAAATCGGTCTGCGCCCAGGCCGTCATGGACCTACTGCCGCGCCCGCACCTCGCGCCTGTGGCGGGCAACGTGACGCTACTCGGCGAATCGCTACTGGATGCAACGCCAAAGCGCCTGCGAGCCCTACGCGGGGAGCGTATGTCGATGATCTTTCAGGAGCCCATGACGGCTCTCAATCCGGTCATGCGCTGCGGCAGGCAAATCGAGGAGGTGCTGGCAACACACACCGAGATGACCCCGGCCGAGCGCGCGGCACGGGTGCGCGAGGTGATGGTAGCGGTCAACTTGCCGGAACCGGATAAGCTCATTCATGCCTATCCGCACCAGCTCTCCGGCGGCCAGCGCCAGCGCATCATGATCGCCATGGCGCTGGTCCTGGAGCCGGCGCTATTGATCGCCGACGAGCCGACCACGGCACTCGACGTCACAACACAAGCGCAGATCCTGGCGCTAATCAAGCGCATCCAGGTGGAGCGGCAGACCGGCGTACTGTTCATTACCCATGATTTCGGCGTCGTGGCCGAGATCGCCGATCGCGTTGCCGTCATGCAAAACGGTAATCTCGTGGAGACCGGCGAGACCCGGCGCGTGCTGATCGCACCCGAGCACGATTATACGCGCATGCTAATTGCCGCTGTGCCGAGCCTCGAACCGCCTCAGCGCACACTGATCACGGCCTCGCACGTGGCACTGCAGACCAGGAGCTTGGCCAAGGTCTATGGCGGTGGTGGCTTGCGCCGGCGCCGGCGCGAGGTGCATGCTGCCCGCGACGTCGATATCGAGATTCACCGCGGTGAGACCCTAGGCATCGTCGGCGAGTCCGGCTCGGGAAAATCAACCGTGGCTCGCTGCATCATGCGCCTTGTCGAGCCCACGGCGGGCGAGGTTCTGTTGCATGGTGAGCAAATCGGCCACCTATCAGCGCGAGCGCTCAGGCCGCATCGCCGCCGCATCCAGGTCATCTTTCAGGATCCCTATCGCTCGCTGGACCCGCGCCAAACGGTCGGCAGCGCAATCATGGAGGGGCCCCGCAATTACGGCCTGTCACGCGAGGCGGCGGATGCGCGCACGGTCGACCTACTGAGCCTGGTCAGCATCGACCCGGCCGCGCGCGGCCGCTTTCCGCACCAGTTCTCCGGCGGCCAGCGCCAACGCATCTGTATCGCTCGGGCGCTGGCCATGGAGCCGGAAGTGCTGGTCGCCGACGAAGCAGTCTCGGCGCTCGACGTTTCGATCCAAGCGCAAGTGCTGGAGTTGCTCGACGAGGTCCGCGAGCGCTTCGACCTGGCGCTGCTGTTCATAACCCACGACTTGCGTGTGGCGGCACAGATCTGTGACCGCATCGCGGTCATGCACCTCGGCAAGGTGGTGGAGACGGGTCCGACAGCGGAGGTCTTCGCCAATCCGCGCGACGACTACACGAAGCGTCTGTTCGAGGCGGCGCCGGGCCGCGGCTGGCAGTTTGGCAGGATACAAAGCGAGGCCTAGACAGCCCGGTGAACAGCAAAGCCAAACCGCTTATCGGCAACCCAGACAACGACATAGATGACAAACGATATCCCTGCGATCAGTGCCACCATGAGCTACAGCCCCTAGGAATTGAGCGCACCCCGGGGGCAAAAACCGCGATCTGGTAGCACCGGCAGCAACACCACCGACATCACGAACAACTGGAGCACGGCGAACAACTCGTCGCGGCTGAGGTGTCCAAGCCAAGCGTGCAGGCTCAGCTTGACATCGAGCAGCAACGCCGTCGCCGCGGTCGCGGTCAATACCGCGTCACCGCTGACCACCATCGCGGCAAGACCAAAGGTGAGAAGGTGGCGACGGTCGTGGAGGGCCGCAATTCCGCCGAGCAGACAGACCAGATCGAACGTGCAAATGTCAGCGCCGCGCGCGCCTTCCGGCAAAGAGCGTAACTGCCAGCCGCGCTGGAACTCGATCAAGATGCCGATGGCGAACACCGCACCGAGCCGCAGAAAAGGTTCGTCACCTACCACGCTACCCAGCGAGCGCCGCGATGCTCACCCCACCGTCGACCGGTATCTCGGCACCGGTGATATATTTGGCCTCGTCCGAGGCGAGATAGAGCGCCGCGTGGGCGACATCCCAGGCATCCCCCATACGCTGCATGGGAATCTGTTTATTGCGATAGGCGATGCGCGCCTCCATATCCTCGCCCTCATAGACTTCCGCAAGCAAATTGCGCAGCAGCGGCGTATCGATGATGCCGGGTAGGATGACGTTGCAGCGGATATTATCGGGCGCGTATTGCGCAGCGATGTTGCGGCTCAGACCGAGCAACGCCGCCTTGGTCGCGGCGTATGAAACGTAAGGCACACCCATCCAGCGGATGCCTGCGGTCGACGATACATTGATGATCGAGCCGCCGCCTTGCGCCTGCATATGCGGTAGTGTGTATTTGCTGGTCAGAAAGGCGCTCTTGAGGTTTACCACCTCACCCTTCTCCCAGTCTTGCTCGCTGGTCTCGACCGGGCCGCCATTGACCACGATACCAACATTGTTGTGCAGTAAATCGATACGGCCATAGGTGTCTATGCAGGTCTGCACCGCGGCCGCCACCTGCGCAGAATTGCTGACATCGCCGGTGACGGTCGTGCAGTCGCCGCCTTCGGAGGCGATGATCGCCGCTGTCTCAGTCGCCGCATCTGCGTTGATATCAAGCGCCACCACCTTGGCACCCTCGCGCGCGAACAATACCGCAACCGCCTTGCCATTGCCCCAGCCCGGTCCGATCGAGCCGGCACCGGTCACCAGCGCTACTTTGCCTTCTAGCCGCTTTGCCATCGCTTTTCTCCCTGGTCTAAGACCGATACTACCCCATCGTACAAAGGAGGACGTCGTAGCGAGCCAGAACCAGATAATTTATTTGCCCGGCGGCGAGCAAAGAGTTCGGCTTCGCCCAGGCGATCAAGGCAGGGGACTTTTTGTTCGTCGCCGGCACCTGCAGCATCGGCATCAGTGACACGGTCAAGCGCAAGCAAAGCTGACTAGGATAGCCTTACGGTGCCAAATATTCGCACGACGCGTCGCTCGGGTCGTGGGCTAGGACGCGGTCGTAGAAGGCAGCGGCCCGAGCAACGATGGCGGGGACGTCGGCGTCGAGCAGCAGGCGACGGGCGACAAGCGCATCCGCGGCCGCCGCGACGGCGCTCTCGTAAGCCGTGCGGTCGGCGTAACGCGCGGTGAGCGAAGCACGCGGGTCGCCGGCTGCTTCGCGCGTCGCATCGTCGCGGGCAAAAGGCAAGAACGAGCCCACCCAGCGGTCGATCTGGTTGCCGGCGCCGAAGCGGGGCTGGCGCAGGTTCCAACCCGTATAGGTGCCGAGCGGCACGGCGGCCGCGGGCAAACGAATGCCGCCGCGGGCGATGCCGTCCGCGTCCGGTAAGCTGACGCGGGTCTCGAAAACCGGGCCAAAGTCGGGTGGCACGGTATCGGTGATGCCCTCGGCCCAACGCGGCCCGTGCTGCAAACGTGGCGGGCGCAGATTAACCACGGGCAGGCGCAGCCCGGGGATGGCGGGAAAAGTCACGCGCCATTCGGCTAGCCTGCCGAGTTCACCTGTGGCGATGCGCGGATAGGCGCTCGGCGGCGGCGTTTCGCCGCGCGTCGTCCAGGCGTCGAGTGCCAGCAGCAGCGCGCGCATGGGCGGGCGATGGTCGAGCGGGTTGATGCAGTTTTCGAACCAGGCGCGATGCGGCACCAGCCAGCTGCCATGCTGGGCGCCTGCGAAGACGTAAAGTCGTGCCTCATCTGCGAGCGCGATGTCGCGCGTACCGGTCACGTCTGTGTGCAGCAGCGAGGCCGAGCGCGTCCAGTATTCGCCACCCGTGTTAGTGAAGATCAGCTTCGGCACCGCGCCGAGCGCTCGTGCACGCTGCAACACGCTGCCCTCGGCACCGGTTATGGGATCGCGTTGGTCAACAGTAGTGAAGGGGAAAAAGTCGGCCGGGTACTGATGATCCTCGTGCGGGCTGCCGTGACGCGTGGTCTGGGCGAAACGGTGGTTGAAGCTGCCCTTGCCAGCACCGCCGACATGGATCAGCGCGCCGTCAAACACCGCGTGCCCGGCCTTGTCCACGTGGAAGCCTTGCCAGACTATGTGACTGATCACGCGGCCCGACTGGGAGATGCCGAAGATAAGCGCATGCTCGATGCCGCCAGCCCGGCGGAAATGGGATAGCGCATCGCGGATCGCCGCCAGCCCCAATCCGACGACGACGGGACGCGAGCGATAGACGACCTCGTAGAGCAGGCCGGGGGCAAAGCCCCCTTGCAGCCAGATGTGAGTGGCATCGGCGACGGGCTCACCGCCCTCGTCGCGGGCAAAGCGCCATTGCGTGCGCGGGATCTCGCGGCGCGCATCGCCTTGGCGGTCGCGCACGCTAAGCTTGGCGTCAGTCTGATCGAGGTCGAGGGCCGGATAGCCACGGGAGTTACCCCAGGCGACGGGCTGACTGGCCTCGCGCTGCTTGACCGTGATCTCTGCAGAGAGCCAGCCTTCGATGCCCTCGGCCAGCGGCAATTCGATTTGTAGGCGGCCGTCGGCTTCGAGCACGTCCCAATTCCAGGCGCTCCACAACAGCGTGTAGCCCTGCGCGAAAAGAAAGCCGTTGCCAGCGTCCGCCAGACTTTGCGGGTCGCTGCTGCTGTCGGCCTCGTTGAAGAAGCTCAGCATGCCGATGCGCCCGCGATTGCCAACCTCATAGAGCAAGCGGCGGTTGGCGCGTGCCGGGTCGGTGGGGCGCAACAACAGGAAGTCGCCAGCGAAGCGCACCATGCCGTCGGCATCGCGTGGCGCCTGCGCGAGATCGACTACGGCGGCGTTGGCAGGATCGTCCGGGTCAATGGCGTAGTGCAGGCGCCCGGCGAACTTTTCGTAAGACCCGACATCGCCGAAACTTACGCCGCCCGCAAAGACACCCTGATACGTGACCTCGACGCGCTCGACCACGGCCCAGGCGGGTGCTGTCCAACACAGCGCCAGAAGTATTGTCAATGCCCGCATCGCCGCTTCCCTGTTGCCAGCCAATCGCGTGGCGACTATAGCCGAAGGCCTAAAGGAGAGGAAAATCATGCGCCTGGTACAGTTCCGCGATCGTGACGGCGCGCGCCGTGTTGGTGTGCCCGACAGTGATGTAATTCGCATCGTCGAGGGTTTCGAGCGGGTCTACGATCTGGCGGGCGCGGTGGCCCGCGGCGACGGCCTCGAGGCGCTAGTGAGCGCACACCTTGGCGATGCCACGGAAAACTACGGCGCCGCACTTGCCGACAACCGTGTGCTGGCACCGATCGATCACCCCGATCCGGCGCATTGCCTGGTTAGCGGCACCGGGCTGTCGCATCTCGGCAGCGCCCAGGCGCGCGACAAGATGCACGCGAAGCTCACGAGCGGTGAAGATCTCACCGATTCTATGAAGATGTTCAAGGCGGGCCTTGAAGGCGGCAAGCCGGCGGAGGGTGAGATCGGCGCCGATCCGGAATGGTTCTGGAAGGGTGACGGCTCGATTGTCATGCCTTGCGGCGCGGCGCTTGCCAGCCCCAGTTTTGCGCTCGACGGTGGCGAGGAGGCTGAGGTCGCGGGTATCTACCTCATCGGCGACGACAGCACGCCGCTGCGGCTCGGCTTCGCGCTGGCCAATGAATTCGCCGACCATGTGCTAGAGCGGCAGAACTATCTGTTGCTGGCGCACTCGAAATTACGCCATTGCGCCGTCGGCCCCGAGCTACGCATCGGTCCCCTGCCTGCCAGCGTCGAAGGCACGACGCGCATCCGACGCGCCAACGAGGTCGTGTGGCAAGGCCCGTTCCTCTCAGGCGAGAACAATATGAGCCACAGCATCGCCAACCTCGAGCACCACCACTTCAAGTACACCCTGTTCCGCCGCCCCGGCGACATCCACATCCATTTTTTGGGGGCTGGCAGCATCAGCTTCGCCGATGCGGTAAAAACGGAAGAGGGTGATGTGTTCGAGATAGACGTGCCGGAATTCGGCCGCCCGCTCAGCAACCCGATGGCCCAGGAACGTGGCAATGCGCCGGTGACTGTAGCAGACATTTAAGTGGGCGCTCCTATTTGGTGTGCACTCTCCTCGTCGTCGCCTTTTGGGGGGAAATCGGGAGGGACGATCCCATGCAGACTGACGATGCCGGCGCCGACGACGCGCTCGGCTGGAAGGAAGGACAGCCACGGCTGGCATCCAGTGATCGAGACCTTCGAAAGCTGGATCGAAGCGCCGAACTGAGCAGGGGACCGCCCTCCCCCTCCGGGACGGCGATACGTTTCGCCGACTCGATTTTCTGAAAACGCGGAACTCTCTCCCCGGATGTCGCGAAGGGTGCTATAGCAGCGCCATGTCACTGATTACCGATACCAACGCGCTGGCCGCGTTGTGCGCGCGCTTAGCGGATGCGCCCTTTGTTTGCCTCGATACCGAGTTCATGCGCGAGAGCACATTTTGGCCCAAGCTCTGCCTGGTGCAGATTGCTGGACCTGACGGGCTGGCTTCAGCGATCGATCCACTGGCAGACGGCATCGATCTCTCACCCATGCTCGATCTCATCAACGACCCCAACATCCTCAAGGTGATGCACGCGGCGCGCCAGGACCTGGAAATTTTCTACAATCTCTCAAACCAGGTGCCGGTGCCATTGTTCGACACCCAGGTTGCGGCCATGGTCTGCGGTTTCGGAGAGGCGGCGGCCTATGAGAAGCTGGCACGCAAGCTGGCGCAAGCCAAAATCGATAAGTCGTCGCGCTTTACCGACTGGTCGAAACGACCGCTAACCGAGCGCCAGCTAACGTACGCACTAGCCGACGTCGAACACTTGCCGCTGATCTATCAGAAGCTCTCGGCCAGCCTGGAGGAGTCGCGGCGCGGCCCCTGGGTAAAGGAAGAGATGACCGTGCTGACCTGCGAGGATATTTACGCCATGCGCCCCGAAGACGCTTGGCGACGCATCAAAACGCGCACCGTGGCACCCGATTTTCTGGCCATCCTGCGCGAGGTGGCGGCGGCGCGCGAGCGCTATGCCCAGAGCCACGATGTGCCGCGCCAGCGTATACTGCGCGACGATGCGCTACTGGAAATTGCCGCCCACCGCTGTGCGGATCTTGACGAGCTGGCGCGCATTCGCGGCATGAGCAGAGGCCTACTTAAGGGCTCGCTCGGCCCAGCCATAGTCGAGGCAGTGGCGGCCGGCGCCACCCTGCCCGAAGATGAGCACCCCAGCCTCGACAAACCCAAGACCGCACCGCGCAGCATCGGCCCGCTCGTTGATTTGCTCAAAGTGCTGCTGAAGATGCGCTGCGACGAGAACGACGTGGCGGTGAAGCTGGTCGCTTCCAGCGCCGATCTAGTGTGCATCGCCGACGACGACACGGCAAACGTTCCGGCCATGTACGGCTGGCGCCGCAGCCTCTTCGGCGACGACGCGCTGGCGCTCAAGCACGGCGAGATCGCTCTCACCGCCGAAGCCGGCCGCATCGCGCTGATTGAGCTCGAAGAGGAGTAGAGATCATCCCGCGGTGACAGCGAGCTTACTTGGTGACAGTTACTTATTTTTAGCATATCCCTTGATCGAAAGACTTTTGAAAAACAGGGAAGGGTCACTAAATAAGACCCACTGTCTGCACGAATTTACCAAACGAACCTAATTCTTATCTTTGCCTCTAAATCAATTGTTTATGGCATCCGCTCGTTTTTCCCATCGGCCGTCGTCTGTCTGGGCCCAGTAAGCTAGCGGGTAGCCCGCTTCCTTAAGCGTCTTCCAGCGGGCTCGGGCGGCCGCGAGCGCATGCGCATCGGTGCCGTTGAAGAGATCAAGGCAGCGGTCGTAAGCGTCGCGGTCGCCGGCCTCGGCGCCTTCCACCAGCAGCAGCACCGTAGCCGCATTGGGGTTCTCCTCGACGCAAGTCAGGTAGACCGGCTGCTCAGAGGTGTGGCCGTCCTCGGGCCCGCCATGGGCGAGGAAGGAATCGGCATCGTAGGTCCAGAGATAGGCGTTGATCTGGGCCAGGCGCTCGGCCGAGGCAAAACGCACGACGCAGCGCAGACCCTGGGCCGCGGCACGCTCGAGCAAACGCGGCAAGGCGCGCTCAAGTGGCCAGCGACTGAGCTGGTAGAAGCCGACCTCGGTCGTCATCCTTCGTAGTGGTCGGCCACCAGGCGGTCAAGTAGGCGCACGCCGAAACCGGTGCCGCCCTTGGGCACCAGTTCGCTGCCCTCCTTGGTCCAGGTGACACCGGCAATATCCAGATGCGCCCATGGCACCTTGTTGACGAAGCGCTCGAGGAACTTGGCTGCGCTGACACTGCCGCCGCCGCGCCCGCCGATATTCTTCATGTCGGCGATGTCGGATTTGATCAGCTTGTCGTAATGGTCATCCATGGGCATGGGCCAAACCGGCTCCGCCACCGCCTTGCCGGCAGCGACAAGCCGCCGGCTTAGCTTCTCGTCATTGGCGAACAGGCCAGCCTGATAATTACCGAGCGAAACTATGATGGCACCGGTCAATGTCGCCAGGTCGACCATGAAGCGGGGTTTGAAGCGGCTTTGCGTATACCAGAGCGCGTCGGCCAGCACTAGACGGCCTTCAGCGTCGGTGTTGAGAATCTCGATAGTCTGGCCGGAATAGGAGCTAACCACGTCGCCCGGCCGCTGCGCCGTACCCGACGGCATGTTCTCCACCAAACCGACCACGCCGACCGCATTGACCTTGGCCTTACGCCGGGCCAGCGCACGCATCAGCCCGACCACGACGGCCGAGCCACCCATGTCCCACTTCATATCCTCCATGCCGGCCGATGGCTTGATAGAGATGCCGCCGGTATCGAAGGTCACGCCCTTGCCGACAAAGGCGACGGGCGCCTTGTTGCCGCGGGCGCCAGCGCCATTCCAGCGCATGACGACGATATGGGCGCCGTACTGGCTGCCCTGGGCAACGCCGACGATGGCGCCCATGCCCATGCGCTTGAGCCGTGCTTCGTTGAGAACTTCCACATCAATGCCGTCCCGGGAGAGCTGGCGGATCTCCTTGGCGTAGACCGGCGGCGTGAGCACGTTAGCCGGCTCCGAGACCAGATCGCGGGTCAATGCCACACCCTCGGCAAGCGCCTCGGCAAGCTTGAAGGCAGCGCGGGCCGACGCCACATCCAGGCACATCACGGTGAGGCGCGTCAACGATGGCTTCTCGGTCTTCTTCTGCTTAGTGCGATATTTGTCGAAACGATAGGAACGCAAACGCGCGCCGTGGCCGATCTGGGCCGCGACCTCGTTGCTGGTGAGCCTGCAGCCCTTAGGCTTCTCGACCACCACCGCGGCACGGCTCTCGCCTGACATCGCCAGGGCAGCGACGATAGCTCCACCGAGCTTCTCAGCCGCCAAGCCGTCGAGCGCCTTGCCGACCCCGAGGCCGAGCAGGACGATGCGGCCGGCCTTGACCCCGGCTGGCGCCATGAGCGTCAGCGTCTGTCCCGCTTTGCCTGTGAAGCGCGCATGCGCCACGGCCTTGCTCAGCGCGCCACCTGAGGTCTTGTCGAGGCGCGCCGCACTTGGCGTCAGCGTGCCACCCTCGGCGCAGCCAACGACCAAGGTCGCGGTGCCGGTTAAGCTCGGTTTGGCGAATGTTATGTTCATGGTGATATCCGTGCTCTGGGTTGCGTTCGTGCCAATCTAGCCGATGTTGCCGAGAGGGGAAGAAGTTGTTTATCTTATACTCCTATGCACCGCCATTTTCGCTACATCCTCGCGCAATTGATGGGGCCCTTCCTGGTAGTCAGCCTCAGCCTGACCGGGGTCATCTGGCTCAGCCAGTCGTTGCGCTTCGTCGATTTGATCATCAACAAGGGCCTGTCGATCGGACTTTTCCTGACCCTGACGCTGTTGCTAACCCCGTCGGTACTCGGCGTTATCCTGCCGATCGCGCTGTTCGCCAGCGTGCTTTACGTCTATCATCGCCTGCTAGTCGATTCCGAGATCGTAGTGCTGCGGGCCATCGGCCTCTCAAACTGGCGCCTGGCAACACCCGCCGTCGGACTCGGATTGGCGGTGATGCTGGCAGTTCTGGTGATCAACCTCTACCTGATGCCGGCCGGCTTTCGCGTATTCAAGGACAAGCAGTTCGAGATCCGCGAATCCTATGCCTCGGTGTTGTTGCAGGAAGGGGTCTTCAATACCCCGGTCGAAGGGCTGACTATCTATGTGCGCGGACGCGAATCCGATGGCGAGCTGTCGGGCATCCTAGTGCATGACGAGCGCGACCCCATGGAGCCGTCGACCGTGATGGCCGAGCGCGGCATGCTGGTGGCAACCCCGTCGGGCCCACGGTTCATGCTGCTCAACGGCAGCCGCCAGCAGATCAATGCCGAGGATAGCCGGCTGTCGATGCTTTATTTTGATTCCTACGCGTTCGATTTTGGCAAATCCCCTGGGTTTGTACCGGGCCGCTTTCGCGAAGCGAAGGAGCGCTTTCTGCCCGAGCTGATCAACCCTGGCGAAAGCGCTGAGCCACGCCATCTTCGCGAGTTCCATGCCGAGGCGCACCGCCGCCTAGGTACCGCCCTCTATGCAGTGGTATTGGCGTTGATCGGCTGCGCCGCGCTGTTGCCCGGCGAGGTCGGCCGTGGTGGCCGGGGCTTGCGCATCCTCGGCGCCGCCGGCGTGGCACTCAGCTTTCAGGGCGCAGCCTTCTGGCTCGGCAGCGCCATCGTCGGCAACCCTGGCCTGGCGGCCGGCTATTACGTGCTGATCGTCAGTGTCGGCGCCGCGGCAGGCATGGCACTGATCAGCGAGCGGCCCTGGCGCCTGGCAGCGCGGCTTCTGTCGCCGGGTATGGCGTGAC
>Ga0187833_10005052_pt1 | contig 12612 bp, 7 predicted proteins | sample ETNtaG_37_FD_167968 | JGI IMG/M metagenome (GOLD analysis project Ga0187833, IMG submission 167968) | Marine microbial and viral communities from oxygen minimum zone, Eastern Pacific Ocean - ETNP2014_SV_400_PacBio MetaG (Illumina Assembly) | ecosystem: Environmental > Aquatic > Marine > Hypoxic... | reverse complement strand
AGGAAACATGCGTTCGTATGAAGTACCTTGTTATACCCAAGTTGGAAATGCCGTTCCACCATTATTGGCTAAAGTAATTGGAAGTAACCTGAGAAATCTTTTGGAACGTTTTGAGAGCACAAGCACCTAAAACATTCTAATTCTAGTTAAAGTGATGCATAGATTAGATTATAAGGATGACAGGGATAAACAACAATAAATTTCTGGTCGAGTTGCTTGATTTGCAACAAGATGGTAAGCAAGCAATTAGTGCCCCTGCTAACTGGGCCACACAAGAACCATTACTCGAAGTACTTACTGATATAGATACGGTAGTACAAGAGCTAGGTAATTCGATTCTAATTGGTAGTAATGGAAACAAAGTTGCAAGATGGCATTTCTTAATAGGGTCTCCTGGAAATGGCAAATCTGCAGCTACAGGAAAATTATGCAAGTTCTTGGAAAGGGAATACGGTTGTAGTATTAAGGATGGTGACGGAAACCCACTTGAAGAAATAGGGCAAAGCGCTGTCCCCTATTCTTTGAGTATATACGAGTGTGGGAATAAATTCTCATCTGCCATGATAGTTCAGGACGCATCAGTTGTGCGTGATCCTTATGCTGTTAATGTAGATCCGGCAATGGAATTTGTAGTTACACTCAATGATGCTTGGGAAAAGGGAATCTCTTTAGTTGTATGCACAAATCGTGGTGTGCTTGATAAGGCATTTCAAGATCTTCACAATAACCCATCGTATAATACAAAACAATGGTTCAAAATCTTGAAGAAAGTAGTTAGTACAGAGGAAATCACAAGTAATATGACATTCAATGGTAATGATCGACATAAGTGTGTTTTCGATGAAGTAAATGTTTCATATAACTATCTTGATAACCGCAGCCTTCTCCTCAATAGCGACATTTTCAATAGCCTTATCCTGAAAGCTATTAACGATCCAAGCTGGACTGCCTGTTCAGATTGTGAGGTCATTTCCTTGTGCCCGTTCAAGGCTAATAGAGATTGGTTAGCCAATGAGGATGCAAAGGCAAATTTTCTTACCGTTATGAAACGGGTTGAAGTATTTTCTGGCCAGATCATAGTTTTCCGTGAAGCCCTAGCACTTATATCTCTAATACTTGCTGGTTGTCCAAGAGACTATAAGGATGGTAATCCGTGTCAGTGGGTGAGAGATAAGGTAAGTGCAAATGATGTGTATTCTCTCGCAATGCGCAGAATATACATGTGCGTATTTGCTTCATCATCACCTTATGGGTTAGAAATAGATTCAAATCTTCAAAATAAACAAAGATATGGACTTTCTATGCTCTCAAAGCTGTTAGAGCATGATGGGAATGAAGATAAGCCACAATACATTGTTGTTATGCTCAAGGGGAACCCGCCATCACAAGATGTAGGGGTTGGTAGGCTTACAGGTGTACAGGGCAAATTAACAGAAATTGATCCATGGCGTGAATGCCTACCAGCACATTTTGTTGACAGATGGGATGGAGATTTATCAGTTGTGTGTGGGGACGAACATCCCCTGTTTACCGAGATAGAAAGGCTTTGTACAAAGGAATGGGCGTACTTAGAGGAGCTTATAGAGTCGACATCCTCTCACGAAGCCTCACAATGTCACAGGGCTCTTCGAAGATGGAGTAGCAATTTCCTTATACACTTTGGAGGTCTTCTTGAAGGCCTAACGTGCTGGGGCGAGGAGTTGGATGAGTTCATCGAGATCCTGGGAATAATTGATAAGAACATCTCCGAGCGAAGTATTGATGATAAGAGAAAGATTAGAGAAATGAGTGATAGATTAGAAACTCTTCTTGCTACTGGGTTCCATGGAACGGCTGTCCAAGATACAGTACAGCTTTCAGAAGCTGTCGATTTATCTGGAAGCTTTGTGTCTCGTGCACTCAGGCCAAAAATTTGCTCAAGTAGGAAATCAGGTAGCTTGTCTATCACGGTAGAATTTAATGTTATAGATGACGTGCCCGAGACCGCGTTAATTAGTGCCAATGCATTCCTGTGGTTAAGTAAACACGAAAAAGGTAGGATAGATACTAGATGTTTTCCTCAAGAGCTCCTAAGAGGGGTAATTGATGCTAGAATTAGAGCCGCATCCAATGGAAAGTATGCAACCGTTCCTGACGATGTTAATTTAATTATCAAAACCATTAAAAAAGAAAAATTTACAATTTCTAGATTCGACGGAGATGTAGACATTGCCAAAGAATAGTGGTGAATATCCAACTTTTAAGAATGAACCCAAGATGCACCCTTTAATAAGTAAAAGTTTCGTGTTTGTGCGAACGGCTGGAATGCGGCTTGCTCCAGAGATTCTCTTGTTAGAATTGTTCCGAGAAATATTCTTTGAAAACCATTATGATGAACCCGTTGGTAAGGAATTGAATCCTGATGATATAGGCGAGATTGGTGAGCGCGTTGTCCTTCATGCTCTCCGTAGCCGACGCTGTAAATCTAAGGGCTCAAAATCATCGCCTTTTTTCGCACCTGCGTATCCAGCTTTAGCTAGGCATGGATGGCTAGGAAAGAAACGGGAACGAGTAATAAACAATTTCTTATTTGGAGGTCCAATAGCACAATATTTATGGCATAAGGGGGAAACCGAGGATAAGAAGTCAGAACAAGAACAAATTATTAATGAATTGATAAATGCACTGATTGGCCACAATAGTTTTAACAATGATGATCCTCCACATGAAAAGGATATACTGTCAGTTGCTATTCGAGATACAAGCTTTGAGGTTGACCTTGATAATGCAAAGGAAAAACTCGTAGAGAAGATGAGTACAGATACTGTTATGAAGGTAGAAAGTGATGAGTTGGCAGATTGTATAAGTAATGACCTTAAGGCACTGTGCAGCTTGGAAGCACAAATACCACGAATGCAGTGGTTACAAGTATTCATGACATTCTTACGTTTTGCCTTACCCATGTGGCTTCTAGCCCAAATGAGAATTACTAGTATCCTTCATGCTTTGTTACTCGATGCTATTGACTCAAATGAACCGCCTAAACTTACCAAGGACATCGAGTTGAAACTTGGAAGGCGTAATTATGGCCTTTTGCATTCTACTTTGGCTCCAACAAGAGAAATTTATGAGAGGATAGAAGAATACATGAAACATAGGGTCGAAATAAATATTCTTCTCTATCAATTGGGATTGATCAGGGAGGAGTTGCTTGCCAATAAACAACTCCAAGTTTTAGGATCAGGGGCAAGAGTTTTGAGCGTAGAGAAACTGCTGTCGATTGCCCGTGGTGCTTCTAATGATCTTAAATCAAGTACTTGGTACAAGAAAATAGCAGGTGGAAATAATTGTCAAAGCTTCCTTACTAGGGAAGCTGAGCGTTTTCCAGCATGGCGGGATCCTTTGAAAAAAGGACAGGGGAAAAATATAGACGAGTTTCTTCGCGTCTTATACAGAGATTATTCGGGAGATGAGGAAGGAGGTCACATTATTTTGTCAGAAGGACGTGGAGATGACCGTGGTTTTCGAGTGATACCAGGTCAACTCATGATGAAAACGATTACATTTCTAGCGTATAAAAACAAAAGTAGCGGTGGAAAACTTGTTCTAAGTAATGTTGAGGACCATTTTCAAAAATATGGTGTTGACTTCAGTGATGCCGCCAGTGCACGACCATTGCTTATGCAAGAGCTGCAAAACATGGGATTACTCGCTGGTAGTCCAGATGCCGGCAGTAGTGTAGCAGTGGCAAGCCCATACTAGTACTAGGAGAGTAAATAATAAAATGTTAAAAATTGCAGAAATCTTAGGGTGTATTATTAGAGATTACCAAGAAAAGGCAAGGGAAAATGACATGGATAGTCGCCTAGTTGTTCCTGGCCCCACCAAGGAAATATCAATAGATATCCATGAATTCTTAAGACAAAATGACATTAATTCATATCTTGTTGTTGGGCAGGATTTGGATCCAGATGGTAGTAAGCACTGGATTCATCCGGTAGGTCTAACTAGTGTACGACAAGGTTCTTTCGTGGCCATCTCATGTCCTGGCCAACTGGCTCATATACAAGATTCAATTAAAGGTTCTGGAGGAACAATTCGTTCGGTTTCTTTTTCGGAAGAGTGGCCCTGGATTGATAACGGAAACGAAGCATTTCGTTTTGATGGCCCGGTATTAGATATGCTTATCTCTGGTTGGGCTTCACGTGAGGTAGAAAAGGAATGGCTTCGTGAATTTGTATTGAAGTACTTAATTCCTAGCACACGCACCTTTTCGAAACGGGCACATCTGGTATTAGAAGAGATCCTGGGAGAATTTTCCCCGATGTTATATCCCGAATTAGATGATGTAAGGCTGAAGATGCTTTTCCAATCGGGCCTTCCTCGCCCAACGAATTCCTTGGTACCAGTAAAACGAACCATAGATAAGATTACCAAGCTTTGCAAAGTGGTCGTTAAACGATACTGTGATGAAGAAGACATCCGGCAACAAGCTAGTGATAAGATAGGACAGGTAATACCAGAGGAAGAGCGGGATGATGTTCGTGATTCATTATATATTTTCCTGGACGGCATTGGAAAAAGTGAAACATTGAATCTAGGCTCACTTGCTTTCTATTCTTGCTGGGCGGGAGACACAGGACACTGGTTAAGGCTTGATACAGCTCGAATTCAAAGCATTTTCGAGGTTGATGGAAACGTAGATCCCCCAGAATCACTAGCTCAGATAAGAATAGATGAAATTCAGTGTGAAAGGTCACATATATCAGAACAACGTGATGTCATAGCTACATTTCACGGGAAAGAACTCTTGATTTCTGGAACATACGAGATACTACCCAATGAACTTAGCCGATACACGTGGACTATTCGCTTGACATATCGTAATGGAGAAATTGAAACTCAAAATGTTAATTCAATTAATGGAACTGGAACCTTTCGCTTCCCACTCGACACAGCAGAAGTCTTCAACCAGTATACTAGTGCACTATTGGTAAGAGTAGTTTTACTTGCTAACGAGGGAGAACGAGCTAGCGATCGTGTAACAATACACTTATGCGGTGATAGCCGTCCTTCTTTCGTCGTGGTCATCCCAGGGTTCGAAGTCGTTGGCACAAGTAGGGAAAATAATGAGGAAAAGATCGAAACTGATGAAGCAGTTCACGTTTACATGTTTAGTAATGGTGAAGAGCCAAAATTTCTAGACTTTGACGGAATAGAACAGCAAATTATCAATACGGAACATCAGGGAATCTATCAGTCTGGTAATAAGGTAGATCCATCGGGAGAGGCGAGTGGACTGGTAACCAGGATTTGCGAGTTCGGCGAGGAAACTGTTACTCTCTCTTTTGAGTCCAGAGATATTGAAAGCGGTGAATTTACACTTGAAGATGAACTTCGCATTCAAATAACTAGCCAGCGTAATAGGAACATAAATACTGTGATTGGTATTTTTGAAGGAACGATTCAAGAGCCTTATTACCACCTTGGAAAAATTAATGAAGCATCGCGTAGGCGTATATTGTTGGCAATCGACATTACTAAAGCAACAGGATGGCAACCCCTTTTGCTAGACCTAGTCGGCGGTGAATTTGGTGAATATGGTTCTATAGGAGATTACATTGCATGTCGGGGAAATATTGATGAACCAGCATTTAATAACTTGAAACTACCTAGTTCGGCTGTTGAACTGCTACGTGAGTATTCCAAATTGCGGCTAGAGCTCATCAAGGTAATACAAGACAGCATTCAACTTAGTGGACAAACCCTTGATCATCCCGTCTATGCCTCTCATCCAATATACGTGAATACCGTTGCTGAGAAGATGGAGGAGCTTCTTATATCTTATCTTAAGTCATATCATTCAATTCTTGATTATGTAGAGAGAGAACTCAACAGTCTTGAATGGGAGCAAATTTTCGTGTTGATATATGTGGACTGCGTTGTAAATTGGAACAGGAACAATAGTGAGTTAAGAAACAGTATTTTCCTAGTAGGGCCTTGGCATCCACTCGTTCTCGCAAAGCGATACATGGTCCAAGCTGCACTTTTTGCACGTGCTAAACGTTTGAGTGATGGGGAGGATAAGTCATTCAGGCAGCTGGCCGTTTTACTTCAAGGAATTGATGGATTTCGCTGGCTTCCTGGTCTACGCCGTGATGACAAGTCAATTGAGCCACTATTCGTTACTCCCACTTCAGATCCTGGCTGGCATTTGGCAGTAAAACAGGATATTGTTAGTATGCCAGATAGTGCGAGAGGAGAATCGGTTACTAATCCAATTGAAGTTATTAGGGAATGCTTAGGATTAGAGGCTCCCCAGCTTGGTGGAAGTACTGGAGACTTAGCCTTTTCTGCTTTGACCAATTTCATGCGTGCTTTTCCTGCAAGACGTGCAGTTGGAATCCGAATTCAACAGGGATACTCCATTCCTGAGATTCTTGCATCCGTAAATCGTTTCTTGCACACTAAAGAGAAGACATTAATTGTGCCTACCGAGTCGGGAAAACAGCTCCCCGGCGGCATTCATGTATTTTGTGAGGAACCTGTAAAAGAAGACATTAATGATGATATCACGTGGTTTGATCCTCCCATTCTTGTTTACAAATACCAAGAGGACCTGCAATTTTTCAAAGATACAAGCCCAGACATCTATTTATTGTCATCAGCTAAAGAAACATCTTTTCACCAAGCACCTGAAAAGTATTATATGCCTCGCGGGAGCAGTAGGCAATGTGTTTTCAGTGAGCCCTTGTATTGGTTAACCTCAGGTCAAGCCATGTCGCCAAATAGCATGAGTCTAGAATATGACAATCAGCCTCAGGGGGAAGAAGGCTTAAGTAAATCTTTTGTTGGTGCAACCTCTAAAGTTTGTCAAATTTTACAAGAAAGATTGGTAACAATTCGATCAATAAATTTACCACAAAGCTTAGATTTTCCCTGGGCAGTAACACCTGGAATCAATCTTGATCCAGCTATACTCGTTAAGTATGTAAGGGATGGATGTGGTAGAGCTATGGAAGAACGTGCGCTTTGGGATTACAAGTTTGATATTACTGAGGCAAAGAACACTTACTATGTATTGTCTACAATTTCTCGGGGATTTAGCATTGCTGTTAATGGTTTCTTTGACCAAGAGGGCGTTGCTAAGAAGTTCATCGGAGAACTTGGTGCAATAGGAATTGCTATCGGTGGAGAAGCACTAAAATCAGGTCGTCATGCACTCGGAATCATAGGGCTAGTAGGTACAATTCGCCTCTTGAAGGGAACTGGAGGTAGTGATAAATCGGCTTTTAAAGACAGTCAAAAACTTGTTGGCTTCTTGATTCCGGTAGATGCCTTTATATCATTCTTTGGAGGAGATAACAGGAGTGGTTCAGGAAAGGACGAAAGTGCAAAAAGAACTGATTTGCTTGCGATCCAGCTAGCACTACCTGTTAACGAAGAAAAACTTCAAATCTACGCGTGTGGAGTTGAATCTAAATTTGTATCTAGAACTTTTACTAGATCAAAAGCCGATGAAGCCCTTGAGCAGGCTAAATCATCGATAAACCAATTTAGCTCCTTGATTACGTTAAGCCTGAAAGATGGTGGTATGCCAGAAAGGCTAGGATTACTTGAAATTCTTAAATTTGGCCTCCGCATTTCTAGCCCTAGCAATCAAGCTGAAATAACAGAATGGATTAAAAAGGAAAGAATAGTTTTTCAATCTATACTTAGTGGAGAATACGAGTACCGGGAATCTAAGCATGATGCTATTGTTGTATCAACTGAAGGGAGTTTACCTGGAGTCGCCGAGACGATACCTTTACCTGAAGGAATGTGGATACGTATCAACAAGCGTAATTGGCCAGGTATCTCGGAGACTCCTAGCTTGGAAGATATTCGTGAAGAACTTTCTAGCTTATTTGACATACCTGAAAATGTATCTCAATCATCAGAAGCTGGCCAAGATCTCTCAATTTCCGACATCCCCGCCTCAGGGACTCAGCATGAAAGCACTCCGTCTACTGATACAGGAGAACATTCTACCGGACCAACTATAGTAACAGACGGTTTACCATCTGGTCAGGTAACGGGTGCATCTGGTTCAGAAAACGAAGCTTCTGGTAATGTAAACCAAAGTTGTAATGATGAGACAAGTCCTCTTCAGAGAATACTGCTTGGCGCTGATGAGGGAAGACGGCAGGTATTCTTTGACCCACATGCACCTGTTGAACGTCTCGATAACCTAAACTTAATGATTACTGGTTCATCTGGAAAAGGTAAGACACAACTTCTTAAGTACCTGATTTGTGCCATTCGTGAACAAGGTAGAAATGTGTTAGTTCTCGATTTTAAGAATGATATTGCAAGTGATGCAAGTTTTATTCAACGTGCACATTTAAGGGCTAACCTAGTTTCTTTTGACGGACTTCCTTTCAATCCGCTTATACCATACCCAATTGCCGATCCACGAACTGGGCAACTTTATGTACAATGTGGACAGCATATAACAGGAATTGCCTCAGTGTTAAAGAGAGCTTATAGCCTTGGCATACAGCAAGAAGCAGCAGTTAAGAATGCGATTAGGAATGCTTTTCGTAGTAATGGAGTAGATCCTTCAACTACTGTAGTTTTCGATGAGTCAATAATATTTCCTGACTTCTCACAAGTAGGGCAAATTCTTGAGAATGACAACATTCAGGCTTATAATCGTTTAGATCCTTTATTCACACTTGGTATTTTTAGAGACAATTACCGTCGCCAGTCCGTGGAGGAATTACTAGGAAACCCTACGGTTATTGATTTAAGCCAAATTCCTAGTGAACCTTTAAGAAATACCCTGGCAGAGCTGGTTATTTTATCATCTCATTCATATTTTAACTCTCGTAGACATACTGGGGCCTTGCGTCAAGTTCTAGTGGTTGATGAAGCTCACCGAATACTTAAGGCTGATTATATGGAGCGTTTTTCGCTTGAATGCCGTGCATACGGGGTTGGATTGTTTCTGTCTTCTCAGTATCCATCTCATTTTCCTCCTGCGGTATCTGCATCTCTAAGCACTAAGATAATCCATGGTAATGATCGTGATTATGACAGGGTAAGGGATATAGCAAATTTAATTGGTTATAATGGCCATGAAGCAGAAATTGGTGGGCTAGGGATGTTTGAAGCCGTAATTTCAAATAGACAATATCAGAACGTATTAATTAAGACCATGAACTATCCTCTCTATCTTCTACATTCTTTTCTCTTGAATCGTGAGGAATTGACCCGAGAAGAAATAAGTGATATTGAGGGAATAGAAACAAGCCAAACATCAGTGGATAGTATCATAGCTCAAATCGAAAAACTTGGATTAGCTGAAGAAAGCGATGGTCGCATTCGCCTATTGTCGCATCATGGGTAACTCTAAAGCTGCCGGCAAGAACATACGTATTAACATAACAAAAAAGAAGCTGTTGGAATTCCAACGCACGATGCTTAACTGGTATGCGAAGAATGGAAGAAGTTTCCCTTGGCGTAATAAGTCTTCGTCGAAGTACAAACTTGTTATTGCAGAGTTTCTACTTCAACGCACAAAGGCAGAAACGGTTGCAGCTTTTTTTAATACTTTTATAAGTCAGTACTCCTCGTGGAAGAAACTAGCCGAGGCCCCTGAGGTTGTGATCGGAGAGGCCATTCAGCCTATTGGTCTTTGGAGAAGAAGAGCCTCTACGCTTAAACGAATAGGCACGGCAATGCACAAGAGAAGTGGGCGCTTTCCTAGAACTAGAAGGGAAATTGAAGCCTTGCCTGGGGTTGGTCAATATATTGCAAATGCTATAGAGGTGTTTTGTAGTAATAAACGGCGACCATTGCTTGATGTTAACATGGCTAGGGTGCTAGAAAGGTTTTTCGGCCCAAGAAAGCTTGCGGATATACGTTACGACCCATACTTGCAAAAACTTGCTCATGATGTGTTGCCTAGAAAGAAAATAAAGGAGTTCAATTGGGCTATTCTTGATTTTGGAGCACTTGTTTGTAAAGCAAGAAGTCCAGCATGCAATAATTGCCCGCTAGCAAAGAAATGTAAGTTTCCATGAGCGTATAAACAGAAATCACAATTTAAAATAAATTTTAAAATTTCTTATTATGAAAAAAGATAAGTCTAATATTACTATTTCACTTTTATATGAAACACAAAATATAATTAGTGAACTAGGATGGGATAAAGGCGATGAATCTAGTACATATTTTAATAAATATTGTGATATGCTGAAGTTTTTTAGTGACGACCAACAAAAACTAATTCTAGAGCTAACCAGGAAGTTTCTAAGAATTGGTATGGCCGAATATATTAGTTACATAAACAAGGCATTGTCCAAGATTGAAGAATCTGTTTTTGATGATTGTGGAAAAGTTTATATTTTACCATTGCTACATCTTTCTGATTTCGGGAAACCAAAAAGCGGAACAATTATTAGCTATATGTTTAAAGATCATGTGATCCGAGAACACAATGTATTCAAGCATACTAATACGAGGCCAGTTGTAATTGAAACACCAGATGGTTTTCCTAGAAACATCAATGACACACCTAATATGATTCTTTTTGTTGACGATTTCATTGGTAGTGGTGAAAACGCGATAAGTTCAATAAATTCTTGGATAACGAAATATGGAATATCTAAAAACAAAATAAAGGTACTCAGCTTTATTGCACAAGAGGCAGGTATTTCAAAGATAAAATCAATGGAAATTGATGTTTATTATTCTTTAATACAAAATAAAGGTATAAGCGATAGTTATACGGGCAATGAGTTTAAAAAGAGATTAGATATTATGAAAGGCATTGAAGATCTTCTAAAAGTTAAGGAAGAATATCGTTTTGGTTATAATCACTCAGAAGCATTAGTATCACTTACCCGAACACCTAATAATACATTTCCGGTATTTTGGCTTTCAAAAAAAAAGTTAGTTAATGATCAAGATTATAATCCTCCTTTTCCGAGGTAAAATATGCAAGAAATAGTAAAGTTGTCTATACTAAATTCTGTCAAAAATAATAGTAATTTAACAACATTACTGAGGTTAGGACTAGTGTATTCACAAATTTCTCATTGTATTATTGAACTATCTAAGGAAGGATATTTAATTACAGAAGAAGGTGTTTTAAAACTAACACCTAAGGGACTTGAAACGTTAGATAGGTTAAACGCTAAATTTGGCCCCGCTAAGGGGATATTACCGGATAAATATAGCAGGATTAAGAAAATAGGTAAAAACAAAATATATGTACCTCTGAAACCTCTTTAAAATAAAACGTTAAACCTTGGTGGATTCATTAGTCTCATGTAGCATTGCTACAGGATTGGCGAGTCGCTAATCTGAGAGGAACTTGCTTTCACGCCTATACGGATGCGACTAAGGGGGGACCCAGTAGTCGCTTCCGTAGATTATATTGTTTAGTAATGAATTCATCAAGGTTTTCATTCATAAAATATGAAAAAGCATATTGATTATAAAATTAAATTTACAAATCAAGCTACTCGTTTTGGATATTCTGAAAATGAGATACGCGATTTTTTAGAATATGCGGATGAATTACTTTCTAAGGGGCTTCCTATAATTTTTGACTACAATCATTTTGCAGGCCTTGTCGGATATCATCCTCAATATTTATATGGAGCATCTAATTCACCAAGCAAATATTACAGGATATTTCATATTGACAAAAAAAATGGTGGAAAAAGAAGAATTTCAGAACCACTACCCAGTTTAAAGGAAATACAGCAATGGATCTTGAAAGAGATTCTATATAAATGTAATTTTAGTGATTATGCTAAAGCATTTATTCGCAAAAGTTCAATTAGGAATAATGCAAAATTTCACAAGAAACAGAATAAAGTCTTATCAATGGATATAAGAAATTTCTTTGAATCAATTACTTCCTACAAGGTATACATGTTTTTCTATAATCTTGGCTATTCCACGCAAGTTTCAGGTCTTATCACTAATTTGTGTTGCTTAGACGATTCACTTCCTCAAGGAGCTCCTACAAGTCCTGCCCTTTCTAACTTAATCTTTTTAAGAGCGGATGCCAGAATAGCAGGATTTGCTAAAAAGTATGGTATAAGGTACACAAGATATGCTGATGATCTTTCCTTCTCCGGAGAGTTTAATGTAGGTATGGTAATTAAATTTGTAGTTTCCGTCCTTGAGGATGAAGGGTTAGAAATTAATAGCAATAAAACTCGATTGATGCATCGTCATCAAAGACAAGAAGTTACAGGAGTGATCGTTAATAATAAAATGCAAGCTCCGCGTGAAATTAGACGTAAATTAAGACAAGAAGTATATTATATTGAAAAATATGGTTTATCATCCCATCTTGATAAAACGGAAAACTATCGAGCAAATTATATAAAACATCTGTTAGGCATTGCTAATCACATTACATTTATCAATCCTAAAGATACCGAAGTAAGGGGATACATCAATATATTACATGGTTATTTAGTCAAGTAACTACTGCGCTAAAGGAAATTAATCCTGGTAGGAATAGTAATTAGAAGATTCTAAGAAGGAATGGAAGGAGTTGCGGTTCTGTTGAAATGAGCTTGCAGTACTAAGAATATTGCTGAACACAACATAACTAGTATTTCTCAG
>Ga0187833_10005051_pt1 | contig 12613 bp, 8 predicted proteins | sample ETNtaG_37_FD_167968 | JGI IMG/M metagenome (GOLD analysis project Ga0187833, IMG submission 167968) | Marine microbial and viral communities from oxygen minimum zone, Eastern Pacific Ocean - ETNP2014_SV_400_PacBio MetaG (Illumina Assembly) | ecosystem: Environmental > Aquatic > Marine > Hypoxic... | reverse complement strand
CAGTTCTATGCTGACGCAAAATCTGAAATGCTGGAACATGCTGTCCCAAAAATATGGTATCAAGTATCTTTCTACTCATTCTGCGTGTCCTCATATTACAATCTCTGCTGGTAAATGTGCCGATGCAGGAAAATTCAAACAGGCCGTACATTCCTGTCTGGCGCAGTGCATGCCAATTACAATTGAAGCGAACGGGTTGGGGATATTTGTAGAAGAGACACCAGTAATATATATCAGATGGTTCCTGTCCAGTGAGTTAATGGATATGCGAATGTATTTTCAGGAAGGCCTGATGAATGTGTATTCAGAAAGCGATAAGACAACCCAAGAAGAGGTCTGGCTTCCTAAATCAACCCTGGCAATTAATGATGTCTCTTATGATCAATTACCCCTGGTCTTAAATGAGTTTAGATCGTATGATTTTGAACAGAAGATGTTAGTAAACAGGGTTATGCTTATGGAGGTTGATAGAAAAGAGGTAATTATTGATGAAATAAGCCTGGACTCATTCTGCTTAGGTGATTAAGGATCGTTAGCTTATAATGTTATGATAATTGTATTAACCCGAAATATTATCACACCTTCAAGGACTCGATAAATTACTTCAGTGTTATACCTGCTGCATTCTGCGTGGTCATCATCTGTGAAGACGTAAAATAACCAACCCATTTAAACACATTAAAGAATGTCATATCTGAATTCATTACTTTGGATCATTGAAGTTTGCCAAGTTTTTGCAGTAGAGCGAGGTTATATTTTGAAGGTTTTCATAGAATATAACAAAGAATGGTTTTATGGAAATAAACTCTTTGTCTGTTGTATACCTGGAGAGAGATTATTCAATATTGACTGTATTCGAGATTCCAATCCTATTGGGCCATGTTAAAGAATCATGGACAATGGCCAAAGGCTGTAATTTATGCATGAAACTATAATACTACTTGATGATATTAATCTCATAAGGCACAACCTTGAGAAGATCAGGAAGGTTGCCGGAGAAGGAAGATGCCCGGTTGTTCCCTTATCAGACGCAGCCTTCTTATTCCTAAAAGACAAAGGGCTGCACTGCATCAATTATCACCAATTTGAGAGTAAAGACCTGTATCATGATGTCTACCGCACTGCAAGGGAGTGGGGATATAAGTGGTATCGCCCAAAGGGTCAAGGTTTAACCGATGTCAATTCATATGCACTGGGAAATATCATAGAGTGGTCCATGATATATTTCTTTTCTCATATTCTACGGTTATTTGTTTCCATGTCAGCCATCATCAAAGGCGTTAAGCCCGAGAAGATCATCCTTTTTACAACAGAAGGTGACAGTATTGCATATGATGAGGTTAAACTGACTATTGCGGATGTGAGTATGCTGCCATATATCCTTGAAAGTTGTCTAAGGCAGATGGACTTTACTGTTGATGTCACAATAGTAAAACTTTCTTATCCTCCTTCTGGAGGTAAAGAACCTGACTATAAGGCACTGATACGTTCTCTTTCCTTTTATTTGAATTATGTTCTTTCGGGGACATACAAACTTTTTAATACTTTTCAGGGAAAACAGAAGAAGATAATGTTTTTTGATGGGTTTAATCACTTCTACAGTATCATGAAATCCTCCAGGCTGAAGAATTTTGACAAGATTCATCTGCAGAAGAGAATTAGTCCATTGTTGCTATGGAATCTCTATTCAAACGGAATAAGAGTAATAAGTCTTTTTAATAAAAACAAGAGGTCAAATATTGTCAGTATACCGGTCTATGATTTAGATTATATTAAAAGTGAATTATCAGATTTTTTCATATATAGGAATACGAACATTCTTCATTGTATATGGCCAAGGCTGGAACTCTTGTTAAAAGAATACCTTCCCAGTACCGTCCTCCGCGACCTGAAGGAACTGATTATGGTTGTAAAGAAGGTACTCCCTGCCTGTATTGTTACAGAGAGTGATACTACGTATTATGACAAGATGCTGGTCCTGGTAGCAAGGCAGTTCAATATTTGCACTCTTGTCGTTCAACACGGGGCAATCCTGCATTCTACCTTTCACGAAGATAGTGGAACAGTGGTACACGGCATGTATCCACTGATTTCGGATTATTGTTTTGTCTTTGGTGAGATAGACAGGGATTATTATATAAATATGAATGTGGATTCCAGGAAATTGATAATGACAGGTGCCGCAAGATTTGACAGTTATTACAACAACAGGAATAATGTTAAGCACAGCTCTGGTCGTAAGACAGTATTAATAGTGCTTCAGGAACTCTGGTTCCGGGAAGGAGTAATTACAGATCATATTGGATTGTGTGTGTTTTATGACCATATAAGCAAGTTTATGGACATTGCAGAAAGGAATCCGGATATTAAATTTATTATACGCCCTCATGGTGATGACCATCTATGGGCAGACATGTTCAGGAAGGAATTGAGCTCTATAGATAATATTACTATTTCCAGAGACGATAATCTTGAAGATATTTATGTGCGTGTGGATTTGAGTATAGGCTATCACTCTACGGTACTTCTTGAATCTTTGATACATGGGATTCCGGTTATAACCTTAGATACCGGAGAATTTACTAATTACAGTTCATTGTGGAAAAACGGACTTTCTAAAAGGGTAAATTCATTCGAAGGTTGCGAAGTTGAGATGAAAAAACTGCTCTATGATACTCAGGAGAGGTCTAAAGCCATCAGAGGGATTGGGGAGAATTTACATTTGTTCAATTACGGTGATGACGGCATGGCGTCTAAAAGAATAGCACAGGAGATAGATTGTATAGTTGACGGGAGAAGCCAGTGATATGGGCGAGTGTGGTGAAAATATTTGTCGGTACAATACGGTAGAAATATAAAGTGTATTATTAGCTTAAGTATCATGGTTTTTCATAATGGATAAAGATTATATATTAGATCGTAAAAAGAATATTCTTACAGACATGATAGCATTTGGAGTTTGTGGATACACCAGCCAGATTATAGGTTTTTTTGTGTCTATCTTTCTGAGGCGGTTCCTGGGGCCATTTCACATGGGAGTGTGGAGTTTTGTCAGGGTAATCATAGATTATTCGCTTTGCACACATATTGGCACTGCCACTGCCATGTATTACAAGGTTCCTTTTTATAATGGTAAAGGTGAGAAGGAGGAGGCAGACACCGTTCAGAATGTAGTCTTCAGCTTTCTAACGATTATAAGTATTCCCATTATACTATGCATTCTGATTACAGCGTTTATATTAAAAGACAGAATGTCGGAGGAGCTTTTTATAGGTTTTCTCGTGTTTCCTCTGATCTTCCTGGGACAGAGATTCTATACCTTTTTAGTTATGCTTCTACGTGGCCATAAGAAATTCGTACTTCTAGGCAAATCCTATATCTTTGACAGCATAGTTCATTTATTGTTGATCCTCCTTCTGGTATACAAGTTTAAGTTATACGGTATGTATGCGGCAAGTATTCTGCTCGTTATCTTCAACATATGTTATATTCAATACAATGCCAGATTCAGGCTCAGGTTCGTGTTGCTATGGGGTAAGATTAAGGATTATATTGTATTCGGTTTCCCAATCTTTGTTGCATCTTTTCTTAATGTTATGCTTTACGGTGTTGACAGGCTTATGATAGCCAAGATGTTGGGAATGGTACCGTTGGGATATTATTCAATTGCCATTATGTCTCGTTCTTATACGGTTGGAGTATCAAAAAGTTTTGCTTCTGTGATCTCACCCTATTTTATAGAGGATTACGGAAAGACAGAGGATGTGTTATATACAAGGAAATATGTTTTAACGTATACTGAGATTATTGCATGTGTTATGGCTGTTATTCTGGGATGTGTTTATATTGCGTTTCCTGTATTTGTAGATTATGCAATACCAAGGTTCCATCCTGGCCTTAATGCAATGAAGGCAATGCTTTTCAGCACTTTCTTTATGATTGCTTCAGGACTGTGGGAGAATTTCCTGGTGGTAAAGAATCGAAGGATCATTCTCGTAATAACATCTATATCGGCAATAATTATGAATATTATCTTGAATTATATTGCAATAAAGATGCATTTTGGCATCGTTGGTGTCGCAACTGCAAGTGCTTTTACCACCTTTCTGGTATTTATAATATTTTCTATTACAGGTATGCATTATCTTGAGAATTTGAAAGGTTTAATTCTGTTTTTTGTACGCGTCTTATCACCACTTATATTAATAGTAATAGAAATTCTCCTGATTGAACATTTTATCTGTTTTGCAAATCCGATTCTAGAGTGCTTGATGAGACTGCTTTTGTTTCTGATATGTTCACTTGGAGTTGCCTTTTACATAAATAAGCGTACGGGAGCAATAAATATAATTATTAATATTTTAAGGGATAAATTTATTAAATCGAAATCGGTTTAAGCCTCAGAATACGAAAGATTATTTATGGATAATTATTTTGAATCATTTAGATTAACTTTCTCCAATTGGACGCGTACAGGTTACTTCTTGATCTATCTTCAAAATTTAATCCTTCTTATTCAACAGAATAAGAAACTTATCCCTGTGGTTTCTATAAGTTATATTGTCTTCTGCTGGTATGTATATAGCATATTCTCAGGATTTTTCAATTATGGTTATTTTGCATCTATTGGATCGCTCTTAACGGCCACGGCATTCTTTGTCGCCTTGTGGATGGTCTTTTCTAATTATTATTTCAGGCGGTACAGGACAGATTATAAGATCTGTATTCGTGATGCGTTTTTTCAAATCCTGGCATCGCAGATAATAGCTGCATGTTTTGTGGTCTTTGGTGATCTTGCGATTATTGGTGCATTTATTCTATCATGCGTGGTTTTTTCCATAATATATATAGAGGTGTTGTCAAAAAGAAAGCTGCCTGACGTAAAGATAGTCTTTAATCTGGAAGTTGATTCCGTATTGGATTCCTCAAGATTGATAGACATTGACTCTCATGAATTAAAAAAAATGCAGATATCTGGTGAGATGAGGAATTGTCTGATCTTAAAGAGAAGTAAACCGTTAAACCTGAAAGTTAAGGAAGGTGAGCGACTGAGATTGGGAGTCGGAATAATTGAGTTCACCGATGCAATAACCAGGTTAGAGATAAAAGGGCATAGTTCAGGCAGTGAGGATATAGATCTGTTCAATAAAGAGTTTAAACCACGTACTTATTTCAGGGACAGGGAATGGAATGACGTATTAATAGAACTTCCAAAGGATTCTGAAAATGGAGTAATTGATAATGTTTCTTTTTCTGTGAAAAGCAAGGTTGATTCGAATTTGTACATAAGTTTTCCCATGGTATCGGAGAAGAAACTACCGGGGCAAAAGCCTAATATTTATATTCTAGTAGTGGATAGCTTAAGAAAAGACTACTTTCAAACACCAGAACAGATGCGAAATAGCGGATATGAACATATGGCGACGCTTCTTGAAAAAAGTGTAATATATCCAGATGCATATACTCAGGGTGCATGGACCCTGCCTACGCTGGCTTCGCTGTTTTCCGGTTTATATACTTCATACCACGATCAGCATCATCCTCGGTTGCAACAAAGCCTGGACAAGAGGATTACTCTTTTGCCGGAAATGCTTCGTTCTGTTGGGTATGATACTTATGGATATGGTACCGGTCCCAGAACCAGACCAAGTTACGGATATTCCCGCGGCTTTGACAGGTATTATTACGAAATCTGTGATAAGAAGGTTGGTATTGCTACTGCGGAATCAGTTTTTTCATGGGCGAAAGAGCAGGACCGCAAGTCCGGCTACAAGAAAGGACAGTTTTTCTACCTGCATCTATTAGAGGCACACTGGCCATATTATCCACCCAGAGATTTTGAATGGATTTACAGCAGGGTTACTCAAAAAGAAGTTTACAGGGATGTCAAGAGATATCGAAATATCAAGGGGGCACTAGACTTCGACAAAGAGCAGGGCACTTTTTTCAAGGATCTTTACAGAGCAGAACTGGATTACTGCATGTATCAAATAGATCAGTTTCTGGCGTATCTTAAGGATAGAGACGTTTATGATGACTCTTTATTAGTTATTATGGGAGACCATGGAAGCAATTTTAATGAACACAATCCTATTGATGTATTTGACCTTTATCAGGAATCTGTTAATGTAGGTATGGCAATTAAGTTTCCCAAGAGCCTTAATAGGCAAGGTGTAGACCATGGACTTATAGAGGCAAATATAGATATTCTGCCAACTATACTGGATATGTTGAACCTGCAGTCTGGATGCATGGTCAACGGAAAAACCCTGTTGAGAAATACAGATGAACTTACAGGTCACAAAGATGTTGTGATCAGTGAAGACTTGTACATAGATCGTTATTCTGTTTCTATCAGGAATAAAAGAAATACCTTTATTTACCGTACCAAATTTGCCGGTACGTCTTTTAAGAATTTTTCCAGGAATGAAGAGGAATTTGAATTATACGATTTAGAGGTAGATCCGAAAGAACAAGAGAATGTTTTTGCAACAGCGGAGCCGGACATAAAGCATGATTTAATACAGATACTTAATAAGCATATTATGGATTCATTGAATTATCATGGTATCAAAGATATTGTTGAGATTAGGGGGTGAACAGTGGTTTTGTGGCTAATCGGAATGTCTGGTTCCGGCAAGACAACCTTGGGACAGTATATATATATGAAGTTAAAGCCTAAATATAATAATCTGTTATTTTTGGATGGAGATATTTTCAGAGAAATCATGGGAGATGATTTGGGGCATACGATTGAGGATAGAAGAGAGAATGCAGGTCGCATAACGAGGCTATGTAAATATTTAGACTCTCAGGATATTCATGTTATATTTGCCATTCTCTCATTATTTCATGAATCTCAGCAATGGAACAGAGAGAATATCAAAGATTATTATGAGGTTTATATCAAATGTGTGTTTGATACGCTTGCAAAAAGAGATAACAAGAATATTTACAAAAAGGCGTTAAACGATGAGATCAAGAATGTAGTAGGTGTAGATGTTGATTTCCCCGCTCCCAAAAACCCGAATATGATAGTTACCAATGACGGCAGTATTGAAGAACTATATGTAAATGGAGACAAGATAATAGAAAAAATAGGCTCTATCTTAAAATGATTATCAAAATACTTGCTATCTTATCAATTTTTTGTCTGTTTGAGTTATTAACAATGTGGACTGTAAAGAGATTGCGCAAAAAATTCCAATGGCTTATCACCCCTGAAGATGAATGTCCGAAACTGGAGCTGGATGGTTTGAGGAGATTTATCAAACATGGATATGATTCTGAATTAGGATGGGTTAGAAAACCTGATACCCAACATCCGGAAAATGGTAAGTATGGAGAGACGAGTTACCATATTGATAAGATCGGATCTAGGTGCAATCCAGGGCACGAGCACCTTGAGCCTCAGATATCCTGTTTTGGAGATTCTTTTAGTTTTTGCAGGCAGGTAAATGATAATGAAACATGGCAGTGGTATCTTTCTGAACTGGCTGGAGTTGGTGTTTTAAACTTTGCAGTTGGTAATTACGGTATTGATCAGGGATATCTTCGCATGGTAAGAGAAATAGACAAGGTAAAAACAGATGTAGTTATTTTGGGTGTCGTACCATCAACTATAGTGCGGATATTATGTGTTTGGAAACATTATAATGAATTTGGAAATACATTTGGCTTTAAACCGAGGTTCGTCATAAGAGATGGGAAACTTATTTTAATAAAAAACATTATAGATGAGGAATGCAAATTTAATGAATATAAAGATTATCTTAGAGAAATACAGGAAAATGATTATTTTTATTTAACAAAATTTCGTGCTGAAATGATCAGGTTTCCATATCTTCTTCATACCTTAAAAAAGCCTGACAGAAATTTACCGTTGATCGGTGCTTTACTTTTATCTCAATTGCTTGAAAAAGATAGTGTTATGGATGAACGAATAAGAAATAACTGTCATATGAAAATTATGAATATTAATAAGCTTTTACGCTATAGATTGTATCAAAACAAATACGCAAATGATCTATTTGTTGGGATCATAGACAAGTTTGTAGCGCTTGCCAGGGAGAAAAACTTCAAACCTGTTTTTCTATTTACACCTCAAAAAGATGATATTTTATTTATCAAGCAGAAAGGCCATTATTACGACAATTTAATTAAAAAGATAAAGGAAAAAGTATTTACCATTGATATGACATGGCCGTTAATGTTAGCTACTAACCTTGATATGTTGTATTCTGATGACAATGTTTATGGAGGTCATTACAGTAAAGAAGGTAATCAATTTATGGCAGAAACTATATATCAAAGACTTAGAGATAATAATATCATAGTAAAGGAAAAACCGTTAGAAAATTCCAAGTTATAAACACCACAAATTTTATTCTAAAAAAGAACAAGGCTGATGAAAAAAGTAACAGAAGATATACGAGAACTGCGAAGAATATGCCAGTTTCCGAGACGAGAATATGATACATGGCATGGTGTGCACATATGTCGGAAAGTCTCTATATATATTACGAGGGTTATTCTTTTTCTTGGAGTTCCAGCGGATATTGTAACAGTCGTATTCTTTTTGACTGGAATTTTAGCATGTTTTTTTTTCATACTTGGAACCGATTATTGGTTTTTAATTGGAGTGCTAACCATGCAGGCTTGGTACTTGATGGACCATGTTGATGGTGAAGTAGCGCGTTACAGGAAAGCAACAACTATAACTGGTATGTATTTTGATAAAGTGGTACATTTTGTGGTCAGCTCTGGTATCTTTTTCAGTCTGGGTTGGGGTGTCTATAAAGATATAGAAATAGTACACATTATAGCTCTAGGATTTATTGCTGCTATATCTAATGTGCTCATATTAGCTTCAGAAGACCTGAGGGATTCGAGTATCCTGCAGAGAGCCGCCATCAGGAAAAGAAATATAAGTTTCAGCGGATCACAAATAATAGAAGAAGAACAGTCCGTAAGGAAGAAAAATGTTATTAAGTGGTTATTTAGTCTCTTTCATAAGTTATGTACCTTTCCAACTGTTGCAAATATAATAACATTAGCAGTGGCAGTGAAGATAATGAACGTTAAATATATTCTTTATTGGCTTATATTTGCCTATGCCATACTAACAACCTTTGTGTGGATAGTGCAGCTTGTCTTTACCGTAAAAAACAAACATGTTGACAGGAAATGGATGGAATTGAAAGGGAATGTTACGGAGTAAAAGGGAGTGGTTTTGGAAAACCGGTAGATACCTCTTATAGAAGTTAATTCTCTTATCTAAAATAAAAGGGTGTTTACTTTTAACTGCTATTATTCGTTTAATGTAGCTTTATCCAGAAAAAATGACTTTTTCAGTGACAACTAATTGGAAATGTTGAATAAGAATATTCTTTCAAAGGCAGATACACTGTTAGAACTTAAGAATAAACTTAAAGAATCTGCAATAGAAGATGTATACGTTTTTACTGTAGATGGGTGGTTAGACAAGCCATCGCAAATTCTAAAGTTTGTTAAGAGAAAGTTTTCGCCTAAAAAGGTTATTGTGAGAAGTTCATCGGTTTACGAAGATAATGTAACTGATTCTAAAGCGGGTTATTTCTATACTCAACTTGGTGTTGACTCAAATGATAGCAATTCAATATCAACAGCTATAAGTAATGTTGTTGATTCGTATAGAGAACGATCCGTAGGGTTTAATAATAACCAGGTTATGGTACAGCCCCAGTTGGAATCAGTCCTCGTAAGTGGCGTTGTTTTTACGCGGCAGTTAGGCACAAACGCTCCTTATTACATTATTAATTACGATGATACCTCTGGTAAAACGGATACGATAACAGGTGGAAAGGCAGGTTCATTGGAATGTATATTTCGATATACAAATATCTCGAAAAAGAATAGATGGTTTAAACTCTTGAATGCGGTGAAAGAAGTAGAGGGATATTTCCATGGTGAACCACTTGACATAGAATTTGCAATTACAAAGAAGAAAAAGATTGTTATTTTTCAGGTTCGCCATCTTGCTGCAAATTATAACGTCCAAATGCCAGACGATGAACATATTAAGAGCCTTAAAGAAAGTATGAAGGCTAAATTCAGGCGTTTTTCAATGCGAGTACCTCACCTTGCAGGCGAGCGTACTATATTTGGAGATATGCCTGATTGGAATCCTGCAGAAATAATTGGTAGTCGTCCAAATACGCTTGATTATACGTTATACAGCTTTCTTTTCACAGACCACAGCTGGCATGAAGCACGAACATCATTAGGATATAAGGATGTTTTTCCCGGTGAATTAATGACTTCTTTTGGTAAAAGGCCATACATCGATATGAGGCTCAGTTTTAACTCATTTACTCCCTCAAACATCCCGGATGAATTTAGGGAGAAACTAGTTAATTATTATTTATATAAATTACATTTACAGCCAGAGAAGCAGGATAAGGTGGAGTTCGAGATACTTTGGACATGTTATGATTTTTCTCTCAAGGATGAAGTGGTTATCCTTAAAGAACATGGGTTTAGTAAGAAGGATATAAATATTCTGATAAGCTCATTACGTAATTTGACAAATAACATTATAGAGAAAAGTTCAAATATTGTTGATAAAGATATAGAATTAATTGCCTGTTTGACAAAGCGTACGCAAAAAATCATGAAGGCTAACAGGAAACATGGGTTATCTCCATGGGACCTTTTTACAGATGCTTATAATTTGCTTCAGAATTGCAAGAAATTTGGCGCTGTACCATTTGCACGGTCAGCGAGAATAGCATTTATTGCAAAGGCTATTCTAATGAGTATGCGATATCAAAACATAATATCAAATGATTCATATTACAATATTTTAAGCTCTATTGAGACCGTAGCTTCGTCTTTTAATCGTGATTTGGCATTAATGCAATCAGGAAAGATGGGGAAAAAAGACTTTTTTACAAAATACGGTCATCTCAGACCAGGCACATATGATATTACAGCGTCCAGATATGATACTATTAAACATTTATTTAAAGAGCATAAATCTCAGCAGAATAATTGTAAATATACTGAGGAAAAAAACATCGTTTCATCAAAAGAACTGAATATTATAAACAAGGAGATGAAGAGACATGGATTATATGGGAATGGTAACACACTTTTAAGGTTTATAAAAAGATCCATTGAGTATCGTGAGTATTCGAAATTTGAGTTTACTAAGACCTTGAGCGATGCACTGGAAGTAATTGCGCGTGCAGGTGCAATTTTAGGCTTCTCGCGGAACGACTTGAGTCATGTAGATTTGATGACACTTGTGAAATTTAGGAATCCGGAATATTCGGATATTAAATATGCGAAGAAAATGATACGTCAGTCAAAGGAGCGCCATTATAAGGAAAAAGAATGGTCCGGTTCATTCTTATTGCCTCCTGTAATACGTTCTGAATTGGATTTTGATTATGTTGTTTTGTATGAAGCTAGACCAAATTTTATTACGACCAAAACAACACAGGGTCCAATCTTACATTTAAACAAAAAACTTTTATTACATAACCGCAAACTTAATCGATATATTGTTATGTTAGAAAATGCCGATCCTGGATTTGATTGGATTTTTACCAAGGAGCCTTTGGGCTTAATCACAAAATATGGAGGTGTGGCATCACACATGGCAATTAGATGTGCTGAGTTTAATATTCCTGCGGCTATTGGATGTGGAGAATCCATTTATGATGATCTTTTAAAATCAAAAGTAATCTTTATAGATTGTGCAAAAAAGATCTTAAAACCATTAACTCTTTAAAAAAAATGTGGTGTGCTATTTCTTGTGCAGTAATTCAGCGTTTTGATGTATCTGGCGATTTTCTCTATATAGATTACATAGAGTTTTTTGAGCGATACGGAATTAATCTTGTGCCTATTTCAAATGGAGCTAAGGACATTGAAACATATTTTGATACTTTTCCTTTAAAGGGACTTATCCTGACAGGAGGAAATGATTTAAGCCATGAGCTTACAGGATCTAAAGATGATGCCTGCAACGAAAATTCTTTTGTGATAAGGGATGAACAGGAAACTCGTTTATTGGATGCTGCTATCAAACGTTGCCTCCCTGTGTTGGGTATATGTCGCGGTATGCAATTTATTAATTGCTATTACGATGGGGAAATTATCCAGGATATAAAAAATACGCTTCCACATGCTAAAAACCATGTTAATTCCGTACATACGTTAGGGTTTATGGATAACCAGTGGATAGAAATATTTGGTAGAGATGAAACTGAAGTCAATTCCTTTCACCATCAAGGTTTGACAGAAAATGAATTATCCCCTGAGTTAAAAATCATAGCAAAGGCTAAACAAGATGGTATTGTTGAAGCGCTCTATCATCCCAAGTATCCGATCGTGGGCATCCAGTGGCATCCTGAAAGAGATAACTCAAATGAAGAGATTGACGAAAAAATAATAGATTCTTTTAAGAACAGAACAACATATTGGATGGCGTAGAACAGGCGAAGTAATAAGTAATTTATGAAAGCTATTATACTAGCAGCAGGACAGGGCACTCGAATGAAATATCTCACAAAGGATAAGCCTAAGTGCCTTATAGAATTTTTAGGTATGTCATTGATTAAAGGCA
>Ga0187833_10005049_pt1 | contig 12614 bp, 17 predicted proteins | sample ETNtaG_37_FD_167968 | JGI IMG/M metagenome (GOLD analysis project Ga0187833, IMG submission 167968) | Marine microbial and viral communities from oxygen minimum zone, Eastern Pacific Ocean - ETNP2014_SV_400_PacBio MetaG (Illumina Assembly) | ecosystem: Environmental > Aquatic > Marine > Hypoxic... | reverse complement strand
CGCCTAACCTTGCAAAAATTGAAATTAAAGATGCACCAAATCCCAATGCAATCAATGCATTAATTAATTCTCTTTCTTCAACACCAAACAATAATAAAATGTAGTAATAAATAGAAATCGACAATAATGCTAATCCAGCTACCAACAAACCTGTAATAGCTCCTGACTTGAAAGCAATGGATAGGCCCTGTGATAAACCTTTCTTTGAGGCTTCCGCCGTTCTGACGTTTGCCTGAACTGATACCAACATTCCGACATAACCAGCAATTCCAGATAAAGTTGCTCCAATTAAATACCCAACCCCTACCAAAATACTAAAAGCAAAAATGATGATAATTAATACAACTAATCCAACTATTGAAATAGTTTTATACTGTCTATTTAAATAAGCCTTTGCTCCAATTTGAATTGCTTCAGCTACTTCTTTCATTTTTTTGTTGCCCGATGCTGAGTTCAATATTTGTTTTCGCGTTATATATCCATAAAGAAGTGCGAGAAAACCACTTAGTATTATAAGTAGTAAAATAAAATCTGGTGATAAATTGTTCATAATCTAACTCTTTAAAATAAAATAATCAAAAATCGGAACATTGCAAATAACAAAGACAAAGGCAACGATAATATTGATTAAAAATCATGTATATAGCCTAGTTTTTTAGGAAATATAAATTTTTTCTTTGTTGATTTTGTATTCTTAGATATAGATTTGTTTTTAACAATCCCTACTATTGAAATCTTTGTAGAAGTAGATTTAGATATTTTTTTTATTAAATTTCTCATTTTTTTACTTGCTGTAAACAAAATTTGGTAATCATCACCATTAGAGATAAAATTTAATTTATTTTTTTTTTTTTTAATAAGATAAGAATTTAGATAACTAGATATAGGAATTATATTCACGAATATTTTAGATGATAAATTAGATTTAGATAATATATGCTGTAAGTCCTGAAAAAAACCATCAGATATATCTATGGAAGAATTTGCGAAAAGATGAATTTTTTTTGAAAATTTCATTGGTAAAAGTGGAAGATAAAACCGCCTTAAAAAATAATCTCTATTCTTTTTACTGAGTTTAATTTTACCTTTTAAGAGTTTTAAGCCAACAAAAGCATCTCCAATTGTGTTTGTTATATAAATGTCATCATTCACTTTTGCTCCACTTCTCAAAATCGGATTAGTTTTTGAATATCCAACTACGGAAACAGTTATTGACAATTTATTTGAACGGGATGTATCTCCACCAGCCAAAAAGATACTATATTTTTTTTGTTCTTCTTTTAAAGCTAATTGAATTTTAGCAAGATTGGTTTTGGTTAGATGTTTTTTGTTTCCCGAACAACTCATAAAATAATATTTAGGAGTTATTCCTTTGCAAATTAAATCAGAGATAGCTCCCCTTAAAGCCTTTTTAATTACAAGATTAGGATTTTTAAAATTTAAAAAATGTGTTCCTTCAACATGGCTGTCAATGGATATGCCTATTTTTTTTTTGTAGTCAAAAAATATATCATCAGACAAATCAAAAGATCCCCTTTTATTTTTTGACAGATTTGAAAAATATTTTTTTATAACTGAAAATTCGTTCACTTATGATCTTATCTGCTTTGATACTTTATCTAGTATTGCATTTAAGTATTTTTTTTGATTTTCTTCTAAAAAAAAATCAGAAGTATTTAAATATTCATTAATTATAATATTTGGTGAGGTTTGTGGGCGATATAAAAACTCAAATATAGCAGCATGTAACAAAAGAATTAATAATTTTTCCGTTCGTTTTTCACTTAAATCTTTACTAAGATACTGTTGTATAGTTTCCTCTATTGTTTCTCTTCTTTCCAAAGTGCCTAGCACAACATCCTTTATAAACTTTTTATATCTATGCTTAGGAAAGGTTAATTCGGATTTTTTATTTAATTCTTGTGCGTATAATTTTTGAATAACAATAATTCTAGGATTTCTAAGAATTTCATTTTTTTTCATTTTTTTTTAGCTTTTGTTTGATTTAAGCTTAGAAAAATTAATAAAGACTTCTTCAACGGCATTTGATGCTTCTGCACCCTTGTTTAATCTTTTCAAAGCTTGTTTTTTATTCAGACAGGTAAGTATTCCATTTCCAATAGGTTTTTTATGAGTAATTGATAGATTCATTATTGCGTTTGTTACAGCTTTAGAAATTAATTTAAAATGAGGAGTTTTACCTTTTATGACACAACCCAAAGCAACGAAACCATCGTAGAAGTCTATATTTTTTGATATTATAACTGGTATTTCAAAAATACCGGGAACTGTAATTTCTTCATGATTAGTGTGGGCTTTCTTAACTCTTTTAGCATTTTTTATTAATTTTCCTGATATCTCGGGATAATAATTTGCCGCAACTATTAATACCTTGTATTTTTTCATTTTATTATCTCTTGCTTAGTAATTTTTATACCGTAGCCTTCCAATCCTATAACCTTCTTTTTAGATCTAGTAACTAATATCATTTTTTTGATATTTAAAGCCTTTATAATTTGTGAACCAATACCTGAATTTCTAATAAGTTTATCATTACTTTTGTTGTAAAATTTTTTATCTTTATATCCTTTTAAGGTTTCCGAAACGGATTTGAGATTTGCATGTCTTATAAATATTAATACGCAATCTTTATATTTTTTGAAGTAGTTAATAGTTTGATTAAATAAATTTGGGAATTTATCACCCATTAAATAATTTTTTACTATATTTGATGAAATAACTCTCACACGTGGATTTTTATTTTTATTTATATTACCCTTAATTAGTGCAAAATGTTCAGAACCATCGAGTATATTTTCAAAAATGTTAATTTTATAAGTTTGTTTATTAATTAAGATATTTGAAGATTTTTTGAAATTTATTAATTTTTCTTGATTTAATCGAAAAGATATAAGATCGTCAATTTTTCCAAGACTCAACTTGTGTTTTTTTGCAAAATTCACTAACTGTTTCCCTTTAGCCATTGTTCCATCGTCATTCATGATTTCGCAAATAACTGCCGAAGGTGAATTTTTTGACAATCTTGATATATCTACCGAAGCCTCAGTATGACCAGCTCTAACTAAAACGCCTCCGTCTTTAGATATTAGGGGAAAAATATGCCCAGGTGTTACAACATCTTTTTTGGATGCATTTTTTTTTATAGCCGATTTTATCGTATACGCTCTATCGTGAGCAGAAATACCTGTGGTGATATTCTTTGCAGCATCTATTGATACAGTAAACGCTGTTTGCGATCTAGATTGGTTAGTTGATGACATAAGTTGAAGATTCAATTTTTTAACTTGTTTTGAGTCGAGAGCTAGACAAACAAGACCTCTTCCATGCTTTGCCATAAAAGTTATATCTTTATGTTTTACTTTATTAGCTGGAATTACTAAATCACCTTCATTTTCTCTATTTTCGTCATCAACCAAAATAAACATTTTTCCTTTTCTTGCGTCCTTTATGATTTTAGTAATTGATGTAAACATATTTATTTTTTTAAATTATTTATATATTTTGCAATGATGTTAATTTCTAAATTAACAATATCATTATTTTTAATATTTTTTAAATTTGTCAACTTTAATGTGTGAGGGATTATTACAACCAAAAAGCTATTTGCGAAAACTTTTGCAACCGTTAATGAGACTCCATTTATCGCTATAGAGCTCTTAGAATTTAAGAATTTTTTAAAACTTTTATTTATTGAAAAATATAAATACCAGGATTTTCCATATATACGTTTTTTTTTAAGTTTAGAAATTGTATCAACATGTCCCTGAACAAAATGTCCTGAAATTTCATTTCCAAACCTAAGAGATTTTTCTAGATTTATAATTTGATTTAATTTGATGTTTTTAAAATTGCTAACCCTTAGAGTTTCCCTGGTTAGATGAAAAAAATATAGTCTCTTGTGAATTTTTTCGAGAGTCAAACAAGCACCAGAGCAATTAATAGATGACCCCAAATCTTTATTTGTTAGTTTTAAACTACTTTTTACTCCTATCTTAATTTCTTTTTTATTAGATATAATTTTTTTAACAATTCCTTTTTTTTTTATTATACCAGTAAACATTATTTTAATGAATATTTTAACAATTTATCTTGGAATAAATTGATTTCAATTTCTCTTTTGCTATGTTTTATCTTATTCATTTTGTTAAAAAAAATTTTTGCATTATGAAAACCTCTGTTTTTTAATAATTGATCAGAGTAAAAATGGTAAAAATCATTTATATAATAATTATCAACTAAAAAATTGTTAAATTTAATTCCTGCTTCCACAAAAACTCTGTAAAAACCTTTTTTTCTTAAAAAAAGGATTATTTTATTAAAATCTAAATGTTTATTCCTTAAATTAATTCTTATTGTTTTAACCTCAACCTGATTCAGTTTTTTTAATTTTTTTTTATCAATTAAATTGTAGAAAACATATGTCGATATTTTGTTAGCTGTTTTAACTATTTTAGATTTCATAGGTATGTTTAGGTTTTTATCAATGATAAATCTTTTTGGTGAGTACTTTTGTAATCCATCAAGTCGGCAATTTAACATTGGATCATCTTTCAAAATAGTTTTTGAAGTAGTTAAAATAGAATCGTGATTTGCACGCAATAAATGTACTCTAGTTCTTGAATATATATTTGTTATCCATTTGTTATATTTATCGGAAATAAATAAATCTTTTGAAGTGGCTAATTTTGATGAAATAAAAATATTGTTACTTCTTTTATTGATCTCAAAGTCCCTATAGAAGTTATCTCCTGCATATTTATGTACGTTTTCAAAAGTTTTAATATTATATTTACTTAATTTTTTTTTTGCTTTCATAAAACTTCTCCTGTCAGGATCAAATTTAGAGAAATAAACCCTTTTGATATTTTGCTTCTTAATAATATCAGTACATGGTGATGTTTTTCCATAGTGACTGCAAGGTTCAAGAGTTGAGTATAGCAATGAACCTTTAAAGTTAATTTTTTTATTTGATAAAGCTATTCTTTCAGCGTGTGGTCGACCATTAAAATTAGTATGTGCTAAACTAATTAATTCATTATTCTTAACAATTACACAACCAACAGCGGGGTTCTTACCTGTGTTTCCTAATACCCTACTTGCTTGATTGTAAGCAAGTTTCATAAAATATTTATGTTTTGTGCTAGTTTTGTGTTTTTTTGGAAACATCCAACTTGTCCACAAATTGCTCGAAATCTTTTACTTCCCTAAAATTTCTGTAGACAGATGCGAACCTAACATATGCAATAGGGTCAAGATCTTTAAGGCCATCCATAACCATTTTTCCTATAACGCTAGAAGTTATTTCACTTTGACCCATTTCTTCTAAATTTCTTGATATCTTTGATATAAATTTCTCAACTGTATCAGTATCTAGGGGTCTTTTTTTAAGTGCAATGTATACTGACTTTGATAATTTATCTCTATCAAAAATAGATTTTCTTCCATTTTTTTTTACGATCGTTAATTCTCTATATTGAATTCTTTCGAACGTTGTAAATCTCTCACCACAACCACATGTTCTTCGCCTTCTTATTGCCGTACCATCTTCAGTAGGTCTTGAGTCAACCACTGATGTATCGCCAGTTTTACAAAATGGACAAAGCATAATTAGTTATCTTTTAAATGATTATAAATAGGAAACAAAGAACAAAGTTTGACTACCTCTTTTTTTACTTGTTTTTCAATTTTGCTATTATCAGCAGTGGTTTTTGACAAACCCACCACAACTTTTGTTATTAGTTCACCTACCTTCCTGAATTCATCTACACCAAAACCTCTTGTTGTAGCTGCTTGCGTACCCAATCTTATTCCGGATGTTATTGTCATTTTTTCTGTGTCAAAAGGAATTCCATTTTTGTTACATGTTATATTTGCTCTTTGCAAACTTAATTCAGCAATCTTTCCAGTAACATTAAAAGGTCTTAAATCAACCAACATTAAGTGTGTATCGGTGCCGCCAGAAAATATTTTAAAGCCATTTTTTATTAACGTTTCCGATAAAACTTTTGCATTCTCGATAACCGATTTAATATAAATCTTGAAACTGTCCTGCAAAGCTTCTTGAAAACAAACTGCTTTTGCTGCTATAATGTGCATTAAAGGGCCACCTTGATAACCAGGAAAAACAGCAGAATTAATTTTTTTAATCAAATTTTCTCTATTAGTTAAAATTATTCCCCCTCTTCCACCTCTTAATACTTTGTGAGTTGTTGATGTAACAATATCAGCATATTCAATTGGATTTGGGTAACCTTCTCCAGCAACTAGTCCAGCAAAATGAGCCATGTCCACCATTAGATATGCATTCACTTTGTTTGCTATTTCTCGAAATTTCTTAAAGTTTATTATTCTAGAATATGCACTACCGCCAGCAATTATCAGTTTGGGTTTGTGTTGTTTTGCTATTAATTCAACTTCATTATAGTTAATCAGTCCGCTTTCTTTGTCTACTTCATAATGAAATGAATTAAACCATTTACCTGAAAGAGAAACTTTGGCTCCATGAGTTAAATGGCCTCCAGAATTTAAACTCATACCAAGTATTGTGTCTCCAGGATTTAAAAGGGCAAGGTATACGGCTCCATTGGCTTGAGCACCAGAATGAGGTTGTACATTTGCATATTTGCAATTAAATAATTTTTTTACTCTTTCTAAAGCCAAATCTTCAGCTTTATCAACAAATTCACATCCGCCGTAATACCTTTTAGATGGATATCCTTCAGCATATTTATTTGTCATAATTGAACCCTGAGCATCCAACACTGCTTTTGAAACAATATTTTCTGAAGCTATTAATTCAATATTTTCCTGTTGTCTTTCAAGTTCACGTTTTATAGAGATATATAAATCTGGATCAGTTGATGATAAACTTTTATCAAAAAAATTTTGATAACTAGTCGACGTATATTTATTTAATTTAGTCATAATAATTCATATTTTTTTAATTCTCTTTGTATGACGACCACCTTTAAATTTGGTATTCAAAAAAATGTTTACACATTTAAGGGCAATATTTTTTTTTGTCAATCTTGATCCTAAAGTGATAACATTAGCATTGTTATGTGATCTAGCTAATTTTGTTGATTTTTGATTGTAACATAGGGCAGCTCTTACATTTTTATATCTATTTGCTGTCATTTCCATTCCTATACCTGAGCCGCAAACAAGAATACCTGTTAATTTTTTATTAAGATTAATTTTTTTAGATAATTTATGGGCGTAATCAGGATAATCGACTTTCACTAAATTAAAAGGACCCAAATCAATAATTATCAATTTTTTCTTTGATAGGTACTTTTTAATAATCTCTTTAAGATTAAAGCCCGCATGATCGGATGCGATTAATATTTTTTTCAACTGAATATTCTTAGTTAAATTAATAATTTAAAACACAAGTATCCAAAAGAACTCAATTTTCTTCTCATTCATCGAATGCATTGTGGTACTCTGTTAAATACCTTATAAAAGATAAGAATATACATTATTTTTGTCGCATTAATTACAATAAAATAATAATTTAAAAACTAGAAAAATGAAACTTATTGGATCATATCCCAAGACAAGGCTAAGAAGAAATAGAAAAAGCGAATGGTCTAGACAACTTGTTAGTGAGAATAGTTTGTTATCCAGCGACTTAATTTGGCCAATATTTCTAACTGATGGCAAAAATCAAAAAAATCAAATTTCCACTATGCCAGGTGTATATAGATATTCAATAGATAAAATAGAAGAAGTTGTTGAAAAAGCAATCAAACTTAAATTGCCTCTTTTGGCACTATTTCCACATACTCAAATAAAAAAGAAGGACAAAAATGGATTAGAGGCATTGAATGAAAACAATCTTGTATGCAAAGCGTTAAAACTTATTAAAAAAAAATTTCAATCAGACATTGGAATAATGTGTGATGTAGCTTTAGATCCCTATACTTCTCATGGTCATGATGGTTTATTAAAGAAAGGTTATGTTCAGAATGACGAAACTGTCGAAATTTTAGTTAGACAGGCATTATTGCTAGCTGAAATGGGATGCGATGTTATCGCGCCATCTGATATGATGGATGGAAGGATAGGAAAAATAAGAAAAGCTTTAGATAAGAATGATTTTAAATTAGTTCAAATTTTATCTTATGCTGTTAAATATGCGTCAAATTTTTATGGTCCATTTAGAGATGCCATAGGATCAAAAAAAAACTTAAAAAGTGATAAAAAAAATTATCAGATGAACTTTTTTAACCAAAAAGAAGCTTTGAGAGAAGTATCTCTAGATATCAAAGAAGGTGCAGATTTTGTTATAGTTAAACCAGGAATGCCTTATCTTGATATAATCAAATTGGTTAGTGATACCTTCAAAATACCCGTATTTGCTTATCAGGTATCTGGAGAATATAGTTTGATTAAAAATGGTATTAAGAAAAAAATAATATCTGAGAACGCAATTAAAGAGAGCTTATTGTCATTTAAAAGAGCGGGAGCTAGTGCAATAGTAACATATTTTGCTGATTACATTGCCCAAAGGCTAAGTTAGCCACCACCACTTTTTCTTACCCCATTTAATTTTATTCCAAATTCTTTCATGAAAATAATAAAAAAACATTTTTGTAATCACTTCAATCCCGGCAATAGAACCTCCTATTTTCCAATCAGCGGTAATTATCCAGGCTATAACGAATGTATCTAGAGAAGCAGTGATACGCCATGTAAGAGTTTTTAAAATTGATCTTTTTTTATATTCTTCCATTATCTGAAATAATTTTCTAACTTTATTCTAGATATGGGATAATTTAAATTGTTCGGTGTTAAAATATTTTTTTTAAGAAATTTGCCTATAAATGTTAAAGCATAATAAATTGATTTGGTATCAATGTTATCAAATTTTTTATCAACCATAAAACTTGGAACATTTAAATTCTCATTGTCTATATTAACAGTAATCATTTTTTTTTTGTTATGAGATCTAGTAAGATAATTAGATGGGAGATTCATGTCAAAACCTATTTTTTTTAGAAGATTCATTTCCCAAAAAATGTAATGAATAATCCAATTATTACTAAACTTTAATTCATTTAAAAAATCAGAAAATAAAATATAAATAGAATTATAACTTAGCATTTCTGGAAGTACCGTTTTTAAAAGATTAAGCGATGAAAATAAACAATTTATTTTTTTATTATCATCAAAGAAAAATGGACTTATTGCATCAATTATTTCAATTTTAAAATAGCCTAATTTGCTTTCGTTTTTTGCTTTTAAATTGACATGAATTTTATTTCCTAGTTGCAAATAATTTTTTATTTTTCTTGATGTGCCCCCATAAACTATTCCTGAGCATTTTCCGTGATTTAATGTAAAAACTTCGATAACTACTGAATTTTCAGAAAAATTATTTTTTGATAACAAAAAACCTTCATCTTTCCACTGCATAATCTACTTAATCTTTAAATCTTTAATAATTTTTCTTGCGGCAGCATGTTCCGCATTTTTTTTGGAATTACCAGTTCCATAAAAAAATTTTGAGTTATGAATTTTTACAGAAACTTTGTAAGATGGGCTATGTTGAGGACCTTTAAAAGATAAAACTTTATAAATTGGTAATTTTTTAAAATATTTAAGTGAATATTCCTGTAGTTTTGTCTTAGAGTCTATTTCTATTTTGATCGTTTTTTTTATTTCGTCATTCCAAAATTTTAGAATAAAACTTTCCACAACTTTAAAACCTGAATCAAGATATACAGCACCAATCAAAGCTTCACATGCATCTGCTAGTATTTTATCTTCTACCTTTAAATATTTTTTATAAGCGTTTCCTAAAATAAGAAATTTTTCTAAATCTAATATTTTGCTGATTTTCAAACAGATTTTGCGATTCACTAGTGATGCAAATTTTTTATCAAGGCTACCTTCGGATTCGTGTGGATATAAATTAAATAATTTTTTAGATAAAACTAAACCCAAAACTCTATCTCCGAGAAATTCTAATTTCTCGTTATTATTCAAAATATCAAAACTTTTATGAACTAATGACAGAGTTAGTAATTTTTTATTTTTGAATTTAATGTTTATTTTATTTTCCAATATTTTTTGATTTTGCATTATTAATTGATTATATCAAAAAACCTATTCCATTGAATAATTTCAAACCATTTCCATATTTGAAAAATGTTTCCCTTGTTTTTATTAGTTGAAAAAAAAATGATTCTTGCCTTACCCACTAAATTTAATTTATTCACATAACCTACACTATTTAGATATCTGCTATCTTTTGAGCAATCTCTGTTGTCACCTAAAAAAAAATAATGATTTTTTGGAACAATATATTTGTCTGAGTTTTTAAAACCACCTTCTTTTTTATAAACGGCAGTATACGAATGTCCATTTGGTAGTTTCTCATTGAATGCAACAACATTTATCATTTGTTTGCCACAGTAAATTTTTAAATTCTTAATATTTTTTTTTGTCTTTAGTACTTGATTATTATTCAAATATAAATCACCATTAATAAATTGAATTTCATCCCCGGGTAATCCAATCAATCTTTTTATATAATCGGTTCTGTTGTCAACCGGTGTTTTGAAAACAATAACATCACCTCGTTCTGGTTCTTTAAAAAAAAATCTATTAATTGATAAATTTGGACTAAATGGAAATGAATGTTTGCTATAGCCATATGTATATTTAGAAACAAAAAGTCTATCACCAACCAGTAAAGTAGGTTCCATGGATGACGATGGTATGTAAAAAGGTTGAAATAAAAAAGATCTTATAATTATAGCAATAATTAAAGCATAAAAAACTGTTGTTAAATTGTCATAAAAAGATTTTTTATTTATTTTCATTATTTTGAAATTATTACACTAGCAATAGAGTATTTTTTTTCATCAGAAATAGATAATAATATTTTAAATTTTTTTACTTTAAAAAGGGTTTTAATTTTATTAGTAATTTTTTTGTTAATGGACATGTATGGTTTTCCATAAGTATTATTTACTATCTCAATATCTTTAAAATTAATATTCTTTCTGAAGCCAATACCTAGAGCTTTAACAAAAGCTTCTTTCGCAGCAAATCTTTTGGCATAACAACTTATAGAATCTGATTTTTTACTACAATAAGCGACCTCATTTATGGTGAATATTTTTTTTTTAAAATTATATTTTTTTTTTAAAAATATTTCTTTAATTCTATAATTCTCGATTATATCTATACCTATTCCTAAAATAGCCATTATTTTAAAATATTTTTAAAATTTAAAATAGTTTGTTTTAGACCAACGAAGATTGCTTCACTAATTATAAAATGACCAATATTTAATTCTTTAATGTGTTTAATTTTTTTGATCACTTTTGCAGTTTGATAGGTTAAACCATGGCCGGCATGCACTTCTAAACCAATTATATTTGCAAATTGAACAACTTTTTTAATTTTAAAAAATTCATTGATAAATTTTTTATTTAAATTATGTAAACTACAAAATTTACCTGTATGCAATTCGACACAATCAGCACCTAATTTTTTAGCTTTCCTGATACATTGAATTCTTGGTTCAACAAATAAACTAGTGCGTATTTTTTTTTTTTTAAGATAATAAATTATCTTCTTAATTCTAAAATTGTCTTTATCGAGATTCAATCCTCCTTCGGTAGTAAGTTCTTCTCTTTTTTCCGGAACTATGCAAACAAAATTTGGTTTTGATTTTATGGCAATTTTCAACATTTTGTTTGTTGGGGCCATTTCTAAATTAACTCGGATGTTTTTTAATCTTACGATTTTAAATAAATCTTTATCTGTAATATGTCTTCTATCCTCTCTTAAATGAACAGTAATAGAATTTGCGCCAGATTTTTTTGCCATTACCGCTGCTTTAATTGGATCGGGATAATTTTCACCCCTGGCATTACGTACGGTAGCAACGTGATCTATATTGACGCCCAATCTGATCATTTTATTTTAAAAAACGACTACCTTGCTTAGTTGCAGGTATTCTTTTTAAAAAAGAAGGCAAAGCATTTTTTTTATAAACTGGAATTGAAATTTTTATTTGTGAAATTATTTTACTTTTTTTTATTAATAAATTTTTTTTATTTGATCTGTCAATAATACACGCAAATCCCAAAATCTTTGCTTTCGCTTTTTTAGCTAATTTTGCACACTCTAAAATAGATTTGCCAGTCGTTATTACATCCTCAACTATTAATACTTTCTTATTTTTTTTTATTGAAAAACCTCTTCTTAGCCGAAACTTGCCTTTAACTCTTTCAGAAAATATTGCTTCTGTATTTAATCTTCTTCCTATTTCATAGCCTATTATTATACCGCCCAAAGCTGGAGACAAAATCAAATCAACCGAAGGAAAAGATTTCATTATTTTTTCTGCTAAAGAGCTACATATTTTAGATGCAGCACTAGGATTGCTTAAAAGTTTTGCACATTGGACATATCTATTGCTGTGCAAACCTGAAGTAAGAACAAAATGACCTTCTAATAATGCTCTAGTTTTTTTTAAAACGTTTAAAGAATCTTTGTAAGAGAGCATGCTTTTTTTTATGTCTTATAATTCTAAATTTAAATTCTTTTTGTTTTAACTCGCTTATAAGTTT
>Ga0187833_10005047_pt1 | contig 12616 bp, 14 predicted proteins | sample ETNtaG_37_FD_167968 | JGI IMG/M metagenome (GOLD analysis project Ga0187833, IMG submission 167968) | Marine microbial and viral communities from oxygen minimum zone, Eastern Pacific Ocean - ETNP2014_SV_400_PacBio MetaG (Illumina Assembly) | ecosystem: Environmental > Aquatic > Marine > Hypoxic... | reverse complement strand
GCTTGGTATTTTCCCGCTGATTGTTATTTCTACGCCCAATGCTCCGGCATTCATTACATTTTCCATGACCTTATGGCCAATTCCTTTGAATCTTTGTGATCCGAACCTTTCTAAAGACCCCATGATTTTTTCTGCAACTATGTTTGCATCTAAATCTATATTTTCTACCTCGCTTATTTCAATCTGAGGATTTTCAAGACCGAATTTTTTCTTTAAGTTTGCAGTAAGGTCCTTTATGTTTTGCCCTTTTCTTCCGACTATAAGCCCTGGCCTTGAAGCATGAATAACGATTTTTTCTCCAAGAGGTGTTTTAACCATTTTTGTGCGGCTATGCCCTACATTCCTCAAGTTACTTACAATATATTCTTCTATCTGCCTTTCTTTGATTTTTTGCGCTATGAATTTCCTTTCAATCATTTTTTAGTGTCTCTTTCTGCTTATTTTCTTTAGTATCGTGAAATGCGCTAATTAGTTTAATTATTATCCGCATTTCACGAGATTAGAAATGCGTTCAAATTTCATCTAATCAACGCATTTCTCTATATCCTGATTTTTTACTTCAGCTTTGCTTTCAGTTTTTCTTGCTTCTGCCGGTTTTTCAGCGACTGATTCTTTCTTAACTTCCAAATCCTTTTCCACTTTTTTCATTTCAACTTTGGCATCTCCCTTAGTTACTTCCGGTTTTGCTGTTGCCTTTTTTTCAACTGGCGCATTTTTAGCTTCAGGAACTTTTTTTATTTCTTTCATTTCAACTTTGGCTTCTTTGGGTTTTACTTCTTTTTTGCCTTTAACTTCCTTTTTTGAAGGCGCAGACTCATTAACAATAATTTCTATGCTGGTTCTCTTAGATTTTCTTCCTCTTTTCCTGCCATATTTTGTAGATGTGCTCGCTTTGTTAGCAGTTATATGGTTTATAACAAGATTGGATGTGTTAAGCCCTTTAAATTGCGCATTAGCCTCAACAAGATTCAGGATATCCAAGATTTCTTTGGATGCCTTTTTAGGGTATCTTCCTGCAGCCATCTCTTTTTTATGTCCAGTATCACCATTAAACCTTTTGAAAGGTATGGCTTTCTTTTTATCAATAGCATCATTCAAAGCGTTTTTTGCAAAAGCTATCTGCTTCCCTCTTATCAAGTTGCATATTTCTATGCTTTGCTTAAATGAGATGGGCAAAGACCTGCCACTAGCTCTGGCCATGTTATCTTTGTTATAGTCTTTGAATGAATACGTTTGCGCCATTTTATTTCACTGATAGTGACCCGCTGGATTTTGTTGCTCCGATTCCCGGGGCTGAATGTTGAACGCGATTTTTTGTTAATGAAAATTCTCCGAGGGAGTGGCTTATCATCTCCTCAATAATCTCCACTGGAACAAAGGTTTTTCCGTTATAGACTTTTATTGTTTTGCCTATCATCTCCGGAAGCACTATCATGTCTCTACAATGAGTCTCAACATTCTTTTCATTTTTTCTTAGTTTGCCAAGCAAAATTTTCTTCTCTTCTGAAAATCCCCTATTTAAGCTTCTCCTTTGTCTTGCGGGTAATAATTCAGCAAGCTCATTCATGCTTAGTTTTTTTAATTCATCTAAATTTTTTCCGTGATACGTGAATTCTTTTTTTGCCATTTTTTAAGTTCTATTTTTTTTGATTTTATTTAGTTAAAAATACCAAACCTTACTCGCTTTGCCATTTTATTTTATATTTTATCGTTTTTTTCTTCCAGTTCTTGTTGGAGCTATCTTTCCTACTTTTCTTCCTGGAGGAGCATTTCTTGATGATTGTGTTGGCCTTCCTTTATTGCCGGAGCTTGAGCCTCCGAAAGGATGATCAACTGAGTTCATAGCAACTCCTGAAACTTTAGGATAAAGCTTGTTTTTAGCTTTCATAGCATAATGTTTTTTCCCAGCTTTAAGGAACGGTTTTTCTTTTCTTCCTGAACCGGCTATAATGCCAATAGCGGCCCTGCATTCAGGCAAGAATTGTTTTGTTTTTGATGAAGGCAGCTGAACAACAATTCCTTTTTCCATTTTAGTAACAACTTTTGCAAAGCCTCCTGATGCCCTTACGAATTTTCCGCCATCTCCGGGAGCAGATTCTATATTATATATTGCAGTTCCTTCTGGTATGTTTTTAAGGGCCATAACATTGCCTTTTTTTAATTCGGTTTCCTGGCCAACTTCAACTTCCTCTCCTATTCTTATTCCTTCAGGAGCCTGCATTAAAATTGTTTCGCCATTATCGTATTTTATTTGCGCAAGGGGGCTGCTATGCCCTTGGCAATGAATAAGGTCTGTTATTTTTCCTTGTAAGTTTTCTTTACTATACCTTGCATGTTTAGTCCGGCCTTCATATCTAAAGCTAGGCGCTTTGTAACGAGGGCCGCCTTTTCCCCTTGCTTGCTGTATTAGATTTTTGCCCATTTATATTCACCTACATTAAACCCATTTGTGTTGCTATATCTATAGCCGGGTTTTTTTCCGCAAATGTTATGTATGCCCTTTTTTCTCCTTTTTGAATAAATGTTTTAACGTTATTAATTTCAACTTTAAACATTTCTTCCAGCGCATTTTTTATCATTTCTTTATTCGCGCTTATATCAACTACAAAAATTAATTTATTTTGGGCTTCCATAAGCCTAATTGACTTTTCAGTTGATAGCGGATGTTTTATTATTTTGTAAGGGTCCATTTTATTTCAAAAACAATTTTTCTTTTTCTAAAGCTTCTATTGCTGATTTTGTCCATAAGGTTAATCTTCCTGGAACTGCTCCCGGAGCAAGCAATTCTGCGTTAAGCTCTTTTACAGTGGCAATATCTATTCCCGGAATGTTAATGGCCGCCTTTGTTGTCTTGCATTCTTTTGAAACAACAATTAATGGGCCTTTTCTTGTCTTGTATTTTCTTCCTCTTGACTTTCCTTTTCCAGCCCTGACTGTTTTTTTGCTTGCTCTTGAAAGCTCTTCTTTAAGCCCGAATTCATTAAGTGTGTTGATTATGTCTTTTGTTTTGCTTAAGTCTTCAAATTTTCCGCCTAAAATAAATGGATAAGCTTCAGGTATTATATGGCCCCTTTCCTTTACTGCATGATTGACTATTGTAGCTGAGATAGCGCTTCTTATTGCCTTTCTTCTTTCTTTGATATTGATTTTTTTTGTTATTATTTTTTCGGCTTTCGGAGGATGAGCCCTTCTCCCTCCAATAGTATTAGGCGCAAAAGCCCCTACCCAAAACATTCTTGTTCCTCTTCTGGAAAGTATTTTCCTTGGAGTTCTTGAGATACCAAAACCATAACATCCCCTGTATTTTTTTCTTCTTTTAGAAATTTTAACAGAGTGCCTTTTTCCTGCTCCAGGAGCCGCTCCATAAGGCTGTCTTTTGTTGCTTTGCAATGCAAGCACTGCTCTTTTGATTAAGTCAGGTCTTACACCTTCATTAAACTGCTTAGGCAAGTCTATGTCTCCTGTTTTGTTTTTTGATGATTCGTAAATTGCAAGTTTCATTTTATTCTTGTGTTAGGTTTATGTATTTTATTTCTGGAGCGCTCCCGGGTATTTTTTTATTAGGCCTTGTTGGCTCATTGAACCTTATAATTCTTTTTTTAGCTCCTGCTATTGAGCCTTTTAAAAGTATGTATTGGTTTTTTATAACGCCGAAATGCTCAAAGCCGCCTTTTTTGTTAAGCTCATTAGTTTTTCCTATTTTAAGCAGCCATTTATTATATTCTGTTCTTGTGTGATAACCCATCTTTCCTGCTTTTGCCTGACGCCACATTGTGTGTCCTTGCTGGATCCACCCGCCTAAGCTTCCAGGATTTCTTATGCTTTTTTCTGATTTGTGATTTCTTAATGCAATTCCAAATCTTCTTACAGGGCCTTGCACTCCTTTTGCTTTTGTAACAGCATGAATATCAAGTTGCTGACCTTCTTTGAAAACTTCTTCAATTGTTATTTCCTTGCCAAGCTTTTCTTTAGCATACTTAAGCTGGTCTTCTTTATTGCCTCCTACAGAAATCTCAAATAGGTCTGGCTTTTTCTTTCCAATTCCAGTAAGTTTTGGTTGTGTCTGAACCAGTAAATGCACATAATCAAAATCTTCAGGATCTTTTTTTTCTTCCTTGCCTTTTTTTGGAACCGGTATTTTTCTCTTTAGTTCTTTATCCTGGGTTCCCGCTAAAGTTTCAGAAACAGCTTTTTGGCCTTTTATTGTATTTTTGTAGAAACGGATAGAAACAGCTTTTAATGGAGGGCATTCGATGATTGTAGCTGGACAGGAAATGTCTATGTTTTTTGTTGTTGATGTTTTCCTGTTATCATTTATAATGAGGTGAGTCATGCCCACTTTATACCCGGCAAAACCCAGTAGTTTAGCATCCTTTACATCAGCCCAAGACCTAACTCTAGTGTAAATTCTTTTTGACCTTTTTCTCGGCCAAAACTGCAAACTTCCGCTTCTTGGGAATCTTTTTTGTGGCATCTTTCTTCTTATTCCTCATAGATAACTATGAATAGCTGATAATTGTTTATGCAAATAATACCAAATCCTTTTAATTTACGCCCTTTAGGAGAAACAGTTTACTCTCAAAAATTTACATTTTCAAGGTTAATAACGAGTTATTATCAACTGTACTGAAAAGGACGTCTTTTCAGGCTGTGGTAACTAGCTAAGAAATATATGCCTGTTTATAAAGGTTCTGTATTGTTTTTTGATTAGGTGAAGTAAGGGAAATAAATAATCATTATTTACAGGAAATTTAGGTCGCATCAGAAAGAAGAGAGTGAGTTCAAATAATTAACTCACAAATCACTGCGGCATCTATAGCTCGCTTTCTGCCAATACACTCGCCTTAAATTATTAGTTTTTTGTAGAGCTATTAGAAGATTTAGCCGCTTTTTCCTTTTTCACTGCTTTTTTTGGTTTTTTCAAAGAAAACGTTTTCCTTTGGGAATAGCTTACAGGGTTTTTTATTTTATTGCATAAGTTATCCGGCTTGCAGATGCCCATATCTTTGTAGTACATATTATTATCGCAGTTAGGAGGAAGTATTTTCTTTTTTTGCTGCTTATGATATCTTATTTGTCCTAGTAAGTTTACCTCTCTTAATGCCTCTTCATTGTTCTTGTTCCATTCCTTTAGTTTTTTTTCTATATCATCATAGCCCCAGCCAACAGAAACTAAAAAATTTATCAATGCAAAAACAAATCTTTTTCTTCCATCTTTAAGCCCTTTAAATCCTAATATTATACACGGAGGGAATAATTCTTCAGGAACAGCCCCTTCAAAATTGCTTAAATGCTTTTTTTCTTTGACCTCTTCTTCTGCTATGACTGGCTTAAAATCAAATGATTGCACAAGCAAATCCCTTGCATCATTTTCTATAACATTTTCTTTGTCTAAAAATCTATGTTTAGAGATTTTAACCTTTTCCGGTCTGGCAAATTCTTTTTCGAATTCTAAAACTTTATCAGGGTCAACCGGAATAGAAGCTAGTTTTGATTTTTCATGGAGGGAGTAAGGCATCCTGAAAAGGTGCCTTGAAGATATTAATATGGTGTCTATAACCAAAAAAGGCTCTACATTCAATCTTCCAATTTTATCTCCATACTTGTTTTTTTCATAATAAATTATTTCATTTGGCTTGCATTCTGTTTTCTCAACAATCTTTGAAAAATCATCATTTTCAAATTTCATTATTTCAATGCCTACTGGCTTTTTGATTCTCTCTTTTATGTAAAATGCCATTCTCCTTGCAGCATCAGGAAATAAGGTGCTTGTTTTTTGGCTGTCAATTGTTTCCGGGAAGCTTTCAAAAGGAATTCCCAGGTGGAAGCCTTTATTACCTGAGAATTTGCATGAGGCAGATTTTATATCATGAGATTTTAAAACTTTAATTATCTGGCGCGCTGCAATTCTTGAATATTCAAAAATGCCGCAATCAATATCTAAAACTAAATCCCAGCCAGTTCTTAATGATTCCATATCATGCTTTTTCATGTTAGGATTTAATTGCAATGGATTTCTCCATATCTCCTCTGAAATGTGAAAAGAAGTTGCTTTTTGCTTTGCTAACTCTAATATATCGGCAGGATTGTTAAGAACATCCGGGCGTTTTCCGAACCTATCCCCAAATCTAACTGCTACTTCCCTATCCTTTGCGGCTATTATCATCTCTTCTTGGATATCTCTTCTTTTATAATAGCTCAGAGTAATGTTTAACGGAATCATAGAGTATAGAATTGACATAGAGTATTTAATTATTATTCTTAACTCACTATATTTATTAGGCTTAGTAGAAAATCTCGCTTTGCTCGGATTGTCATCTGGTTCGCACTTGATTATTATAGTTAAGGTTGACGTTCCCCGTAAGGGACTTCCCCCTTGTCAACTTGATTTATTGTTTTTAAGGTGCTCACAAATTGATGACAACCTATATTTTCTACTAAGCCATATTATTAAAAATCTTTATAAAGCTATGAGCAATACTTTCGACTATGGCTAGGAAGAAGAAATCAAGTATAAATGATAATGTATCTGCATCTATAAATAAGAGTCTTGTTCCGGTGCAGTATTCTTACAGGCTCCTTAGAAGGGTAGCTAGAAAAATGAAAAAAGTAGCGCCTCTTGTCTATGATGAGGTTGACCATCTGATAAAAAGCAATATAGTTTCTGTTGATAAAAGAAAAAAAATCTTTAAGAATCCAGATATTATTGGGCTTGGAGATACAATAACCTCTCGTATAATAGGTAAGATACCTAATGTAAATGAACGAGAACTAAGGAAAATAGTGCGTAGCAGAGGTTCTCAAACTCTTATAGATATGGTTGCTAAGGGATTAAGTGTTGTAGGAATTTCTGAAAAAGAATATACTATACTTCCCAACAGAAAAAAGTTCAAAAGCGTTCTAATCGCAAACAGGGGAGAGATAGCATTAAGGATTATAAGGGCATGCAAGGAATTAGAAATAGAAACAGTTTTAGTTTATACAGAAGTTGATAAAGACTCTCTTGTTGTTAAGTTTGCAGATAAAACTTGCCTAGTTGAAAGCTATTTGAATCCTAAAAAAATAATAGCTGTTGCAAAGAAGATGAAAGTAGATGCTGTTCACCCTGGCTATGGATTTTTAGCTGAGAATTCCGAGTTTGCAAGGCTATGCGAGAAAAACAAAATAAAGTTTATAGGGCCATCATCAAGAACAATGGATTTACTAGGGCATAAGGTAAGAGCAAAAAAAACAACAGTAAAAGCAAAAGTTCCAGTTATAGAAGGAATGCAAAAGTCTTTAAGGGATAAAGAGCACGCAATCAAGATTTCCAAGCAAATAGGATTTCCAGTTATAATAAAAGCTGCTTCTGGTGGAGGCGGCAAGGGAATGAGAATCGTTAGGTCAGAAGAAGAAATAGAAAAAGCATTTGAAAGCGCAGAAGCAGAAGCGCATATGTCATTTAAGGATAAAACCTTGTATATGGAAAAATACATAGAAGACCCAAGACATATAGAATTCCAGATAATGGCTGACCAGTATGGCAATGTTGTTCATTTAGGAGAAAGAGATTGCAGTATCCAAAGAAAACATCAGAAATTAATCGAGGAAGCGCCAAGCTCCGCTTTAAGTGAAGAGTTAAGGGAAGTAATGGGAGAAAGCGCAGTAAGGATAGCAAAAGAAGCAAAGTATGAGGGCGCAGGAACTGTTGAATTTTTATTAGACAAAAATAATAATTATTATTTCATAGAGATGAACACAAGAATCCAGGTTGAGCATGGAGTAACAGAGTTAATTACTGGAGTGGATTTAGTTAAAGAACAAATAAAGATGGCTGCTGGAGCAAAATTAGCGCTTGATCAGGAAAATATAAAATTAGAAGGCCATGCTATAGAATGCAGGATTAATGCTGAAGATCCTCTGGAAAATTTTGCCCCTTCAATAGGAACAGTAATAAATTATCTTCCTCCGGGAGGCCCAGGGATTAGGGTTAATAGCATATGCCATTCTGGCTTTAGGGTAACTCCAGATTATGATTCTTTGTTGTCTTTGCTTATATGCTATGGCAGCACAAGAAAAGAAGCAATATCAAGAATGCAGAGGGCGCTCAAAGAGTATCTTATAAACGGAGTTAAAACAACAAAACCTTTTCATATAGCTGTTTTGCATAATAAGGATTTTTTAAGCGGGAACTTCACAACATCCTTCATAGAAAAGTATAATATTCTTGGTTGCGTGGCAGACCATTGCTGGGAAAAAGAAGAGGAACTTACGGATGAAAAGAAAATGATTGTTATTACAACAGCAGTTTCCAGGTATATGGAGACAAAACATCAAGGCAAAAAGCCAAACCAATGGGTAATGGCTGGAAGGCAGGAATTAATGGAAAATAGTGAGTTCTGATGAATAATTTTAAGGTTTTTTCTTACAAAAGTTTAGATTCTACAAACGCTAAAGCTAAAGATTTTATTAAAAAAGGATTAAGTAATTTAGTTGTTGCTGCAGATAAGCAAAATAAGGGCAAGGGGAGGTTTAAGAGAAAATGGTCTTCTGAGGCTGGAGGATTGTACATGACTATATCTATTAAAGAAGATGATCTGTCTCGGATAAAGTACCTTACTTTAATGGCTTCTTTATCTGTTAATCTTGTTTTGAAGAAATTAAAATTTAAAGCTTTAGTTAAGTGGCCTAACGATGTTTTAGTTGATAATAAGAAGATTTGCGGGATATTAACAGAAACAATTTTTGGCAAGGAGAGTTATGCTTTAGTTGGTATAGGATTGAATGTTAATCAAGCAAGGTTTCCTAAATCTTTGGAAAAAAAAGCAACATCGCTATTTTTAGAATCCAATAAACAATTTAACATTAAAAAAATATTAAAATCTATAATGAAAGAATTTGAAAATTTGTACAAGAGTTATAACAATGAAAGATATGATAAGATAATTTCTTTGTGGAAGAAAAATTCGCATACTTTAGGAAAGCAAGTTAAAGTTAAGTCTTTATCCATGACATATATCGGAAAGGCTGTTTCTATAGATAAAGATTGTAATTTAGTCTTAAAATTGAAAAATGGGAATTTGAAGAAGATAATAGAAGGGGATATTTCTATAGTTTAGTTCTCTAAAGCTTTTCTTAATTCTTCTGGAATGGATTTTGATTTCATTGTTTTTATATCGACAAAAACATTTACTGTGTATCCTTCTGCTAGAAGGTTCTTAGTTTTTTTATTTATTATTTTATAATCAAATTTAATGCTGGAATTTCCTATTTTATCTATAGTTGTTTTTATGATTATTAAATCATTATATCTTACTGGCTCTTTATAGTTGCACTTTACTTCAACTACTGGAGCTATTAAGCCTTGCTTTTTAAACTGTTTATAATCAAAGTTCACTTGCCTTAAAATTTCTGTTCTTCCAATCTCAAACCACTTCAGGTAGTTTGCATAATAAACAACTCCTACATGGTCTGTATCTTTGTAATATACTCTTTGTTCTGTTTCGTTTGTTTTCATATTTCGGGTATATTTTCATTATATTTATTAATATAGAATATAAATAAGAGTATTATGGAATTATTAATCGGTTTTACTGGGATGAGCTTAATTTTATTTGCTTTTGTTATGAATCAGATTAATAAATGGAAGAATGATTCTTTAATTTATGATGCTTTCAATGCGGTTGGCGGATTATTAATGATGATTTATGCTTTAATGTTAAACAGCTATCCTTTTCTTATTCTAAATGGAGTTTGGACTATTGTTTCTGTTAGAGACATATTTTTGGCTTTATCCAGAAAGAAATAATTTCCATAACCTTTATATATCGCGCAAAAAGACTTGAACATGGGGATTGGATGGCAAATTTAGATAAAATACCAATATTAAAGAGAATGCTGGAGATGGTGTATACTATAGCTCTAGTTGTTTTGATTAGTGGTATAGTAGGTTTAGTTTTAGCTTTTCCAGTTATGTGGTTGTGGAACTTTGTTTTTGGTTCTGTTTATGCTATTAATGTACTCCAAGCATGGGCTTTGAATGTTCTTACAGGAATTTTATTTGGAAATAAAACCAATGGTAAAAGGTGATAAAAAATGATTTCCGAAAATAGAAATAAAACAATATATGAAATTATACTGGGAAAAGGCAATACTATACCCTTTAGGGTGTAGATCCTTAAAAATTCTTTGAATTTTTGGGATGCCAGAAATTTTTAATTTCTGAGCATGTAGCCTTTTCCGGTACAATGGAAAATCGTAGATTTTCGGTGTCCTGAAAATCAAAGATTTTCAAGGATGACTTGATTTCAAGAGATACCCCAACATTTATGTTGGGGAGTAGGTCATATTCCATCAAGGAATTTATTATTGGATATATTCATGTTTTTAACAAGCGTAGTTTTTTTTAGGTATCGTGAAATGCACTAATTAGTTTAATTATTATCTGCATTTCACGAGATTAGAAATGCGTTCAAATTTCATCTAATCAACGCATTTCTCTATATATTGGCTGCAGCAGGATTATTCTCTTACCTATGGAAAGGAGCCGAGAAATTAGTCTATAAGCATTAAAACATCCCCTTTATTGACATTATCATTCTTTTTTACTTTTACTTCTTTTATTGTTCCTTCTTTAGGAGATGTAATATCATTTTCCATCTTCATCGCTATTAATTTTAATAAGGATTGGCCTTCTTTAATTTTATCTCCTTTTTTTACCTTAATATCATAAATTGTTCCTGGCAGAGGAGAAATAATAGTTCCAGAGCCGCCTTCTGCCAAGTCTTTTTTCTTTAAAGTCTCAAATATAGCAGCCTCGTTTTTAGATTCTATCTCATAAACATCATTACCGCAATGGATAAAAGTCCTGTTGTCATCAGTTTCTTTTATCTTTACATGATGTTCCTTGCCATCAACTTTAATCGTAAGTTCTTCCATTGTTAATTGTATTATTTGATTTTATGTCTGATATTCTTTTTAATAATTATAATTCTTCCTCCGGGAAATCTAGGCGCGGCCATTGTTGCCGCGCATCTATGCGGCCCAGCATTGGGCAGACTAAGTAAAGTTTAAATGAATTATTTTATTAATATTATCTTAAAAATAATTTAAAGCGGAGAATTGCCGTGCTTTTTTCCTGGGCGCTTTTCTCTTTTAGTCATTAGCATCTCAAGACAGTTGATTAAAAGCTTTCTTGTGTCTTTCGGGTCTGCCACTATATCCACTTTTCCATGCTTTGCAGCTTCATAAGGATTAAGGAATTGGTCTTTATACTCTTTTACCCTTTGCTTTCTTACTATATCTGCATTTTTTCCTTTCAATTCCTTCCTATGGATAATATTAACTGCCTGTTCATCCCCCATAACAGCAATTTCAGCATCCGGCCATGCTATAACCTTATCATAGCCCATATCTTTAGATACCATTGCAATATATGCTCCACCATAAGCCTTTCTCATAACCAAGCTTATTTTTGGGACAGTTGCTTCAGAATAAGCGTAAAGAACCTTTGCGCCATGCCTTATGATTCCATTATGTTCCTGGTCAACTCCCGGAAGATAGCCTGGAACATCTACAAGGTTTATTATTGGAATATTAAAAGAATCGCATAATCTTACAAATTTAGCAATTTTGCAAGAGCTGTTAATGTCTAAGCATCCAGCCAAGAATTGAGGCTGGTTAGCTACTATCCCGATAGTATTGCTGTTAAGCCTTGCAAACCCAGTTACTGCATTTTGCGCGTATAATGGCTGAGTTTCCAGAAAAGTGTTTTTGTCAATAACCTCTTCTATAACCTGCTTGACATCATATACTTTTTTTGAATCTTTAGGAACCAAATCTTTTAATTTATTATTTTCTCTATCCGGCTTATCATTAGTTCTTATAAAATGCGGATTCTCCATGTTGTTTTGAGGAAGGTAAGATAATAGCAATTTTATTGCAGCAAAACAATCTTTTTCATTTTCTGAAATAAAAGAAGCTACTCCACTTTTTTCATTATGGACTAAAGAACCTCCCAAGCCATTAAAATCAATGATTTCTCCTGTTACGCTCTTGATTACATCAGGGCCAGTAATGAACATATTGCTAATTTTTTTAGTCATAAAAACAAAATCAGTTAATGCTGGTGAGTAAACAGCTATTCCTGCGCAAGGCCCAAGGATTACTGAGATTTGAGGTATAACTCCTGAAGCTAAGGTGTTGTTTTTGAATATTAAGCCGCCCATATCCAAGCCATGAATTCCTTCCTGGATTCTTGCTCCACCGGAATCATACAATCCTATTATAGGACATCCAATTTTCATAGCATGCTCCATAATCTTTACAATCTTGAGATTATGCATCTCTCCCATAGAGCCTCCCATGAAAGTAAAATCCTGAGCAAAAACACATGCCGGTTTTCCATTCACTTTTCCATAGCCGGTTATAACTCCATCACCAGCTTTCTTTTTTTCCTGTAAATTGTAATTATGGCTTTTTAGCTCAACCAATTCACTTAATTCAGTAAAAGTACCCTTATCAATAAGAAGATCAATACGTTCACTAGCTGTTAACTTTCCCTTAGCATGCTGCGTTTTAACTGCATCTTTATCGTTATTTTTAGCCATGAATATACCCTTGAATAAGCTCTAAGGTT
>Ga0187833_10005043_pt1 | contig 12625 bp, 9 predicted proteins | sample ETNtaG_37_FD_167968 | JGI IMG/M metagenome (GOLD analysis project Ga0187833, IMG submission 167968) | Marine microbial and viral communities from oxygen minimum zone, Eastern Pacific Ocean - ETNP2014_SV_400_PacBio MetaG (Illumina Assembly) | ecosystem: Environmental > Aquatic > Marine > Hypoxic... | reverse complement strand
CATCGCCATCGCGCCGTCGCCGGACGGCCAGATCGTTTATGTGATCACTAACGGCTGGGGCGAGGTTTACGGCATTCAAATTGATAGCTGCGACGTGACGTTCCATGCTGTGTTGAGCCAGGGCAATGTGCGTGCGCGCAGCGTCGCCGGCCTCGCCGTGAGCAAGGACGGCTCCGAGATCTTCGTGCATATGAGCGAGGTCGAGCTGCTGCAGGATCGCTATCAGATCCGCGACCCGCATCGCATCGCCGTATTCAAGGTTGACGCCGGCATGGACGCGTTACCCTACCGCTCCTTCGACATTCCCAGGGGCCACAATATCCTGATCCCGTCGAACGACGGCAAGACCATGTGGAGCCCGGGGCACGAGCTGCGCCAGTTCGACCTTGCCACCGGCGAGATCAAGCAGGAAATCCTGCTCAACAGCTGGGAAGATGCGCGGCCGACATATGGCGATCCGGACGGCCTCGCCTTCTGGCCGCTCTATGAAACGAGCAATTCGCTGATCTTTCCCTATTTTGCACCGGTCTTTGCCAATCGTGAGGCACGCGATGCGGGCGATTGGGACCAGCTCGCCGACTTCGTCGTCGGGTTTTCACGGGTCGACCTGTCCGACAACACCTGGACCCAAACGGATGTCACTACGGCTGATGTGCTGATCTTTTCCTTTGCCGAGGATCCGCGCGACCAGAACATCATGTATGGGGTCTATACGCAGCTCACCAAGTATAATGTCTCGACCGGTGAGATCGTCGCTCGTGTCGATCTCGACCATACCTACTACTCGACTATCACCTCGGCCTCGGGCGAGGAGCTCTATATCGGCTCGACCTTCAACGATATCGCAGTCTATTCCACCGATTCGCTGGAGAAGCTGGCTAAGATTGAGCTTCCGGGCGGTGACCAGGGCGCGGTTGGCATTCGCTATCTGAACCGCTGATATTCGTCCGACCTCTCTTTCTCCCCGGCCTCTTCCCGCATGCGGGAAGGGGCCGTTATGTTTCTAGGACATGATTGGCGTGACCACGGACGCAGCCCTGGCGGCGGAAGAGCGGCGGGCGCTGGCCTGGGCGTTCGGCTTTTTAAGCGCGCGGGGCCGGGCGCTGGTCGTGGTACTGCTGCTGTCGCTGGCCGCGACCGCTGTGATCAGCGCCCAGCCCTACATCATGAAGCTGATGATCGACGACGGCGTGCTGGCTGGCGACCTGACCATGCTGGCGTGGCTGACAGGTCTGCTGCTACTCACGGGCTTGGTCAATCTCGTCGTTGGCGGCGTCAACCGCTATTGCCATGTCAAGCTTTCCGGTCAGGTGCTGTTCGCCCTGCGCGAGGCCGTCTACGCACATTTGCAACGCCTCTCGCCCGCCTTCTATGCGCGCACGCGCACCGGCGATATCTTGCAGCGGCTCGACGGCGACGTGGCGCAGATCCAGCGCTTCCTGGTCGATGCGCTGCTTGCCGGCATCAACGGCGCGTTGGGGCTGATCGCGGCGCTGGCGCTGATGGTCTGGCTGAGCTGGCAGCTCTCGCTGGTGGCGCTGGTGCTGTTGCCGGCGGAATATCTCTATTTGCGGGCCATGCGTCCGCGTGTCGAAGGTCGCACCCGCAGCGTGCGGGAGCGCGCCAGCGCCTTGTCCGCCTTCCTCGTCGAGACCCTGCCGGCGATGAAGTTCATCCAGTCGGTCTCGGCTGAAGAGCGCGAGGTCGAGCACCTGCACCGCCTCAACTCGGGCTATCTCGGCGACCTGTTGCGCCTGCAGATCACCGAGTTCCTGACCGCCGCGGTGCCCAACCTGCTAACCTCGGTGAGCCGCGCCGGGATTTTCCTGGCCGGCGGCTATCTCATCGTCAATGGTGACTTCACCCTCGGTGCGCTGATCGCCTTCAACACGTATCTCGGCTTCGCCACCGGGCCGGTCCACAGTTTGCTCGGGGTCTATGTCGGCTTCATGCGCCTGCGCGTTAGCCTTCAGCGGGTTATGCTGCTGACCGATGCCGCGCCGGCGGTGGACCCGCTGCTGTCGCCGCGGCGCCTACCCGACGAGGCAGCCGGGGCCGTGCGTTTCGAAGGCGTCACCTTCACCCATCCCGGGGCCAAGCGGCCTGTCCTGGAGGGGCTTGATCTGGAGGTGCCGGCCGGCAGCAAGCTCGGTATCGTCGGGGCGACGGGTGTCGGTAAGACGACCCTCATCGAGCTGCTACACCGCCATTACGACCCGCAAGCTGGGCGCATTACCCTCGACGGGTTGGACTTGCGCGATCTCGATCCGAGAGAGCTGCGCCGGCGTGTCGCCGTGGTCGACCAGGATGTCGTGCTGTTTCGCGGCAGCATTGCTGATAACTTACGCTACGGCTGTCCCGAGGCCGACGATGAGGCCTTGCAGGACGCAGCCGAACGCGCCCAGATCGCCGATTTCATCGCCGCGCAGCCGCAGGGCTGGGAGACACCTGTCGGCGAGCGCGGCACGGCGCTCTCGGGGGGGCAGCGCCAGCGTCTCGCCATCGCTCGCGCTCTGCTGCGGGACCCGCTGGTTCTGATTCTCGATGAGGCGACTTCGGCCGTCGACGTGGAGACCGAGGCAAGCCTGATTGCCGCTGTCGACGACCTTTTCGCCGGGCGCACGCGCATTGTCGTCAGCCATCGCGCCGAGGCTCTGGCAAGTGCTGACAGAGTGCTTGAGCTAGCGAGCGATGGCTGAACTCAGGGTCGGCATTCTCGATAGCGGCTTCGCGTTGTCTGCGCTGGCTGGCCGAGCCTTCCTGCCGCGCGCCGACGGCGGTGTAGACGAGGGTTCGGTGGAAAACGATAGGTTTGGCCATGGTTCGGCAGTGGCGGAAATCATTACCGGGCTCGCTCCTGGCGCGGCGCTACTGAATGCGCAGATTTTCGGGCCCGGCGGCAGTACTTCGACAGCGGCGGCGGCAGCGGGACTTCTCTGGCTGTGTGGCGAAGCGGTGGATATCGTCACCTTGAGCTTTGGCCTGCTAACGGATCGCCCGGTGTTGCGCGACGCCGTGGAAGCGATCAGTGCCGTGATGCTTGGCGCCGCGCCGGCACGCGGCGAGCTGGTCTATCCTTCCGCCTATCCGGGGGTGTTACGAGTTACCGGCGATGCCCGCTGCTCACCCGGCGAGATCTCCCACTTGGACACGATACAATCGGATTTTGGGGCCTGCGTGCGCGGTCCGAGCGGCGACGGTGCCTCGATGGCGGTGGCCCACGCGGCGGGCCTGCTGGCCGGCCACTTCGACGCCACGGGCGCACGCGGCAAGGCGGCGGCGCGGGCCTATCTCGAAAGCATCGCTACCTATCACGGGCCGGAGCGCAAGATTGGTGCCGGTTGAGGCTGCGGAGACGGTGCTTCTCTGGCCGGCCCGCTGGCGCTGGCTTGCGCGCGTTAGCGCCTTCGTGGCTGTGGCGGCGCTGCTGGCGCTGGCGCTCCTGTTCGCCCTCGATCAGTTCCAAGTCCGCGTGGTCTGGGCGACCAGCCATGCCGACCTGCCGCTGCTCTACAAGCTCGCCAATCTCTGGGGTGACGACGGTGCCACCCTGCTGCTGCTGACGGCGCTGAGCGCGCTGGCCGCGACGAGGCTTTGCCGCTATCCGGGCTGGGCGGGACCCGGTGCTTTGCTAATGGTGGTGGCCTTTGCGGTCGGCGCTACGCTGTGGTCGCCGTTCGCGCCGAGCCCGCCTGATGCGGGCGGCGTCGGCCAGGGTATGAACGTGCATCTGGTGCGGGTCTGGATGCTGCTGCATCCGCCTTTGGTATTACTCGCCTTCGTGATCTTCCTGGCCCCTGTCGGCGCTGCGGCGGAGGCCCTGGCACGCGGCAGCGGTGCCTGGCGGGAGATCGCCGGTCGTTGGGCGCGGTGCGGCTGGCTGCTGCTTTCGCTCGGCCTCGCTAGCGGCATGTGGTGGGCATACGAGGATTTCACCTTCGGCCAGTTCTGGCATTGGGATCCGGTGCAGACGGCGGTCTTCGTGGTCTGGGCTCTGGCGACAGCGCACCTGCATACGCTGCGCCGCTATCGGCTGGACGGCGCCTATGCCCGCCTGCACCCGCTGCTCGGCCTGCTGACGGCATTGGCGGCACTTGTCGCGCTGGTGGTCACGCGCCACCCGGCGCTTGCCTCCTCGCACCGTTATGTCGGCGAGACATCGTGGTTCTGGCTGACGGCGATGGCGCTGGCCTTGGCAGTTGTGATCGTCGTCGCCTTGGCGCGTGCGCCGACACCAAGCCGGGCCCCGAGGCGAACCGAGGCTGGTGTGCTGATTACCATTGCCACCCTCGCGCTGGGCGTCTGCGCCCTGGTTGGTGCGGGGGTGTTGGTCGAGGCGAGCCTGGCACAGTCACTCGCCTGGCCGCGGCCTGACAAATTCAAACCTTTCTTCGAGTTTCTCGCCCGCTGGACCTCTGAAGCCGAGGTCGCCGAGCTGCAGCGCCAATTCGAGCAATGGGATGTCGACCGCTACCTCGCCAATGCCCTGCTCGCGCCGGTGGGGATCGTCATTGGCTTGGTTGGCGGGCACAATTTTCTGCCCTGGCGGCGCTGGCGCTGGCCGCTCAGCCTCGCCGTGGTGTTATGCGCATTGATCGTGGTCTTGGCTTGGCAACCACTCGACGCCTTCTACACCGGGAAAGGCATGACCTCGGCCAACACCAGCGCCATATTTCCGCTGCTCGATGCGCTTGTTGTCGCCATGCTCTACCTCGGCCTTTCCTCGCTCGTCTGGGGCCTCGACGCGGCATTGCGCCATGGCCGCCGACGGGCACTCTGGCGCTATCACCTGCCCGTTGGGGCGGTGCATCTCGGTGTCGTGGTGGCGTTGTTGTCGGCCATTGTGGCTTCGGTCTTCGACCTCGACACCTGGCGCAACCTGCGCTTTCCTGACGAGCTGGCGGCGCCGGTCTCCTTCCCCTGGGGCTACGAGGTAACGGTGACGGCCAACCGCGAGGCTTTTGTCGATGATGGCTCGCGGAGCAGCTTTCAGGCCGTTGCCGAGGTGCGCTGGTCGCAGATCATCAACGGCGAGACCGTGGCGGGTGCGCTGGGTACCGCGCGCTACCGCGACCGCCAGCCGCAGCCGCCCCAGGGGCTCGGACCCGTGCGCCTGATGTGCGAGATCATCGACTACCGCTATGCCCGCACGCTATCCGGCGCTAGCCAGATGATCGACCCCTATATCCACCGCGGCCTCTGGCGCGATGTGCAAATCTGGCTACCGGCGGTCGAATACCGCCGCGAGGAAGGCAACCTCGAGAACTTGCGTGCGCCGACGACGCTGCCGCTGGTAGTTAAGATATTCCCCATGATGACCTGGCTTTGGCTCGGTTTGCTGTTGGCACTCGCCGGCGCTATCGCCGCTATGCGCCACGAGCTCAAACGCGTCTGAAGACCGCCACTAGCTCCAACTCGGCGGACCAAGGGAACTGGTCAATCGGGGCGATTGTTTCGATGGCGTAACCGCCGTCAACTAGACTGCGGGCGTCGCGGGCGAAAGTGCCGGGATCGCAGCTCACGGCGATCACGCACGGCACGGTGCTGGTGGCCAAGGTGTGTGCCTGCGCGCGGGCACCGGCGCGTGGTGGGTCGATGATCACGGCGTCGAAACGGGCCAACTCATCGCCGGTCAAGGGGTGAGCGAAGAGATCACGGGTCTCGTCCGGTTCGGCCGCGGCGTTGTTGTCGATCGTGTGCACTTTGCGGTTCCGAGCCAGAGGAATGGCGAGTGTACCGCAGCCGCTGAATAGGTCTGCTATGACCTTTGCCTCGCCCAGGCCGGCGGTAACGGTGGCGCGGATGGCCGCTTCGCCTTCACAGCTCGGCTGCAGGAAGGCGCCTGGTGGCGTCGAGACCGATATGCCATCGAAGCTCACCCGCACCTCGCGCCGGCGTGCGATCAGCCCTTCGTCGTCCCAGGCCAGACTGGCGATATCGGCCTCCTCCGCGAAAGCGGCAAGGCGCTCGCGCTCGGCAAGATCGAGTGGGCGCTGCCGCGCGATCACCAGGTCGAGACCCGTCTCTGAGTCAAGTACCTGCAGTGTCAGCCGCTCGCCGTTGCGCAATAATTCGGCACAAAGTCTGCGCAAGGGCACCATGGTGGCAGCGAGAGCTGGGGTCAAAAGGGCACAGGAGGCGATATCGACCACGCGTCGCCCGCGGCGTTTGTGAAAGCCGACGGCGACGGCACCATGCCGGCTCTCGGCCGAGAAGCGGGCACGGCGCCGGGTTCCGGGCGGTATCACGATAAGATCGGCCACAGACGCCTCGCCGAGACCGCGCCGCATCAGTGCCTCGACGACCAGCGCCCGTTTCCAGGAATCATAGGCATCCTGTGCCAGGTGCTGTACGGCGCAGCCGCCGCAATGACCGAAATGGGGGCAAGGCGGCGTGACCCGCTCCGGCGCTTCGGTGAGCCGTTCCACCGCCTCGCCGCCGGTGCCGCGGCCGCGTTTGCGGCCCAGCCGTACCCGCACCGTTTCTCCGGGCAATGTGAAAGGCACATAAACCGGGCTGCCGTCCGTAAGTTGGCCGACGCCGTCACCGGCGCTGCCGATGCGCTCAATAATGACGGTTGTGGTTCGCGTGTCGTCCGTCTGTCTCGTCATCGCGACAACTGCTCCGTATAGTTCCTTCCCATGATTTACCTGTTCAGCGATTTCGGGGGCAATGGTCCCTATGTTGGTCAGCTCTCGGCTGTGCTGGCGGATATGGTACCGGCGGAGACTGTGGTCGACCTGATGCATGACGCGCCGATGTTCGACCACCGGGCCGCAGCCTACCTGCTTGCGGCCCTGGTGCAGCATCTGCCGGCCGGGGGCGTCGTACTGGGCGTGGTTGATCCGGGGGTCGGGTGCACCGACAGGCGGCCGATAGTTATGCGCGTAGGCGGTCGCTGGTATGTAGGCCCGGACAACGGCCTCTTCGCGATCATTGCAAAGCATGCGGGCGGTGGTGAATGGTGGCAGATTACCTGGCGACCAGAACACTTGTCGAAAACCTTCCACGGCCGCGATCTCTTCGCACTGGTCGCGGGCATGTTAGCGCGTGGCGATAATGTGCCCGGTGAGCTGTTCGATGGCAACAACGCGGTCGGTATGGATTGGCCCAACGACCTTAGCGAGGTCGTCTATATTGACCATTATGGTAATGCGATGACGGGAATTCGAGCCCTTACCCTACCGAAGGATGCTGTGCTGAAAGTCGCTGAAATAAACATTATGCAGGCCCATATCTTTTCCGATGTCGAGTCGGGAAAGGTGATGTGGTATGAAAATTCCTGTGGCCTGGTGGAAATCGCCGTCAACCAGGCGGACGCGGCTGAGGTCATGAGCCTTTACGTGGGCAGCCACGTGCTGGCATTGACCCCTGACTGAGATGTGACAGCCGTCACGGATCGCCTGCCGACCAGGCCCATTCTCTTCACACCTGTCGTACCACTTGCGACCGCTGCGCCGCGCCTTTCGCGATCATCCCGGCAAAGCCTTGTTGCGGGCGATGCCCACCGGGCAAGCCAGGCTCGTAGCGTGGGCACCGCCGCTTTTTGTCTCACATTGCGTTTCCCCGACGTATGCCTTGTGTCGTTGGTGCTTTCCCGTAATATGCCCGCCTCCTGCGTGGGGGCAGGGCAGTTGAGCGGGATAGGGAGGCGCGTTCGGGCAAAACCGAGTTTGGCCCGGAGACGGCGCGACTAGGGCATGCAAGCTTCAGCCGGCAATGGCGCCGCGAAGGCGCACGACACCTTTCCGAAATTGTTGATGGAACAGGCGCGGAAGCGCCCGGATGACGTATTTCTGCGTGAGAAGGACTACGGCATCTGGCAATCCTGGACCTGGCAGCGCTCGGCGTTGGAGGCGCGCAATTTGGCGTTTGGTCTGGCGGCGCTTGGCTTCCAACGTGAGGATAAGGTTGCGATCATTGGCGACAACCGCCCGGTGCTCTATCTGGCGGCGGCGGCAGCGCAGTCGCTCGGCGGCGTGCCGGTGCCGATCTACCAGGATTCGATCGCTGAAGAGATGCTTTATATTCTCGACCACGCGGAGGTGCGTTTCGCTGTAGTCGAGGACCAAGAGCAGGTCGACAAGCTGTTGCAGATTCGTGACCAATTACCGTGTCTTGAGATGATCATCTATGACGATGCTCGCGGCATGCGTCACTACCGTGAGCCGGGGCTGGAATGGCACCAGGACGTGCTGCAGCGCGGCCAGCGCTTCGCCAGCGACAACTCGCAGTACTACGATATGGAAGTGGCGGTCGGCAAAGGCTCCGACGTTGCTATCATGCTCTACACCTCAGGCACCACCGGCAAGCCGAAGGGGGTGATGCTGAGCTACGATAATCTGGTGCGGACGTCCTACAACAGTATTTCACACGATTGTCTGACTGATCAGGAGGAAGTGCTTGCCTACCTACCTATGGCCTGGGTCGGCGACCACCTGTTTTCATACGGTGAGGCGATGTGCGCGGGCTTCACTGTGAACTGCCCGGAAAGCGGTGCCACGGTACTGACCGATCTGCGCGAGATCGGCCCGACCTATTTTTTTGCTCCGCCGCGCATCTGGGAGAATCTTCTTACCACGGTGATGGTGCGAATCGAGGATGCGGCGTTGATTAAGCGCCGTATGTTCCATTATTTCATGAAGGTGGCAGAGCGCGTCGGCGTGCGCCTGCTCGACGGCGAGCAAGTATCGGTGCGTGACAGGCTGCTCTATCGCCTCGGTGAGATTCTCGTCTACGGCCCGCTCAAGGACAATCTTGGTTTCGGCAAGATGCGCGTTGCCTATACCGCCGGCGAGGCCATCGGCCCCGAGATCTTCTCCTTCTATCGCTCGCTCGGCATCAACATCAAGCAGATCTATGGCATGACCGAGGCGACCGCGCTGGTCTGCGGCCAGTCCGACGGCCATGTACACGCTGAGACCGTGGGTGTGCCTTTGCCCGAGGTAGAATTACGCATCAGCGACGGCGGCGAGGTGCAGTTCCGCGGACCCGGGACCTTTATCGGCTATTACAAGAATCCCGAGGCTACGGCCGAGACCAAGACCGAAGACGGCTGGATAATGTCGGGCGATGCAGGCTATATCGACGACCAGGGTCAGCTGCGCATCATCGACCGTGCCAAGGACGTGGGTCAGCTCACCGATGGCACCATGTTCGCGCCCAAATATCTGGAGAATAAGCTTAAGTTTAGCCCCTTCATCCGTGAGGCCGTGACCTATGGCGACAGGCGCGACCAGGTCACCGCCTTCATCAATATCGATCTCGAGGCCGTGGGCAACTGGGCGGAGCGCCGTGGACTCGCATATACGAGCTACACGGACCTTGCCGCCCAGGACGACGTCTATGCTCTGGTCGCCGGCGAGATCGACAAGGTGAATGTAAGCTTAGCAGGGGACTCGCAGCTCTCAGGTTCACAGATCCATCGTTTTCTGATCCTGCACAAGGAGCTTGACCCTGATGACAGCGAGCTGACCCGCACACGCAAGGTGCGGCGCAAGTTCGTGGCGGAGAAGTATGAGACCTTGATCTCGGCGCTCTACAGCGACGCCGACCGGGTGCAGATCGAGGCCAAGGTGACGTTCGAGGACGGCCGCGAGGGCTCGATCAATGCCAACCTCAAGATCTGGGACCGGGAGCCTGTGGCGCCACTGGCGAAGGCGAGCTGAGCCATGAGTGAAGGCAGAAAATTTGGGGAAGTCATTCTCAGCGCCCGTGAGATCTCTCTGAGCTTCGGTGCGGTACAGGCGTTGACAGACGTCTCGGTCGACGTGCGCGAGCATGAGATCCTGGCCATTATCGGGCCGAATGGCGCGGGAAAAACCTCTCTGCTCAACTGCATTAACGGCGTCTATCACCCGCAGCAGGGAGCTATTCTCTTTGAGGGCGTGCCGCGCCTCAATGCCGATCCGGCGAAGATCGCCCGCCAGGGTATTGCCCGCACCTTCCAGAACGTGGCCCTGTTCAAGGGCATGTCAACGCTCGACAACATCATGACCGGGCGCAATACCAAGATTCGCAGTAATATTTTTTGGCAAGCCCTCTACCTAGGCAGCTACCTGAAGGAGGAGTTGGAGCATCGTCGCGCGGTCGAGGAGATTATCGACTTCCTCGAGATCCAAGCAATTCGCAAGACGCCGGTGGGGCGTCTGCCCTATGGCATGCAGAAGCGTGTCGAGCTGGGTCGTGCGCTAGCCGCTCAACCGCGCATTCTCGTGCTTGACGAGCCAATGGCCGGCATGAACGTCGAGGAAAAGGAGGACATGTCGCGCTTCATCCTCGACGTGAACGACGAGTTTGGCACTACCATCGTGCTGATCGAACACGACATGGGCGTGGTCATGGACATCTCCGATCGCGTGGTGGTGCTCGACTACGGCCGCAAGATCGGCGACGGCTCGCCGGACGAGGTACGCGCTGAGCCGGCCGTGATCGAAGCCTATCTGGGAGTGAGCGCATGAGCGTCTTCAAGCGGGAGCCAGCCTATGCCTGAGATGAGTTTTGCAACGGAGCTGCTGCTCTTTCTCGAGGTGCTGATCAACGGCCTGCTATCGGGGATCATGTATTCCCTGGTGGCGCTCGGCTTTGTGCTGATATTCAAGGCTTCGGGCATCTTTAATTTCGCGCAAGGCGCCTTCGTGCTGTTCGCTGCGCTAACCTTCGTCAGTTTCCTTGAGGCTGCGATCATGGGCGCCGAGAACAGTGGCCTGCTCTATTTCGTAGCCTGCTTCATGCTGACGCTCGTGGTCATGGCGGCCTACGGCGTAGCGGTGGAAAGGATTGTGCTGCGGCCTCTGGTCAACCAGCCGCTGATCATCCTCTTCATGGCTACTATCGGGCTCAACTTCTTTACCGAGGGATTCGCCCAGCTGATCTGGGGCACGGAAGTACACCGGCTAGATCTTGGCATCCCCGACGAGCCGATGGGCTGGCTGCTCGACAAAACCAACATGTACATCACCGCTTTCGATGTGGTTGCGGCAGCGGTCGCTGCCGGCCTGGTGCTGGCCTTGAGCTTGTTCTTCTCCAAGACGCGCACGGGGCGTGCTTTGCGCGCGGTCTCGGACGATCACCAGGCTGCCATGTCAGTGGGCATCCCGCTGCAGCACATCTGGGCCATCACTTGGGGCGTCGCCGGGGCCATCGGCTTGATCGCCGGCATCCTCTGGGGCGCTAAACTCGGCGTGCATTTCAGCCTTGCGCTGCTGGCCCTGAAGGCGCTGCCGGTGCTGATCATCGGCGGCTTCGATTCAATCGCCGGCGCCATCGTCGGCGGGCTCATCATCGGTGCTTCGGAAAAGCTCGCCGAGTTCTACCTCTCCGGCATCATCGGCGGCGCCTTGGAGAACTGGTTCCCCTACATTCTTGCTACCCTCTTCCTGCTGATTCGCCCCCAGGGGCTGTTCGGCGAGAAGATCATCGAAAGGGTCTAGGCCGTGATCTATCGCGAGGCAGGTCAGTTCAAGGCGTCGTACCACGCCGACCAGGCCATCTTCACGATCCGCCAGGATCTATGGTTCATCGGTGGCCTCAGCCTGTTGGCGCTGCTCGCGGTGCCCTTGCTGGCGAGTGAGTACTTGCTGCAATCGGTGCTGCTGCCTTTCCTGCTCTACACCATCGCCGCGATGGGGCTGAACATCCTGCTCGGCTATTGCGGTCAGCTCTCGCTGGGAACGGCGGGCTTCATGGCGGTGGGCGCATTTACGGCCTACAAATTCGCCACGGCTTTTCCCATTCTGCCGGCACCCATCCTGTTTATTCTTGCCGGGCTGGTGGCGGCAGCGGTTGGCGTGCTCTTTGGTCTGCCCTCGCTGCGCATCAAGGGCTTCTATCTGGCGGTGACGACGCTTGGTGCGCATTTCCTCATCGAGTGGGTGCTGACACATTTCGGCTGGTTCAAGAACTATTCGGCCTCGGGCGTGATCACGCCGCCGCCAATCACTCTGCTTGGCTTTCCCATCGACTCGCCGGCAGCGAAATACGTGTTTACGCTAGTGGTTGTCATCATCCTGGCGCTGCTGATGAAGAATCTGGCACGCAGTGCTATCGGCCGCGCCTGGTGCGCGGTGCGCGACATGGATGTTGCGGCCGAGGTGATCGGGATCCGCCTGCTGCGCACCAAGCTGATCGCCTTTGCCGTCAGCTCGTTCTATTGTGGCGTGGCAGGAGCGATGTACGTGAACTTCTACCTCGGCACGGTAGAGCCACAGGCCTTCACCATAAATCTCGCCTTCCTGGTGCTGTTCATGGTAATCATTGGCGGGCTTGGCAGCGTGCTCGGCTCATTCCTTGGCGCCGGCTTCATTGTCGTGCTGCCGATCCTGATCAGCAACATCCTGTCCATCGTGGTGCCGGATGCGCCGGGGGCGGTGGTCTCGAATGTCGAGCTGATCGTCTTCGGTTGCCTAATCATCTTCTTCCTGATCGTCGAGCCTGCGGGCCTGGCGCGGCTCTGGGCGATCGCCAAGGAGAAGCTTCGCATGTGGCCGTTCCCCTATTAGCTGAGATTCCCCAGATGGCTTCTCCCAACCGCCGATAATGATAGCAGAATGGTCATCCGACCACGAATCCGGCCTTGAGCTGTCATGATAGGCTGTGGTCCGCACTTGATCGGGCCGATTTGGTG
>Ga0187833_10005040_pt1 | contig 12630 bp, 14 predicted proteins | sample ETNtaG_37_FD_167968 | JGI IMG/M metagenome (GOLD analysis project Ga0187833, IMG submission 167968) | Marine microbial and viral communities from oxygen minimum zone, Eastern Pacific Ocean - ETNP2014_SV_400_PacBio MetaG (Illumina Assembly) | ecosystem: Environmental > Aquatic > Marine > Hypoxic... | reverse complement strand
AATTTAAAAAAGTATGAGACAGTTTAATGATATTTGCTTATGATTTTCCAAAAAAAATAGGGGATGGGTTCGACCACTGGCCAGAAACTTTTAATGGGTTAATAGATTTACCTAAAGATACAGAACCATATTATGGGCCCGCACCACCTTCATTAATTGATTTACTTTCAAGATTTGAAATACCATTTGAAATTTTAGATTCTAATACGGCAATCACATCTACTGAACCATTTTATTATATTTTAGAAACTCAAGGTCCCCCAGAGTTTTGGCTGGGAACTGAAGATGGATATGAAAATACTTTATTATCAGGAGTTAGTGATGAGATAATTGAATCGACAAAAAAAGGACAATGTAAAATTATCTTGTGGTCTGCAAATGAGGGATATGATCCATTTCAGTATAAAATTTTTGATTCTATATATGAAGATTTAGAAAAGTATGGAATTCCTTTAGAAAATTTTATTTTTATTTCTGGTAATTTAATTATAGATACATTACATATGGCCTGGGGGAGTATTAATAATAAAGGAAATTTAATAAAATGTATTCCTTTTAATAATGAGAGATATGATAAATATGAAAAAATGCAACCAAGTGTTATTTTTGATGAGGACTCTAAAGATAGAGATAAATATTTTTTATTGTTGAACAGGGCCCCAAGAATGCATAGAATGGCATTTATCAGTTGGTTACACAGTAGAAATTTATTAAAAGATACATTTACCTCATATCCATCTGAAGAACTAGCACCGTATGAATTCAGTAAAAAGGTTCATTTATCTCGATATTTTTCTAATATGTTATTTGTAGATAGAAAAACAAAGAGTGATGCTTTACTTGGATGGAAAGATTTAGAAAATAATCATTTACCATTAATAGTTGATGTTGAAGAATGGGATACAAATCATTATGGAACTTCAGTTGATTGGTTATATAGTAGAACATTTTTTAGTGTGGTAACTGAATCTGTTTTTGATGACGTATCTCTTTTTTTAGATGAAAAAGTATGGAAACCTATTTATAATTACCACCCGTTTATAATACTTGGATGTCCCAATTCTTTAAAAAAATTAAGAGAAATGGGATTTAAAACTTTTGAACCATACATTAACGAAAATTATGATAGTGAATTTAATATAGGAAAAAGAATGAATATGATTATTGATGAAATTGAAAGGTTGAATTCTATGGGATTTGAAGAGTTAAAGAAGTGGTATAAAAAATTAGTTCCTATTTTAAAGCATAATAGGAAAAAATTAATTAACAATAATGATGAGATTAGGAGTTTAGTAAAAAATTTATTATGAAAAACAAAAAACAATTATTAAAAAATTGGATTCAAATCTGAAGATAATATGAGTAAAGATAGATGGAGAATGGCATTTCTAATTGGATTTATTTTAAAGGGAACATATTTATTTGCAGGAAATGATGGACTTAGAGATAAGGCAGTGGATGTATAACTTAATTTACTTAACAGAAAAATATATTCAGGGGGATATGTTTGATAGGTTTGGAAGAAAATGTTTGCATGAATCAAATTTATTAGAGTATAATCTTTTTTCAATTAAGGACATAGATGAAAAATTAAAAGGTAAAAGTTTAATTATGGGTTTACCATTACATCCAGTAATGAAAAATCATAAAAAGATAAAAAAATTATTATCTCAAAAAGATTTTATATTGGTGATTCCAATTGAACACGAGGCCGTTCATGATTTACAATTGAATTGGATATATAAAAATATATCTGCAAATAATTTTCCACACCATAGAGTTTATGTAATAAGTTATGATGTTAATTCAAAAAATACTTTTGAAGAATGGAAAAAAGAATACAATATAGAGTCTGATATTAATTCTATTTATATTGATACATTTCTTTTTCAAAATTTAGATGTATTTTTTGAAGATGAAAAGATAGTTCATAGGGAACATTTTGAAAATAAAGAAGTTAGACCACACTATTATGTTTGTTATAATGCTGATCCAAAAGAACATAGGGTAAGATTGGTTGAAGATTTACAAAAAGAAAATTTAGATAAGTTAGGTTTAATATCATTATTGAGAGATAAAAATCCATTGGTATTAGATAGAGAAAAAGTGGACCATACAGATATGAGTACACAGAGATATCCAATAGATCATTATCGAGATACATATTTTAGTATTGTTACTGAGAGTTATTTTTGGTCACATCAAGGAGAACATTATAAACACATAACAGGAATAAATGAAAAAACTTATAAGGCTATGTTATTGAATCCGTTTATCGTGTTAGGTGGGTGTGGAACATTGAAACATTTAAAAAAATTAGGATTTCAAACTTTTCCTGAATTGTTTGATGAGAGTTATGATGATATATTTGATCCACATTTAAGATATGAAAAGGTCTTGGAATCTATTAGAGGTGCGTGTAGTATGGATAAAGAAAAAATAAATGATCTATATCATTCGGTATTGGTTGATAAAGTAAAATACAATCAAAATTTATATATGAACTATGATAGAAAAGAATTATTTAATGACTTTTTAAAACAGTTTATGTGGGAATAAAATGAAACATGATTATATAAATTTTGTTAATCTTAAACAAAATGATGATGGTGGAATAGGAGATATATTTAAAGATTCTAATTCTAATGGGCCATATGATTTTTTATTTTCAAAATTAAAGAAATATTATTTTTATGATGAACTGCCTGAAAAATATATTTTAAATATTACTACATCACATTTTAATATGGAGTCGGGTAAAAGTATTGTTGAAATTATTAAGTCAAATCCGAGAATTTTAGAGGATTTAAAAAGTGGTAATGCTAAGATTTTAATTAATAGATCAGGAGAATTTGATACATTCAAGAATGGTAAATTAACTGTAGAGGAATATGATAGTTTATTTAAATTAGATATTGATAAATCAAATATTTTATATCTTGGTTTCAATTCAATAATGGAAGAAGCAATGTGTAATTCTGATATAAAGTCACGATATCATAATTTTACTATGTTGAATTTATATTCTATTATTAAAGATAAAGAAGATTTATATAGAGAGTTTTATGAAAAGCAAAAAAAATCTTTACGAGAATATTATTATTTATGTTATAATAATACTCCTAATTCACATAGAAGAATAATAGTTGATTTTTTACTAAATAAAAAAGTTAAGGGTTTGTTATCATCTACTGAAGATAGGATTTTTTTAGATGATTCAATGGCACCCGATGATGTATCGTGGACGTATAATAATAGAAATTTATATTATTATGCAAACCAAAAACATTTTTTTGATTCTTATTTTAGTATAATTACTGAATCACACTATTCTGATACTATTGGTAGTTTATGTATGACATTTACTGAAAAAACTTGGAAAGTAATTACTAACTTTCATCCGTTTTGTTTAGTTGGTGCAAAAAATAGTATTTCTAAATTAAGAGAATATGGCTTTGAAACTTTTTCAGAATTATTTGATGAACAATATGATAGAATAGATGATGTTAATAGAGCTGTTGAAATATGCAAACAGATTGATAGAACCTTTTTATTAACCAGAAAGGAATTAACTGATATATGTTATAGTATAGAAGAAAAATTAATTCATAATTTTCATCATTTTTTCAGATTATGTGAAATAGAAATAAAATCATTAGAAAAATATTTATTAAATTTTTGTAATGGATAGGATATAAATGAACTATATTAATATTATAAATTTTCCATATGATGCATATAAAGCAGAAAGTCAGGATATATTTGTAGATCATAATACAAATGGACCATATGATAATTTATTTTTGAATTTACGACATTATTATTTTTATGATGAACTTCCTGAAAAATATATTTTAAATATTAATACTTTACACTTTAATACGGAACAAGTAAAAAGTCTTTCTGAAACTATTAAATCAAGTCCAAGAATTTTAGAGGATTTAAAAAGTGGTAATGCTAAGATTTTAATTAATCGAATAGCCGAAGAAGATTCAATTATTGATGGTACAATTGAAAAATATGAACCAAGATATAAATGTCTTTTTCAAGTTTTAGATGAATTAAATGTTAATAAATCTAATATTTTATTTTTGAGTATGAATTGTTTAACTGATGAAGCTATTGATTTTAATAAATCTGATATTGATGTTAGATATCACAATTTTACTCAAATGAATTTATATTCTATTATTAAAGATAAAGAAGATTTATATAGAGAAGAATTTGAAAAATGTAAAACTTTATTGCGAAAATATTATTATTTGTGTTATAATAATCAGCCCAGCGAACATAGAAAAGTAATAGTTGATTTTTTACTAAATAAAAAAGTTAAAGGTTTATTATCATCGACTGAACATAATATTTTTTTAGATTCTAATCCACCTACAAAAATAGAATCTTGGTCCCAAAATAATTTAAATTTATATTATTATGTCAATCAAGATCATTATCGTGATTCTTATTTTAGTATAGTTACAGAATCACATTACTCTGATAGTGTTAATAGTTTATATATGGGATTTACAGAAAAAATATGGAAACCAATTGTAAATTTTCATCCATTTCTTTTAGTTGGAGCAAGGAATAGTCTCTCTAAGTTAAGAGAGTTTGGTTTTGAAACTTTCCCTGAGTTATTTGACGAGAGTTATGATGAATCAGATGATGTTGAAAGATTAAATGATATAACTAACGGACTTGATAGAACTTTTTTAATGTCAATAGATGAGTTGAGTAATATATATTATAGTGTGGAAGAAAAGTTAATTCATAATTTTCATCATTTTTTTAGATTGTGTGAGAATGAAACAAAAGAATTTGAAAGATATTTATTAAATTTTTGTTATAAATAGGAGATAAAATGATTAAATGGTTAAAATATTTGTGGTATAAAATAAAGGTATGGTATACATATCGTAAAAAAATTAAGGAATTAAGAAAAAGAGATCCATTTATTTACAAATGAGTTATAAATATGTAATAGGTTGTGGTTGTAGTTTTTTGGAAATTGATGCGCCGTGGTTTACAACAATACCATCTAAAAATTATATTAATCTTTCGAGGGGTGGATGTGGTAATGAGTTTATCAAACATCAAATCACTTATAAAATAGATGAATTAATATCAAATGAAATCAATGCACAAGATATATTTGTTGTAGTTCAATGGACAGGTATTTCACGATTAGATTTTTTGGTATCACGAGACCAAACAATAACACCAAATGATTTTAACACTGACTTTGATGTTACTCGTATTGGAAGTTATGTGATGGTAGGGGATGGAACAGCACCGAGTAGAATAGATAAAAAGGGTGGATGGGTTCATAGTGGTGGTGGAAATGATTTCATAACTAATTGGGAAGTAAAGAAATTTGAAGATGAATTTTTTGAAACCTATTTCAAGTATTTTGGAAATGATTACGATAGTGTAAAAAGATATTTAGATAATGTTTTATTTATTCAAAATTTATGTAAGTCACTTGGAATAAATTATGTGATGACGAATGCTTGGAATCCATTTGAAGATGCATATGGAAGGGAAAAATATAAAAGGAAATATTTTGATTATATGTGGAATAGGGTTGATGAAAAACATATGATTTGGATTGAAAGTAATATAAAAAATATAAAGACAGAAAAAATTGAATGGAATAACGAATATGGTGGAATGTGGCAATATCTTATAGAACGAGACGGAATAAATTTAAAAGACGACCATCCTTCGGAATATGGACATAAAATTTGGGGAAATTATATATTCAATGTTCTTACAGAGAGAAAAATATTATGAAACAGATAATAACATCAGGTTGTAGTTTTACTAATTGTGGAATGTCTTGGCCATATCATATAAAGGAACACGATGTTTATAATGCAGGAACGGTTGGTGCAGGAAATGGATATATTTCAAGGACTGCAATATACCAATGTGAAAGATTATTAGAAAGTGGAACTAATGTTGAAGATATATTTTTAATTGTTATGTGGTCTGGTATAGATAGATTTGAAGTTTTATCAACAAACGATAGTCTATTACATAAAGATTATATTAGTGGAGATAAAGATAGGTGGTGGTTGTCAAATTATAATCAAAATATAAAAGAGGAAGATTCTGTATGGTTAAAAAGTAGTGTTCACGGTCAGAAATGGCAAAATAAAGCAGTGAACCATTTATTTGACCAGTATTGGAAATATTTTTATAGTGTAGAAGAGAGTTTTTTAAAAACTCTTGAATATATTTTACGAGTTCAGCATTATTGTGAAGTTAGAAATATAAAGTATAAAATGTGTTGTTGGCAAAATATTTTTAATAAATACGAATTTATAGTTCCAGCTGGTTATGCACGGAAGGATGACCGAATAAGTGCTCATGAACTATGGACAATGGCTTGGTTAGATGACCAACATTGGAGATCAAATAGATATTGGCCAAAGGAAATTACTCAAGAGATATCAAGAGGTACACCACTATTAAAAGATGTTTATTCACAAACAATTCATTTATGGGATATGATAGATTGGGATAAGTGGTGGTTTTATGAAGATGACCAAGTAGAGTATGGTGGATTGGCAGAATGGGTGTTACTCGGAGAAAAACATAATATGGGAATGCAACATGATCCACATCACCCATCTGAAGATTCACATAAACAATTTGCAGAAAAAGTGGTGTCAAAGTGGTTGGAAGAGGAGATTAAATAAATGCCACATAATGCTATAGCGAGGACTTTAGATGATTCTTATGAAACAATTTTATTTGATAGTGAGTTGGATGATGAAGGTTTTTATTGGAGAGAAACGGGATTAATAGATAGGTATGTAGAATCAATAACATCACGACTTGAAAAGTCTACTAAGAATAAGGTAGCTTTTGTTAAAGTTGGAGAGTTGTTTGGGTTTTTAGTTGTGGAAGAAATAGCTAAGAAAATACAGAAAATATTTCCATCTAAAGAGTTTATTTTATTAGTAGATGATAATCGAGAATTTAACACCGAATTTATACATATTAAACCATTTCCACCTTGGCATATATCTTTACATCATGCATATGAGTATGATGGTGGATTTGATAAAAGTGATACAAAAACTTTTAAAGGCATTAATAATAATTTTAATAGAAATAAGTTATTTATTACAAGAAATAATAGATCTAAATCCCATAGACTTGAGTGGGTAAGTTTTTTAGAAAAAAATAATTTAAAAGATAAAGGGTATGTTAGTGAAGGTTGGAATGGTATATATCTTGAGGGGATGAGAGACCCCGAACCTGATACAGAAGAATTTTGGAATATGACAAGAAACGATGTTGGTTTGATAGATTTTTATAATGATGTTTTTTGTGAAGTAGCTTTAAGTTCAGACTATGATATAAAGGAATCACCATTTGGTGCATATACGAGTGATAAAGAATTTCGTCCATTTTTATGTTGTGTAATTCCGTTGATAGTTGTATTTAAAAACTATGATGAGTGTTTAAAAGATGTGGGATTTGATATGTTTGATGATGTAATTGATACGTCATTTTATAAAACAGACGATTTGGATAGAAAATTTAATATAATTAAATCGAATTTTAAAATAATAGAAAATGATTTGACAGTAGATGGTAGATTTAGAGATGATATTTGGGTTAGATTAAAGAAAAACCAGAATAGATTTTTTGAAGGGTGGGGAAATTATTTTTATAGTAAAATGGAAGAATGATATGAGTAGACATAAAGTTTGGCCAATAGGAAAATTACCTAAAGAATTACAGCGTCCTGAACTTGACCAAGTTAGAGAGTTGGGATATGATTGGAAGGATCCGTGGGACGTAGTTGAAATGTTTGAACAAGAGGTTGCTAATTTTGCAGGTTGTAAATATGGAATAGCAATTGATAATTGTACCGATGGTTTATTTTTGTGTTTGAAATATGTGAACGCTGAAGGAGAAATAGTAATACCAGCGAGAACTTATTGTTCAGTTCCTATGGTTATTATACAAAATGGATGTAAAGTAAAGTTTGTAGATTATGAATGGAGTGGTATTTATAGACTTGAACCAACTAACGTGTATGATGGTGCGGTAAGATGGACAGAGGGAATGTATGAGGCGGGAGATGGTTATCAGGTGGTTTCATTTCAGTTAAAGAAAAGAATACCCATAGGTAAAGGTGGAATGATATTGACTAATGATAAGGATGCCATGGAATGGTTTAAGATGATGAGGTATGAAGGACGACATAATACTATTTCATATGAAAAAGATGAGCTTGGGTTAATAGGATATAATATGTATATGACTCCAGAAGATGCTGCAAGAGGACTAATTTTAATGAATCAAGTTCCAAGAGTAAATGAAGATTCTGGGGGGTCATATGACATACCCGATTTATCAAAACAACCTATTTTCAAAAAATGAATGATGAATTTCCAGAGATAATAAGGATAGAACCAGTTGGGAGATGCAATTATAAATGCATTCATTGTACTGTTCCTACTGGTAAAGATGGTCCAAATAATCGCCAAATTTTACCAAAAGAAGATTTTGATTATAGGATTAATCAATTTATTTCTAATGGATATGTTCCACGAGTAGTTGTACTTCATCATGGTGGTGAACCACTTCTTAATGAGAATTTATCTTATTTTGTTAAGGAGTTAAAGAAAATAGGAGTAGATAAAGTATCTATTACAACTAATGCCAGCATTCTTACTGAGAAACGTTCTAAGGAACTTATTCAATCTGGATTGGATGAAATTAGATTTTCATTTGATGGGGAGAGTCCAGAGGAAAATAATTATATTAGAATAAATAGTAATTTTTTTAGAGATGCTGATAATGTTAAGGGGTTTTTAAAAATACGTAGAGAGTTACATCGTGAAAATTTGAAAGTTATTATTAATAATGTGCAAATTATTGATTGGGACGGTGTTTCTTATTTTCCAGCCAAGAATAAAAATCCTTTATATCATAAAGTGGATGTTCCAAGTTATATTACTGAATATTTTTCAAATGAACTTGGTGAAATTGAAATTAGCAGTGCTGCAGCTATAGTATTTCCTTATTTAGAAGAAAGTGAAGATTTTGATATTATAGAGTATGAATCTGCTAAACCTAAATATTGTGGTCGTCTTTTTGAAACGTTTACTATATTAACTGATGGGAATGTTGCACTTTGTTGTAATGATCTTAAAGGTGAATTGATACTTGGGAATATTTATCAAAAAACTATATTTGAAATCTGGAATGATAATAAATATGATAAAATACGAAAGAATTTTAGAAAACAAAAATATTGTGATTTGTGTAGTAATTGTAGTGTTGTGACACCCCGTTATTTAAGTAAAACTAAAAATTATAAGAATAGGATAAAAAATGTATAAAGAATATTTGTCAAATGACATTATAACATTTCCAGAGTATGCAAATAAAACTGTATATAACATGGCATCTGATAAATCAGACAGTATTGAGTATAGGATGAATGAACATGGATATAGGTCCAATTCGTTTACAGATAAGGGTAAAATAAAAATTTTAACAATTGGTTGTTCTTGGACAATGGGAATTGGAGTAGATAATGATAAAATTTGGCCTACTTTAATAGGAAACAAATATAAAGATTCAATTGTATGTAATTATGGAATGTACGGAGTTTCTTCTGGATTTATTGCCAAACAATATTATAAAATTCTACATAGTGGATATGTTCCAGATATCGTACTTGTATTGTGGCCAGGATTTTCACGGAGAGATTATGTAACTGAAACTGGTAGGTTTAAAAGGATCTGTGGATGGAGAGGGGCATATCAATCTGATGTTGTTTTTGAAAGTAAAAGTGAAGATTTGGCCTTTCTTACACTACAAAATGATTATCAGGATATAAATCATTTTTGGAATAATTATAATTTTTTTAATGCTGTTACACCAAATAATGTTAATGTATATCATTCGGTTGCTGGATATTATTATGATATATTTGAAAAAAATTATTCTATCATAGAAAATATTATCGACCCTGAAATATTTTTTGTACCAGAAGATTGTTATTTAAATGATAAAAGGGCCACCGATGGAGTCCATCCAGGGTATAAATGGCATATTAATTTTGCAAATAAATTTTATGATTTTATAAAATGATAATATTTGGTTATGAAGAAAAAGTTGGTGAAACTTTTGTACCTAATGGAACACCACCTGAAATTATAGAAAAAATGAAAATACTTGATGAACCAGAAAGTGTTTTTAATAATGGTTGCTATCAAAAAGATAGCGAATTAGTATGTTCAGTTTATCATTGTGAACATTACCCTAATTCGTTACGTTTGAAGGGGATTTCATATTCTAAAAAATTAGTTGTAGATATTAAAAATGAGTTTTATTATTATATGATTAATCCATTTGGAACAACAAATGGTTTTCTTGGAATAGGAAAATTACAAATGAATTGGCCTTTTGTTAATTCTATTTCTGATAAAGTGATTGATGATTTAAAGTTAAATAAATGTAAAATTATTATAGATATTATATCAGAGGGTAATCCTTTTAGTGTTTTATGGATGAAACGATTATATAAACTAATTGATTCTGTTGGTATTTTAAGAAAAAATGTTTATTATTTAACATCTAACAATAGATTTAAAGATGATTATTATTTGGAATTTAAACATGATTCGAAAATAAACATTAAACAATTTAATAATGATGAAGTGGTAATTTTTGAGGTTTTTAAAAATGATTTTGATTGTGAAGTTAATCTTGAAAATAAAAGAACTAAACATTTTATGTCATTTAATCAAGAAAAAAAAATACATAGAACAAAATTAGTTAATTTTTTAAAAAATGAAAAATTATTAAGTAAAGGGTATGTAAGTTATAAGGCACGGGGAATGTACCTTGATGGTCCTCAGAATAGAGGAACAGAACTTAGTGGTGAAGAATTTTATCTTGATTCGTATTTTAATATTGTAACGGAAACTGAATATATTGAGCCCACTTTACGATTTTCTGAGAAGATTTTTAAACCAATAATATATAAACAACCATTTATTTTATATTCTGTTCCATTTTTATTGAAACATCTTAGGTCATTGGGGTATAAAACTTTTCATCCATTTATTGATGAATCTTATGATGAAATAACGGATAGTGAGGAGAGAATGAGAGTATTAAATCGAGAAGTAAAAAGATTGTGTAGTTTATCCTTGAAAGAAATTCACAAATGGTATATTGATATGAAAGAAATTTTAATTTATAATTTTGAACATTTTCAAAGGGCTGAAGAAAGAATAGATATAACATTATGAGATTATTAGTAGGACACCAAGATTTTAATATTCCCAATGGATATAATTCACACTGTGATTGGTTAAAGTTTGATGGTATTTATGAGAAATTATCTGAGATAGCAAAGGATGAATTTGAAGTCGTGGATGTTAACGTAAATGAGTGTAATGATTTTTATTTTTTTCCAATAAATGCAAACAATCGAGAAACAAAAATATTTAGTGAGGAATACTTTTTTGGTAAATATTTAAGTGATAAAGTTTTAGACGATTTGAAAAATGATAGGTGTATATTACATTTTAATTGGATTGATGAGCCTTATGTTTTTAATAAAGAAGAAATAAACAGATTAGAGGATTTTTTATTTATTCAGAATCTTTCATGGGGAAGTATAATATTGACTTCTAATAACTTTAATTTGAAAATGAAACGACATGAATCATTTAATTTCTTTGAAAATTCAATAGAATGTAACACACACTATCTTGGGTTTAAAATGATAGGTGAAAACTTTGATTTTAATGAGATTAGACATTCTAAATTTTTATCCATGGCACGGTCAGGACATAACCATCGAAAATCACTTGTAGACTTTTATGAAAAAGAAAATTATACAGATGAGGAAATACTATATAGTGCACTTTGGATGAATAAAAGAATAGATGATAGATTTCACTGGCCTAATGTTCATAATGAGAGTGAACTGAATCATGGAGATAGTGAAATTAATTTGAGTCAATATGAACAAAACCCTTATCAAAATTCTTATATTAGTATTATTACAGAAACGAATTTTGATAATAATGCTTTACAGGTTACGGATAAAGTATTTCAACCGATTGTAAATTTTCATCCTTTTATTTATGTTAGTTCTCGTGGTGGACTTAAATTATTAAAATCAATGGGATATAAAACTTTTAATTTTATTGATGAGTCTTATGATGATATAGAAGATGAAACAGAAAGGCTAAATTTTATCAAATCGGAAATAAAACGATTAATAAAATTGAAAAAGAGTGAAATACATAATACTTATTATCAGATAGTTGATGTTTTAAGATACAATAGAAAACATTGGTTGAATGTTGGTAGATATAGAGTTATAAAACAAATGGAGGTTTTTTATCAAAATATTAGGAATTAACACATTAAATCATGACGCTGCTATAACTATGATAGAAGATGGTGAGATTTTATTTGCCGGTCATAGCGAGAGGTATAGTGGGGTAAAAAACGATTCTGATTTGAATAGTGCACTGTTTGCCGATTGTTATAGGCAAGGTGGTAAACCAGATAAAGTTGTATATTTTGAAAGACCATACTTAAAAAAGTTAAGACAATTGAGAGCAGGTCAATACGGAG
>Ga0187833_10005036_pt1 | contig 12636 bp, 11 predicted proteins | sample ETNtaG_37_FD_167968 | JGI IMG/M metagenome (GOLD analysis project Ga0187833, IMG submission 167968) | Marine microbial and viral communities from oxygen minimum zone, Eastern Pacific Ocean - ETNP2014_SV_400_PacBio MetaG (Illumina Assembly) | ecosystem: Environmental > Aquatic > Marine > Hypoxic... | reverse complement strand
AAATACTCCCTAAACAACTCAATCAAAATTATACTAACAAGCACATGAGTAGCCGTATATGGCATCTTCCCTCTAAGATATTTAGAAAGAGAAGTTTATAAATAATCACAATCCAGAAACTATCACCCAACAACAGCCAACTTAACCCCCACCTCATCCACATGCTTATATGGAATGGCCTCCTTCTTACCAGCCTTAATCGCAACCAAATCCTGCCTCGGGTTATGCAAATTAGCCTCCATCCTAGCCACCTGCTCACTATCAAGCAACTCCTTATCTGAAATTCTTTTCTCAGGCTTCCTACTAAAATCCTTCATATGACCAATAACTGCAGTCACCCCCTCAAAAGTATACTTAACATCTTCCCAACTCTTTATCCTCGACTTAGCATGTTGCCAAACATACCTAGGATCAAGATAAATTTTATAATTCAATTTACAAATTCCCTGAACCTCCTCAGGACTCATCTCAATCGTTTTCAAAGCAGGCTGGTCCATAGCAAGTTTCTCATAATCAGTCTTATCAAATCTCAACCAACCCTCCCTAGTAGCCTCCTCATACAACGGAGTCCCAGGATAAGGCATCACAACCGTACTCTGATGAATATCAACAAGCCCTTTATGCATCAAATCCTTAGCCAAATTAAACGTCTTCATCGCATCACTCTTACTCTCCCAAGGATAACCTACCATCATCGTAATATGCACCGTCAACCCCGCATCCTTAGCATCCTTACAATGCTCATACACTTTCAAAACATCAGTCCCCTTATCCAACTTATCAATAGTCTTCTGACAACCACTCTCCAATCCATACTTCAACAACCTAAACCCAGCCTTCCTCATCAACTTATACATCTCCGCATCAACCCATCCAAACCTCATATTACAACTATACATCACCTTCTCATTATAACCACTCTCTATCATCAACTCACAAAACTTTCTCAACCAACTCCCTGGCGGTATAGTCCCCGCATCGTCAAATATCTCCTTAGCTCCAAACTCATCAACTAAATACTTAACCTCCTCAAAAGTATTCTCCGGCGTTCTCTGTTTATAAGAACCTTTAGGATACAACGCATGATCCCATACACAAAAAGTACACTTCCCCCAAGCACAATCCCTAGCACTCATTATATAAAACTGAGGCCTGCCCTTCAAATTAAACTCATTCTGATAATCCATGTACTTAGTCAACACTCTATCTGGAAACGGTGCATCATTAATATCTCTCCCACTATCTTGATAAAACTCAAACCGCCCATTCTCCACCACATCCCCCTTAGCATCCTTATACCAAATCCCCTCAGGAACTCTACCCTCATTACCTTTCTTCCTATCCTTCAACCAATCAACCAAGTCCATAAAAGCAAAATCATAATACCCTCCATTAATAACATAATCTACCTCGCTATTCTCCAAACTCTCCCTAGGCAAATAACTAACATGATCTCCACAAATAACGATCTCCATTCCAGGAAACTTAGCCTTAAGATGGTTAATCGCCTGCCAATGCTTCTTAACAACCGGAGCCTTCGTCTCAAATAAAAAAATCTCCGGCTTTTCCCTCTCAATCATCTCATCATATTCTCTCCAACTCATATCCTTAGCTATAGCATCACCCCAAATAACCTCATGCCCTTCTTTCTTAACCATCGTAGCCGCAGTACCCAAAACAACCGGATAAAGAAAAGTCGGCTTCTCAAAATATTGAAACTGTCTATTCTGACTTAACAAGGGAGTTCCAAGAGGACTCTGCATCGGAGGAAACCCAACTAACACTTTCATCATAATCTCACCATTTGTAAATCTAACAACTCCAATCAACTTAAAAGCTTTTCCGTGATTAGAATTATCACTACAGAAATCCTAAATAATCTTACTTTCCTTTTTCAACAATCGAAGAATAACATAACACAACACCCCAATCCCCCCAATAACCATATCCAAAAACGTATCCACACTACCACTCAACACTTCAACAATCTTCCCATCAACAACATTATAAGATCCCCTATAACTAGTCAGAAAAAATAAATCAAGAACATACTCATAAAACTCATAAGCAAATATAACAAACAAAGACAACAAAATCGAAACAACTAAAGGATTCCTAAACTTCATCTTCTTAGAGAAATAATAAGTTACAGAAGTCAACATCATCGCAGAAAAAAAATGAAAAAATTTATCCAAATACATCACCTCAGATTGCAAATATCCAAACAAAACCCCTCCAAAACCGACAAAAACCAAATATAAATAATGAGTCATAGTAAAATTAATTAAAAAAACTCTATCAATAATATAAAACATAAAAATAAGAACAAAGAAAAATAACAAACCATAAATCCCAATCTTCCCATTAAAAATAAACAAAATAAACCCAATTATCAACAACAAAAAAACAATAATCTCTCTTTTCTCAAATAATCCAATTCCCATTCAAATCACAACCCATCAAAATATCCTTTTAACATCCCAACCCCGTAACTAACATGTATACTAAGAAACACAAATGGCAAAACAAAAAATGCCAACAAATCTCCATGTCTCAAACTTTCATATAATGAAAACAACAAGGCCAATAAAACATAAGCCAAAAAAGGCAAAAACCAAAAAAAACTCAGACTACTAAACTCCAATCCAATCACACTTCCCGTTATCGAAGGATCATTAAGTACACTTCCAATCATCATCACTAAATAAACAACGAACAAACTAGGAATAAAAAAGAATGGCTTTTTCAAAGTTTCAAAAAAACTCTCCTTCCTAGGCCTAGCCAAACCATAATTAAAAATCTGTTTAACCAACGAACCAACCTCCGGCCTTCTCTGATGATGCACAATAATCTCTGGACTATAAGCAACTCTAAACCCTTCTTTCAAAGCATCCGATATAAATTTAGGATCCTCTCCAGGAAATAACTTCTCATCAAACCTCACTCTCTCAACAACCTTTTTTTTACAAATTAAATTCGCCGAAGTCAAATCATTCTCATCCGCATACAATTTTTCATCCATAACTCCATACCTCCCTGCCAGTTTCCAAGCCCCAAACTTACTACTCAATGCATAACCAGAAATCCTAGCAAACCCTCCATCCTCGCTAGGTGTCAATTGAGGCCCCCCGACAACATCAATCTCAGGATGCTCATCAAAAAACTCATCCACTTTCCTAAGATAATCAGCATCAATATGCGCATCATCATCCAAGAAAACAACTATCTCTCCATTAACTCTATCAATTCCCCGATTCCTATTCAAACTAGGATTCCTTCCCTGAGCAACAACTACATGATACTTATCATTGGGATAATCCAATTTCTTAATATCTCCAATAATCGGAGCTTGCCTTTCCGGAGCCAACGGCACAACTAACGTAAACCTCATTTTACCTTTTAAAAACTACAAAAAATTAGTTATAAAGATTTATGGCATAAAAGATATAACATTCCCATAAACAATAATTCAACGCTTCCTAAACAAATAACTCACTTGCATTTTTCTAGGAAGCTTTTTATGAAATCTCAGAATAAAACTAAATGGAGAATGAACTAATCTCAATCTAAAAACCGAAAAAAACATTCTTCCAGGAGTAAACTTTCCAACCTTACTTCCCGTCTTATCATGCCACTCAGTAGGGATAGACTTAATCTTAAATCCGAAATATCTTGCATAAAACAAAAGATCCACATCAAAACCCCATTCACTATTCCCTAACTTCTTATAAATTCTATCTATAAATTCTCTAGTAAACAACTTCGCCCCACATTGAGTATCTCTATAATTAAACAAAAACAAAGTTCTAACAACAAAATTAAAAACTCCACTTCTCAATCTCAAATAAAAATTTCTCTTTCCCACCAAACTCCTTTCATCCCATCTATCAGCAATTATTCCATCAAAATCTTTAATATTCCTAACCAATCCATAAAAAGCGTTACTAGGAGTAGCATTATCTGCATCAACAAATCCAATAAAATCAGAACCTCTATTCAAAGCTTCCTTAAATCCTTCAACAACAGCAAATCCCTTTCCAGACTCCATGAAATCAAGTATAACAACTTCATTATTATCAATCTGAAACCCCTCAACCACTCCCCTAGTATTATCCACACATCCATTCAACACCACAATAATCTCATAATCAATCACCATATCTTTCTTCAAACTCCCAAAGAACCTAGTATAATCTTCCAAACATCTTCCAATTCTATCTTCCTCATTATGAGCCGGTATCACAATTACCACTTTTTTCATACCTCTTTTCATTTATCAAGCTTAAAAAGAATATACAATCTCGAATGTATATTATTGAAGACCTTAAACAACCCTTCCATCAAAACTATTTCAGCTTCTTATCAAATATTAAAAAGATTCCTATAATAGAGGGAATTATCCCAACTATAATCAACGTAATAATCGACAACGAAAAAACCTTAGCAGCACTAACTCCAAACAAACCAAACAACGTAATCAATGCAGCCTCCCTAGTTCCCAACCCACTAATACTTATCGGAATCATAGCCACTAACGTCCCAAGTGGCATAATGGCAAGATAATGAAAAAAACTCAATTCAATCCCCAACGACAATCCTATAAAATAAAATATAAAATAAATACTCAACCAACTCACAACATTCCACAAAAAGAACCATGCAAAATATCTTTTCTTAGGAACACTTTCATAAAATGAATCAAAAGTAACTTTAGCCTTATCCCTAAACTTCTCACTTATCCTCCTATAAATAAAACTCAACGCCCATTTACTTCTATCCTTCTCAATAAAAAACAAAACCAAAAAAACAAAACCCAAAAAAATCGCAGTAAAAACTAAAATAGGAATGTCCAACTTATCTTGAAAAATAAAAGAAAACAAAACCGCCATAAACACAACACTACTTATATCCAAAATTTTATCAATAGTAAAATTAAACAACCCCTTCCCAATCTTATCATCAGAATATTTCTTCAAATATTCGGCTCTCACAACCCCTCCCAGCTTCGACGGAGTAACAAATCCATAAAAATTACAAATAATATTTATCTTAACAGCCTCACCAAAACCAATCTCCATTCCCTGTTTTCTAGCAATAATAAACCATTTATATGTCTGAACCACCAACATCACAAATACAAAAGCAATCCCGATAAACAAAAACCCAAGATCAATATTTCTAATCTCCTCCCAAACATTAACAATATCTATCTTAATCAAAATATAAACAAACAACAAAATCCCAATAATGGGCAAGTACTTCTTCCAATATTTTATCATATAAACAACCCCTCCCTAAAAACCACTAAAGCCAACAAACAAATCAAAATCTGAAACCCAAATATCAAATAAACCACATCCCGCTCATAAACTTTCCTTTTATATTTTTTCAAAATCAACACACTCAAATGAGTCAACCCATAAACCTTGTTATACGGAACATCCAAACTCCCATCCTCATTAACTTTAGCAAAAGAAGGCTTAACCAACTTACCCCTAACTTTCAAAACAGTCTCAATAACATATGGGATAAACACAAAAACCGCTATCTTCTCAAAATTACCCAATATCGCCATTATAGCAATTAAAGCCCCCACCGAATATGTTAACACATCCCCTGGAAAAACCTTCGCAGGATATTTATTATAAATATAAAAAACCAATAAACTTGCAACCATACACAATCCCACAACGCTCAACCATGCAGTTCCAGTAATATAACTAATAAAACTCAAAAAACTAATCATAATTATCCCCTGTCCAGCCTCAAGCCCATTAAACCCTGCAAGAAAATTATAAGTTGTCGTAGCCCCCATAATCCCAATCGGTATAAAAATCAAAGGATAATAAAATCCAAGATCAACAACCCCAAAATAAGGAAGACCAACTACCTTCGTCCCAACATTAATCACAACCAAAGGAATAGAAGCAACTAAAGCAAGGAACAATCTAAATCTAATACTCAATCCTTTTGAAGTCCAACCCAAAATATCATCCACAAATCCCACCAAGGCCAAAATCAATATAACACTAAGCAATGCAAAAATCTCCACTATCTCTCCGTTACCTCCTAAAATAAAAGTCCTAATAGCAATATAACTCAAAACCCCCAACACAAACGAAAGCACAACAACAACTCCTCCCGAAGCCGCAACCCTTTTTGCCCGATCAACCTTATTCATATCCTCCCACAACAACCCCACATCCCTACACTTCTTTATCCATTTAGGCAAAGTATAAAACATCAAAAAAAAACTTATCAACAAACTAATTATCAATATCGGTTCCATAAATAATTAAGAATCTAAGGCTTTTTAAAGATTAATCCTACCAACCACAATCAACCATGTAACAACTTATCAACCTCATTTAACAACTCCTCAGCCCCTTTATCTCTCTCAACACTCTCCCTCCTCTCACAATACAAACACTCCTTCATTTTCTTCTCACTTCTAAAATTACAATTATTACATACATAACCCATCTTTTAATCTATGAAACATCTACAACTCAAGATATATAAAATTTTCTAAAAATTAAAAAAACAAGGGAGTAACCAACACTTCTATCAACGCAGCTATAATCAACAACACCACTGCCAAAATAACCAAATTCAAAGAATCCTGCAAAATAACCCAAAACTTCTCAGATTTAATATTATGCTTTATCCCAGCAATACTAATTATTCCTCCAGCCAACGCCCCCGCAAAATAACTCCCTATCTCTGGAATCCCATGTATCATATATCTAAACAAACCTAACGGTAAGTTCATTAAACTTGATTTAGAAAAAATACCAATCGCCGCACTTATCACACTCGCGTTCCAAGCCAAAATAAATATAGCTCCCGCCCCAAATATCAATGAAAACAACAAGGTAAATATCAAAACATAAATGTTATTAGTAAAAATATTAACTATCTTATCCTTAGCCCCCAAATACCCCGTAGCCTTAGCCTCACTATTCAACCCATAATCACTCACACATTTATCAAAACCCGTCGGCCGATTAATCAAACAATAAGTCTCTATCTGCGCCTTAAAATTCTGATTCCCATCATCAAACGCAATATACCAAAACGAAAACGCCACTATAAACCCAAAAAACAAAAACATAAAATAAGTCAACGCCTTACTATGTTCCCTAAGCAACCCAAAAAAACTATATCCTTGAAGATCTTTCTCCTCCTCATTCTTAATCGCAAAATAAACAAAAGGCAAAGACAACATCACCGTAAACGTAACAACCAAAATCCCAGTATATTTAGACAACACCGGATCCCCCGAAAATATCCATTGAGTCAAAACAAGCGAAAGCGTCGCATAAAACGCCCCCACAAAAAACATCTCCCAAGGCCGCCTCTCAGCCTTCCTCGGATTAATCAACATCTCAAACATCTTTTCTTTCACACCTCAACACAGATACCTAGATTCCAGACTTTTTAAAGATTTAATTACTAACTTTTTTATACTATCTTTATCTTATCAACATATGAAAAAAGACGTGAAACAATTCAATCAAATCTGCAAAGACATAAAATCTATAAAAATTCAAGGAGCCAGAAACATAGCCAAAGCCGGACTCAAAGCATATAATATAAACAAAACAAAACAAGCAAAAGCAAAACTTATCAAATTAAGACCGACCGAACCAATGCTACAACATGTATTGAACCTAGCCGATAAACAACCCTATGAAAAAATAATAAACCATTTCAACGAGGCGCAAGAAAAAATAAACGAACAAGTTCTAAAACTAATTAAATCCAAAGACGTTATTTTCACCCACTGCCATTCAACTAACGTAACTCATTCTTTAATCAATGCAAAAAAGAAAAAAAAGAACTTTGAAGTTTACAACACCGAAACCCGTCCATTATTCCAAGGAAGAAAAACAGCAAGAGAACTAAAAAAACACAACATCAAAGTCACAATGTTCATAGACTCTGCTCTAGCAGTAGCCTTAGAAGAAAGACAAAACACAAAAAAAGCAACAAAAATTTTCTTAGGAGCCGACGCCCTAACAAAAAAAGGAATAATAAATAAAATAGGGAGCCGAACCATTGCTGAACTCGCCCATCTACATAAAATACCCTTGTACATCATAGCCGATTCTTGGAAATATTCCAAAAAACAATTGCCAATAGAACAAAGAAAACTCAACGAAGTATGGGATCAAGCTCCTAAATCCATAAAAATTAAAAATCCAGCATTTGACTTCGTCCCTAAAAAATATATAACAAAGATAACCACCGAACTTGGAAGTTTATCTTACAATAAATTTCTGGAAAAAATGAACTAATAACTAACTACATTTTTATTTTTTTCATAAAATCATTCCATGAGATAAATTTGTTCTTTACATTTTCAGGTAAAACGCAAATTTCTGTATTGTTAATGGCTCTTAAGAACCCATTTTTTGTACATTTCTTATCTTGATTCTGCAAAATAAAGTTATGAAACTTAATTCTACAAGAAACTTTCTGTTTTTTATTATAATAACATTTTCTATGACAATTTGTTTTCTTATACCATCCAACAAAATAATCTAATGGCTTATTCTTGGATTTACCTCTCAACACTGAAACAATACAGTTAATCTCATTATAACTAATAGAGCTATCTTCCAATCTTTCCCTTATCTCTTTCAATTTATCAAAAGGATTTCTTACATTTTTCAATATTTTCTTTATTTTCCAACTAGGTAAGATTTCTTTAAGCTTTATATGATGATATTCGGCTAATTTTGCAATATGATCCCAAATTGTTCCTTCTTTTAAATTTCTTTTTTTAGCAATTTCCGATATTGACAACCCTTTTCTAAAAAGATATAATGTTTTTTGTGTGGTGAATTCAAACTTATTAAGATCCAGCATATTAGAAAAATTTTCATAAATCTTAGGCTGATCAATAATCGTAGCCTTTAGTGGAAATAACCTATCAAAATTACAGATAAGCTCTCTTTGATATCCATAACTATCAGCATGTTTTGTATAAGCAATCCATCCAGATACTTTCTCTATAATTTTCTCTCTATTTATCTTATCGCTTCTATATTCCTGATATAAAACAGCTAATTTATTATCAAATTTTCTTTTATTTTTCTTGCTTACAATTTTATGATGGTAAAATATCTTGAATCCGAGAAAATTAATACCTTTACTTAATTCAATTATTTTTGATTTCTCCGAATGAAGAACAATATCTAATCTATTTGTAAGGAATTGGTTAATTTGCTTTTTATAATAATTAAGACTTTTTAAGGAATTATGAAAAATTACAAAATCATCAACATATCTAATATAATATTTACACTTTAATTTATGTTTTACAAATTGATCAAATTCATTAAGATAGACATTAGCAAAAAACTGACTAGTTAGGTTCCCTAAAGGCATACCTTTTAAGATAGAGATATTGAGGCTCTTTGCCCCCTCCCCTGATTGAACTGTATTAGCCATAATTTTCTTGATTAGATAGAGTACATTATCATTATTTATCCTTCTAGACAAAATCTTAAGTAAGATATCATGATTTACAGTTTCAAAATAATGCTGTATATCTGCCTTTAATATATAACATCTCTTAGAATTATTTTTACTGACTTTTCTCTTGAAAAAATCAAATCTTTTAAGTGCATTATGAGTCCCTTTTCCTTTTCTATTTGCATAAGAATCATAAACAAATGTTCTATCAAACATTTCCTCAATCACATTACAGATAGCATGATGAACAATTCTATCCCTAAAAGCAGATTTACTAATCTTTCTTGTTTTAGGATCTCTATGAATAAAAGTCTTAAGTTTCCTTGGATTATACGTATGCATAAGTAACTCATTCCTCAATTCAAACAAATTATCTTTTAAATTCCTTGTAAATTCAATAACATAAGTTTTCCTAGTCTTACCTTTTCTTGCTTTTTTATAAGCAAGAACAAGATTTTCAAAAGAACATAATTTTTGATATAACCCATCATGATTCATAAATCTTAACAAAATACATAGTATATAAGAATTTTATAATCCCATAATGTATTTTAATATTATCACTATTTAGTTACTACAAATAGAAAAGCTTATAAAGTAGGATTTCACACTATTTTATAGTACAATGAAACAAAAACTATGCATAACAATAAATGAGAAAACAATTAAATTGTTAGATAACTTTATAGATGAAGGCATATTTAGGAATAAATCTCATGCTGTTGAATTCAGTTTAAACAAAATTTTAAAAGAAGAAAAGAATGACAACTAAAAACCAAAAAACACAAAGAAAGCATTTTGTACAAGCATTGTATAAAACTCTAGAAGGAGTTGTTTCACCAACACCTTATTTAGAGATATCTGACGGTGAGCAGGTTGAAGTCAATTTCTTAAATGGTCAAGGAAATCTACCAAGAGAAAATGTAACAGAAATCAACGTTCTCGATATTGATATAGCCTCATTATTCTTTGATGATTTTCATATTTTATATGAAGGAGTAACCGGGGTTGGAAAAACATATACAAGCGACGCATTATTCAATACTATTTTTGGCGAAAATGGACATTACACATTAAGGTTAAGTGGAGGAATTTTAGGAGGTTCTGCATTAGAACCTTTTACAACTGCAACTCTTGAGAATGGAACTCCTAAAACAAAAATAGATCATGATAAATGCTCTAGGTATGGGGCATTATTTATTGATGAAATAAATAGGGGAGATAATAATGAGGTTTTCCAGATAGTAGATGGAGTAGTCTATTTAAACGGAGATACAGGTTATTTAAGGATACCAATACCAAACACTGATAGACATAAAAATTTAGCCATTATCGCAGCCATGAATCCCGCTGATGCAGAGCATAGTGCTGTTTCTGAACTAGACATTGCAGGAGAAAACAGATTCCTTAAGTTTAATTTTCCAAATGGAGTGGCTGAAGCAGGGTCAGGCCAACTTGAAAAAAGAGTACAAAAAGATTTATATAATACTTTTTGGCAAGAATTTTCAAGAACGTCAGGACAAACAGGAGATTGGAGAGAAACTTATCCAGTAATAACTGATCCTACAAATCTAGAAACTGGATCAACAGGCAATATTAGAGAATTTATAGATATAGCATTAGGATATGTTGGTTATGATCCAAAAGAGACGGTTGCTAGAAATAATGCACTATTACGACAAGGAGATCTAAGTTCCAACTTAGTAGTAACTGAAGATAATAATTATCAAAAAGTTATTGAAACCCAAGGAAGTTTAAAACATAGTTTCGTTAGAAGAGACCTTGGCAAGATAGAGAATTTAAGCAGATTGTTTGGTTTTATCACAGGAATTAAAAACGGAAGTTACGAGATAGATACTACATTAACAAATGCTGCTGCTGCTATTGGAACAGTTTTGGAAAGTAAGAGGGTTACTGGCGCTGTTTATGGAAACTTAATGGCATTGGTTAATGATGCAAGATCAAGTTATAGTAAATTCCATACTGATTTTCAAATTCCAAAAAGTTTTGGGATAAGGCAAGGAATATGGCAAGCAGCCGTTTATGCTGGACAAGATGCAGAAAAAGGCAAACAATTCGAAGCATATAGAAATACAATACAAGGTGCAATAAGCAAAATTAATGTGCAAGGAGGAGGAATTGCAGATATAACTTTAAGGTCAAGACTAGCAGCAGACTTAGCAGTTTTAGATTATTTCAGTAGATCTTATGAGAAAGATATAGAAACCGCATTAAAGAAAAAAGGACAAAACGCATTTAAGTCTTTTGGAGCATTATATCAAGCAAAAAAATCAAGAAGTAGTGTATATGAACATAGGCTTGACTCAATACTAGGGGGAATCTAACTATGGGGAATATAATTCCAAGAGAAAAGATAAAGCACTTAGAGTGGACTGGTGAGCAAGACTCTCAAGTAAAGCAGGATACAAAAAAAGAGCTCAATACAAGTGATAGTTATATTACTAATGAGAGAATATTGCAAGGACGATCTTTTTCGGATGATGATCTCTCGCAAGCGTTGGAAAATGCATTAGTTTATGGAGGGAATGAAGGAGTTGTAACGATGCCTGAGTTGATTTCTGCAAGAGTAAAAGCAGAAAAAGATCATTTTTTATGGCAAAATCATTTTGATGTGCATACTGAAGAGTATATTGGTATTGATCATGATGGAATATTAGGGTCCTCAAATCGAGGATTAGTTTTAATTGTTCATGGAGGAGGATTACTAACTCCTGACCAGATAAGAGAAGCGTATGATAAGAGGTTAGAAAATGGTAGTGCTGTACTAACACAAGATGAATTTAATCAATTATTGAGGGGGGAAAATTTTGAAGATCGAGAATTCCCTCTTTATGGTATAGATGAAATACAAGAAGGAGTGTCTGGTTTGCCGCATCGTTTTGGGGTATATATGAGTTTTTCAGAAGCACAGTCGACAAAATCAGGTTATCATGATAAAACAAGCTTTCTTGCAAATCGTTTAGTAATTGCTCGAAATGGTGGTACTCAAAATCTAGAAGCGTATTTTGGAGAAATTAATGGTAGTGAGGGGAGTCTTGGAAATTGGCATATTTATAGCGATAAAGAAATTAATAAGCCATCCGGCCGGTTACTGTTTCTCGGTTCTGGCGACTACGGTCTGGATGGCAACGT
>Ga0187833_10005034_pt1 | contig 12645 bp, 6 predicted proteins | sample ETNtaG_37_FD_167968 | JGI IMG/M metagenome (GOLD analysis project Ga0187833, IMG submission 167968) | Marine microbial and viral communities from oxygen minimum zone, Eastern Pacific Ocean - ETNP2014_SV_400_PacBio MetaG (Illumina Assembly) | ecosystem: Environmental > Aquatic > Marine > Hypoxic... | reverse complement strand
GCGCCTGAGACCGTCATCCCGGGAAGGCCTGATCAGGTCTTCGTTCAAAGGGGACTACGACCAGATCAGGCCTTTTCTCAACATCGAGTCTAACTTAAAAAGTGGTATCGTTCGTGGGGGCAGGTCATTTCTCTAACTAAGCATGTGGATCCGGTTAAGGGGGGCAGGTCAGGAGAACCAGGAGGAATGTCTGAAGGCGGCAAGGACCTTCAGGTTCACTCTCCCTGTTATATCCGTGGACACTCGATGTGAACCACGAATGGATAATGAGGAACCCCAAATCAGGGGCGTAAACACATGATCAGACTCATCATTCCTGGAGGTCTAAAGTTTGGTACATTTACCGTTGAAAAAAGTTAGAAGAAATTCGAAATAATGGTCAATATTTAAAGGGAAAAGGGAAATGGCTTTTTTTGATAAAAGGACGAAGGGTGGTAGAGAAGTTGCGAAATCAGTAAGAGAGTTAAAGGGTATGTTGTGGCTCTTTGGAATCGTAACAGTAATAATTGTAGGTATGTTTTTATATTTAGCGGTTGTTGAGGGGGTTGAATATATTAGTAATTTTTTTAGTTAGTAATTTTGGGAAGATGCTTTCCCAAGGTGGTCAAGCCATCAGGATCGGAGGCAACTTGCCGATCTTGTAATAATGGCGGTAACGCTCCCCAGTGATCAAACTCAAAAACATGAGATATTGCTTCCCGAGTCAACCCTTAAGCCCGGCGTAGGTTTCGGGGTCGAACGAGTCGACCTGGATCACGTCGCCCCGCGCTGCTTCGGCCGCTTCCAGGCGTTTCAGTCCTTCGCCGTTGATGATCCCCTGGGCGGCTGCACGGTCGATAAGGTTATCGCGGGGCTCCCGGTCCAGGGTACCGGCCCGCACCGCATCTATGACCTTGGCGTTGCTGTCTTTGGCGGCGACGACCTTTTCTAGTGCCGCCTCGAGCCGGCCGAGGCCGTCCTCGTTGGCGTCGGGAATAAAGATGTCGGGGGTCAGTCTGAGCCGCGTCTCGTTGCCATCTAACAAGCCTTGTGCAACTTGGGCTCCTAATTCGTCATCCGGCGGCCGGCGGCGGGCGCCCAGGGGAAAGACCAGGAAACGCACCATCAAAGCGGCCAGCCGGTTCGGCAAGTTGTCGAGAACGCCCCGAAGAGCTTCCTGAATGTTCCACAACGCCAGGTCACACGACCACCGAAGCAGCGCCACGTCCTCGGCGGGCCGGCCATCGTCGTGGAAGCGTTTGAGGGTGGCGGAGGCCAGATACAACCACGCCAGGGCGTCGGCCAGCCGGCCGCTGATCTTTTCGCGCCGCTTGAGCGCCCCGCCCAACGTCGCTAGGCAGACATCGGCGACCAGGGCGAATGAAGCGCTGTAACGCGTCAGCGCCCTAAAATATGCCGAGGCCGGTACATTTCCAGGCACCGCCACCAAGCGCCCTCCCGTCAGCGCCAGGACAAGGGACCGAATGGCGTTACTGTAAACGGACCCAAGGTGGCCGAAGAAAGCTTTATCGAAGCCCTTAAGATCGTTGTCCGCGACCGCCTGCATCTCGTCGTGGACGAAGGGATGGCACCGAACCAAACCCTGGCCGAAAACGATCAGGGACCGGGTCAGGATGTTGGCGCCCTCGACGGTAATGCCGATGGGGGCGGAAACGTAAATCCTGGACAAAATATTTCGGGGGCCGCTGCAAATCGCAGCCCCGGCCATGATGTCCATGGCGTCTATAACCGTCGAGCGCATGGCGTCGGTGAGGTAGGCTTTGGCGATAGCCGACAGCACCGCCGGTTTCTCGCCGGCGTCGACGGCGGCGCAGGTCAGCACCCGGACCGCGTTCATCAGATAGGCATGGCCGGCGATTCGGGCCAACGGTTCCTCGATGCCCTCGAAACGGCCGATCGGCAGGTTGAACTGCTCGCGCACGGTGGCATAGGCGCCGGTGGCCCGCGCCGCGAGTTCGACGGCGGCCACCGACAGCGACGGCAGCGAAATGGAACGCCCCGCCGCCAGACTGTCCATCAGCATCTTCCAGCCTTGTCCGACCCCGTCCTGGCCGCCGATGATGAAATCGACCGGCACGAACACGTCATCGCCGAAAATTGGACCGTTCTGGAACGGTACCCCCATAGGATCATGCCGGTCGCCGATTTGGATCCCCGGCACATGGCGCGGGATCAGCGCACAGGTAATGCCGATATCCTCTTCGCCGCCCAACAGTCCGTCGGGATCAAACAGGCGGAAGGCGAGGCCGATGACGGTGGCCACCGGGGCGAGCGTGATATAGCGCTTTTGCCAATTGAGGCGGATTCCGAGAACCTCCTTGCCCTCATACGTGCCGCGGCAGACGACGCCGGTGCTGCGGCTCGACGCCGCGTCGCTGCCGGCGTGCGGCTCGGTCAGGGCGAAGCAGGGAACCTCTTCGCCCCGCGCCAGACGCGGCAGGTAGTATTTTTTTTGCTCATCGGTGCCGTAATGGAGAAGCAGTTCCGCCGGGCCCAGGGAGTTGGGCACCATCACCGTGACGGCGGCGGTAACACTGCGGCTGGAAACCTTGGCGACGACAGCGGAATGGCCGATGGCCGAGAAACCCAAACCGCCAAATTCCTCCGGAACGATCATGCCGAAGAAGCGCTCGCGCTTGAGAAAATCCCAAATCTCCGGCGAAAGATCGCGGTTCTGAGCGATTCGCCAGTCGTCGATCATCCGGCACAGATCCTCCGTTGGCCCGTCGAGAAAGGCGCGTTCGCGCTCTGACAGCGCCTGGAGCTGGAAATCCAGAAGTTTGCGCCAATCGGGATTGCCGGAAAACAGATCGCCGTCCCACCACACCGTTCCCGCCTCCAGCGCTATGCGTTCGGTCTCGCCCATGCTGGGAAGGATGCCGCGAACCAGACGCATCACCGGGGCCGAAACCAGGGTCCGGCGGATGGGGAGAATTCCGAAAATCAGTGACGCCGCGAAAGTTATGGCCAGCGTTGTAATGAAGGCTCTCGGCGACTGCACGCCAGCCAGCCACCACATGGACAACCAGATCGCCAGGGCTGAGACCCAGGCCCAGTAGCCTTTCCCCGCATAGAGCAGGACGACCAGAAAAATCGCGCCAAGTAGGAGAAACCAAAGTATCATGGGCCCGTTCCTCTCAGTTCCTCAGCGGTTTGCCGGTCTTCATCATGTGGGAAACGCGGGCGATGCTGGCCGGTGTCCGGGAAAGGGCGACGAAGGCGTTGCGCTCAAGGGCAAGCAGGTCATCTTCGCTAACGGTCTCGGTGATGTCGGTGTCGCCGCCGCTCAGAACCCCCGCCAGCACCTTGCCTACAGTGACGTCGTGGGAGGTGGCCTTGCCGCTTAGGCGAAACCCGTCAACGGCCATCGACATTGCCGCCAGCGCCGTTTTGCCCGGCAGCGAAATCTCGGGTTTTTCAGGCGGCGCGTAGTTATCGGCCAATGCCAGCGCCTTGGCTTTGGCGTCGGCAAGCAGGCGGTCGCGGTTCATGGTGATTCCATCGCCGGGCCGCAATACCAGTAGGTCTTTCGCCTCCGCCGCCGATTTCGCCACCGTCGCCATGCCGATGGTCTCGAAAGCCTTGATCACCGGCGGCATGGGGCCGCCCCGACGTTCGGGATTTGACCACCCCCGAACCAGCATTTCCTTGCAGCCGCCCCAGCCGGGGACGATGCCGACGCCGACCTCGACCAGGCCCGTATAGGTCTCGGCGTGTGCTTGCACGGCGTCGCAATGGAGAAGGATTTCGCAACCGCCGCCCAGCGCCATGCCGGACGGTGCGCCGACCACCGGAAACGGCGCGTATTTAAGTGCCTTGTAGACGTTCTGACCCTGTCCGACCAGATAGCGGACGGCAAACCAGGCCCGCAGTTTCATGGCCACCAGCAGAATGCCGATGTTGGCGCCGACGGAGAAGTTTGAGCCCTCGTTATAGACGACCAGGGCCTTGTATCCGTCAAGCACCCGCCGGATCGCCTTTTTGATCAAGGACAGGATAAACGGATTGAGCGAATTCATCTTGCTGTGGAATTCCAGACATAGCACGCCGTCACCGATATCCCACAGGCTGGCAGACCGGTTTTTCACCAACGGCTGCTGGCGGCGCTTGATATCGGCCAGCAACAGTACGCCGTCGGGCCGGACGACATCCTGGTAAGCACCGTCGAGCCCAAGGAATTGAAGCCGGCCGTTTTCGGTGCGGTAAAAGGACCGCCCTGCCGCCACCTCCAGAATCTTCGGCACCTCCATACCGTCTTTCTTGAGCCGTTCGGCGAACCAGCCGCTTCCCAACTTGTCGATCAGTTCGAACGGGCCAAACTTCCAGTTGTAGCCGAGCCGCATGGCGTCATCGACGCCGGTGATGTCATCGGAAATTTCCGGAACCAACCGGGCCGCGTAACTCAAAGTTCGGGACAGCACCCACCAGGCGTAACGGCCGGTCTTGTCGGAATGGCCCACAAGCGCCCTGAGGCCGCCCTTCTTCGCCACCGAGACGCTTTCCAGTTTCGGTTTTTCCGCCTTGTGGTATTCGCCGGTCTCAAGGTCGACCGCCTCCTTGATCTTGTCCGCCGTGTCCGGCTTGAGGCGGTAAAAGCCGCCCTTGCCCTTACGGCCCGTGTAGCCCTGTTCGATCATTCGTTTGATTAGTTCGGGCTCCCGGAAAACCTCGTGGAAGGGATCATTTTCGGGCAGTGTTTCCGCCATGGCGCCGAGCACGTGCGGCATCAGGTCGAGGCCGACCATGTCGAGAAGCCCGAACACGCCGGTCTTGGGGATGCCGGCGTGGCGGCCCATGACCGCATCGGCCTCCTCGATGGTCAGGCCTTCGTCCATGGCCCGGACGACGCCACATTGAAGCCAGTAAATGCCGATCCGGTTAGCGATGAAGCCCGGCGTGTCCTTGCAGGGAACTATCGTCTTGCCGAGGTTGAAATCGGCGAAACGGATTAACGCGTCAACGGCGTCGGCCCGGGTACGGTCCCCCGCCACCACCTCAAGAAGCCGCAGATAGCGGGGCGGATTGAAAAAATGGGTAATCAGGAAGTCCGCCTTGAAACTTTCCGCCATGCCTTCGGTCAAAACGCCGAGGGGAAGGGTCGAGGTGTTGGACGACACGATGGACCCCGGCTTGCGGGCGGCCTCGATCTTTTCATAAAGGGATTGTTTCAGGTCCAACCGCTCGATGATCGCCTCGACAATCCAGTCGCAATCGGCGATCAGGTCCATGTTGTCGTCGATGTTGCCGGGGGTGATAAGGCGGACGTTCAGCCTGTGCATCAACGGCGCCGGGTCGGTCTTGAGGAGTTTTTCCACGGCGCCTTCGGCAATGGTCCTCGGGCTGTCGCCGTCCTTGGGGGCGATGTCGAGCAATACCACCGGCACGCCCGCGTTGGCGACCTGCGCCGCGATCCCTGCGCCCATCAAGCCGGCGCCAAAGACGGCGACTTTCTTGATTTCCGTCATTTCACGGCCTCGAGCACCGTGGCAATACCCTGACCGCCGCCGATGCACTGGGTCGATAAGGCGTACGTACCGCCTTCACGCGCCAACAAGGCCGCCGCCTTGCCGGTGATGCGCGCACCAGTCGCGCCTAGGGGGTGGCCGAGCGCGATGGCGCCGCCGTCGATGTTGACGCGCGCGCCGTCCAGTTCAAGATCCCGCAAGCTGGCCAGGGCTTGTGAAGAAAAGGCCTCATTGACTTCGGCGACGTCGATGTCGGCGATGGATAGCCCGGCCCTTTGAAGCGCCTTCCTTGACGCCGGCACCGGCCCGATGCCCATGATTTCCGGCTTGCACCCGGCAACGGCGATGCCCTTGATCCGGGCCAAGGGGCGAAGCCCGGATTTTTCCGCGTAATCCTCGCTGCAGACAAGGGTCGCCGCCGCCCCGTCGGTCAACGGCGACGACGTGCCGGCGGTCACCGTGCCGTTTTCATCGAAGGCCGGTTTCAGTTCGGCCAGGGCCTCGACCGTGCTCTCGGGCCGGATGCAGCCGTCCTTGTCGACGATGCCCTCCTTTGACGTGATGGGAACGATCTCGTCATCCAGGTTTCCGGCCGCCTGGGCCCGCGCCGCTCGCCTCTGTGACTGGTCGGCGAAGGCTTCCTGCGCCTCGCGGGTGATTTGGTACTTGGTGGCGATGTTTTCGGCCGTTTCGCCCATGGATATGTAGGCCTGCGAAAAACGTTCATAAAGGCCGGGATGGGGCATTGGGTTGTAGCCCAGGATCGGTACCCGGGTCATGGATTCGACGCCGGCACAGATAAAAACCTCACCGGCGTTCATCTGGATGGCGCCGGCGGCCATATGAATGGCGTACATGGAAGAGCCGCAGAAACGGTTGACGGTAACTCCGGCGACGCTCAACGGCAGGTCGGCCATAAACGTCACCAGCCGGGCAAGGTTCAGCCCTTGCTCGGCCTCCGGAAACGCGCAGCCCAGGATAAGGTCTTCGATGTCATCGGCGTTGACGCCGGTCCTTGCCACTAACCCCTTAACGACTTCCGCCGCCAGTTCGTCCGGGCGTACCTTTTTCAACGCGCCTTTTTTGGCAAACGTGAAGGGAGAGCGGGCGTATCCGGCAATGACGACGTTTTTCATTCTCAAATCCTCCGTGACAAGGCTTCATTCTCCGGTGGCGGGAACGGAATCGATTTTGGGCGGCGCGGCAGCGCCTTCGGCAATCAGCTCTTTTTTGGAAATCTTGCCGATGAGGGTCTTCGGCAGGGTCTCGCGGATTTCGATCCGCCGGGGCAACTGGAACGGCGCCAGCTTATCCTTGAGAAAGGCCCTGAGTTCTGCCGCCGTAACCTCTTCCCCTTCTTTGAGCGCGACAAAGGCTTTGACGATCTCGCCGCGGTGCTGGTCCGGCACCCCGCAGACGGTGACTTCTTCGACAGCCGGATGAAGATGAACCGCTTCTTCGACCCTGCGCGGATAGACATTGAAGCCACCGCTCAGGATCAGGTCCTTGATCCTGTCGACGATGAAAAGATAGCCGTCCTCGTCCAAGTATCCGATATCACCGGTGCGCAGATAGCCGCACTCAAAAACCTCAATATTTTCTCTCGCGCGGTTGGCATAACCGGCCATGACCTGGGGACCTTTGATGCAGACCTCTCCCCTCTCGCCGGTAGGCAGCACTTTGCCGGGATTTTCCGTTGAAACGATCCTGATCACCGTTCCCGGAAGAGGCAGCCCCACCGAACCCGGTTTTCCTTCCCCCGTCAGCGGGTTGATGGCGACCACGGGGCTGGTTTCGCTCAATCCATACCCCTCGACCAGGGTGCACCCAGTCGTATTCTCGAATTGCCGCTGAACCTCTGCCGGCAACGGGGCGCCACCGGAAATGCAGAAATCGAGGCTGGAAATATCGTATTTGCCGAGGTTACGAAGGGCATTGAGGGCCGAATACATGGTCGGCACTCCGATGAATATCGTCGGCCGCTCGCGGTCAATGGCGTCGAGCACCTCCGCCGTCTTGAAATGCGGCAGAAGAATAAGCTCGGCTCCTATCCGGAGACCGAAATTCATGACTGCAGTCATGCCGAAAGCGTGGAATAGCGGCAGCACGCCCAGGATTTTTTCCCGCCCCGGCCTAGCCACTGGGGCCCACAGGGCGATCTGGGCGGCGTTGGCGAAAAGATTGGCGTGGGTGAGGCGTGCAGCTTTGGGGAAACCGGTGGTGCCCCCGGTGAACTGGAGCACCGCGACATCGTTTTCCGGGTCGATGGAAACGGGGTCAGGCTCCCCGTCGTTGTCGATCAACCGATCAAAGGTAAGGTGGTGGTCATCATCGGGGATGTCGGCAACCTCGCGGCGTTTGAGCAACTTGAACAAAATCTTTTCATGAAATTTGAGAACCCCGCCCATGGAGCAAACGACAATCGTTTCCAGCCGCCCGCCGGCGTCCAGCAGCGGCGCCACCTTAGGGTAAAGCGCCTTCATGTTCAGGGTCACCAGGATGCAAATCCCGGCATCCGCTACCTGCTTTTCAATTTCGCTCCCTGTGTAAAGCGGGTTGATGTTGACGACGGTGCCGCCGGCCTTGAGCACGGCGTAAAAACAGATGACTGCGTAAGGGCAATTCGGCAGCATCAAGCCGACCTTGATTCCCTTTTGTACGCCCAACGCCTGGAAGCCTTTAGCCGCGCGGTTGACCTGATCGGCGACCTCCCGGTAGCAAAATCGCCGGCTGCGGAAACTGATGCAGGTTTGCTCGCCGTAAACCTCCGTCGCTTGGTCAAGCAATTCCGGGAGCGGCCGGATTTCGATCTCCGCCTGCCAATCGACGCCTGGCGGATAGGATTGTTCCCAGAGGTAAGGCCTTTCTGTTGCTGGTGACGTGCGCATCCGCCGCCGCCGCAACGGTTCGGCAATCGTTCTGAGGGTGCGCCAAAGTTTAGTGTCAATCCGCATCAGCAAACTCCCGGCCACCGCATCTTAAACAACCCTGCCAACGCCGGGCCCGTTTAGGTCCCCGGACACCTTTTTCCCCGTCGTGACAAGGTCCTTTTCATCCGACGACAAGGACATCAGGAACGCGGTCACCAACTCCTGGGTTCCGCCGATGTCTTCGCTCAGTATTCCATGCCGCTTGGATGGGATCATGTGAAGTGAGGTGTCCGTCGAGGAAATTTTATCAAGGATCGAATTCGCGCTCTTCGGGTCAATAATTTGGTCCTCGGTTCCCTGGAATATGGCGACCGGGCAGGTAACGTCGGCCAAACGCTGTTTCATGTCATCGACTAGCTGGCGAAGTTCAAACAGCCCACGCACGGGAATGTGCCGGTAATTGATCTCCGGATGCTCCGACTCGTTCAAACGAAATGGCATAAGGCCCTCGAGCGAAGACAACCATTGGGTCAGCTTGTTGATACCGTGGAGGATCGGCACAAAAATCAGGTTGGTGTTGCGGAACTTTACAGGCACCGAAACCGTCGCGACGCCGGCAAGGTTCTCCGGCTGCTCGGCAGCTAACCTGAGAGACAGGGCGCCACCGGTCGAAAATCCGATCACGCAGACCCGCTCCGCGAAAGCGGAGATGATCTCGTAACCGCGCCGGACCGAGCCCAGCCATTCCTGCCAATTGCGGTCGCGCAAGTCCCAAGGCGAGGTTCCGTGGCCCCTGAGGCGAACGCCGATGACCGGATAGCCGAAACCGGCCAAGGACTCGCCGTAGGCCCTGAGTTCAGCGGGCGAGGCGAGAAACCCGTGGACCAGGACGACCCCTGTTTTTTCGGCGTTGTCCGGCACGAAAAGGTAGGGCTCCGCGTTTTCGGTCGCGGTTTCCTGGTCGTTGATGTGGGCATGTTTGGGTTTCGAGTAATTTCCACGGCACAAACGGAAGGAGCGCATTTCGTCGTCGAACAAAAGCCTGGCAAGGTTGGTTTTTTCCGCCGCCGAATTCGACTGGACTGCCTGATCGACGGCCCTACACGCCCCCGACACCGGCGCAACCTCATTCGCATAAACGGATACCGTGTTTTCCAGGCGCACTTCGTGAAACGCCTGTTCCTCCCAAAGTTTGGGTAAAAAGCGGTATTGATCAATGGTCACGTCGATCAGGCCCAATGATGTTGCCATGCCGAGAAACTGTTCGAACCGCTTCCAGACTCCTTTATGAATGCCGTCATACCTCTCCGGGTTGACCAGGCTCCGGTGCAGGTTGATCGAGGGCTCCCGCTGGGCGTTCTTGACGGAAAGGTAAAGAAGCGTGTGAAACGGTTCGTGTCCGATTTCCGTTATGCCCCGGTCCAACAAGGTCAGAATCAACCGCGACGTCAGATGGCTCAGGTTGACGGTGAGGTTGCAATAAATTTCTCGGGTGTATTCGTCCCTAAGAAGCTGTGCCTGTCGCCTCAGCATCATGGATACCATGCGATCGATCCGGCGGTCGGATTTTGGGTTAAGGGAAAACAGGTCCTGCAGGCTGTGGATCCGCTCAAACACCCTTTCAAGGACGAGACGCTCCCACCATATCCATCTAATGCCAGGTATAATCGAACGGCCGAAGCGGATATCCATGTCGGTATCTTTGAACAGGATGTTGCCTTCGATCAGGAGTTCTTCCTGGGCTGCGCGCCTAAGTTCGCCGCCGAACAGTGCTGCGCCCTTGCGCAGGATATTGTCCTCGCCACGGATCGGGTAGAAGGTGATGTTACCGGGAACAACCAGCGTCCGGTGGCGGGCGGCGGCTACCAGGGCGTCAACGTCCTTCAGCCCCAGGGCATCGACCCAGCGTTGCAACCGGGGAAGATTGCCGTCCTCGTGGACCAATAGAATCCGCTTCTTGAAGATCTCAAGGGTCAGCGCGATTGCCGCGCCGCCTTTGTGAAGCTTGCGTTGGACCCGGTCGATCTGGGAAAAGATGCCGAAATTGCCCTTTTCGTCGAGCACGTGGCGGGCCTTGATCATACCGCCTTCGGGAAACACGATAACCTTGCGGCCGCGAAGAATCTCGGCGGCGAGAAAGGAAAGCAATCCCGGATGGTCGGTCGGCACGGCGCCGACATCCCAGAGAAACTTAGCGAAGGTTTCGTTTTCTTTGAACAACTCGGACGCAGCGACGCAACGGCAGAAAGTGCCCGTCGCCTTATGGATGATGTATTGCGGAATGACCGTTTCGAAGCGGGTGAAGTGATTGAACAGGAAAATCTGCCCGTCTTCGAGTTTGCCGTCGGCGCCATGAACCATGACGTTGATTCCGAGCCGATCATGCAGGAAGGAAAACGCCTGCACACACCACTCGTAGGTGGTTTCGTTAATCTCCGGTACAGGACGTACGACCATTGACTGACCTTTCAACCCAAGCCCCAGCCCGAGCTACCACCCCCGCCGATTAGAGCGGCCCGACCTGGGGTTGGTGTAATCGTACTACAGAATTAGGCATCCGGGCCCCTTTGGGCTATGAGCCATGGTGCGTAATGCGTGATGCCTGGGCCATCGTCTGTGAAAAGCCGGGCCTTTCAGCCGCTATCTCTGAACAGCGGCCGCTTTGGGGGAGGCCCCGGCCAGGCGAACCTGCTAACTTAATCGAGATTGGCTCAAAAGGGACCAAAATCCTCCGCATAACTAGCCAGATACCGGCTAATCAGTGGTTTAGGAGTTTAATAAAGCCGCAAAATCCAGGTGCAAATAACGTCGGTTGCGTGCCCCCGCAGGCCCTCCAATTAAATCAAGGGCTTAGCTAGAAATAGCTAAGCCCTTGATCATGTGTGGGTTACAAATGGGTTACAAAGCCCTCATGCTTCAGGCGTCAAATTGGCCTAAACTATGCCTGTATTTCTCCGTCAATCCGGGTCCTACCAGCCTCCAACCGTTTTCAGCCACCCCCACCCCCCATCTCACGAACTACCGCCCTATTATCCAGCCTTACAGGCCGTTCCCGCTTGTCGCTGACCAAAATCTGACCAAACGAACAAACCCGAAAAAATATATGCAAAAAATTCTGCCGCAGCGGCTCGGATAAAATCAGGGTCAAACTGAGGTATCACGGCACAATTAGGACTTGGACGGCGCGCACTTCTCGAATACTGCCGGCTGGATACCGAAGCCCTGATGAAAGTGTTTTTGGAGCTTCGCAATCTGGCTAGGGGTTGACCTATCCGTCATGATCTTCAAAGCGGATTTTGCTAACCGTGCCTGTTGTCGCATCCACCAAAACGATCGTGTCAGTGCTTCCAAGCCGTGCATATTCAAACAATTGCCTCCGCGTGCTTCTATTGACGACCTTCGCAGAATTTCCGGTTTTAACTTCCGCTAGATATTGAGCACCATCACGTTCGACCAGATAGTCCGGGCGAATATCAAAATCCAGCCGGTCATCATCAACGTACAGATACCCGGGAAGCGTGACCTGAGACTGAATAATCTGGTAGCCATGCTTTTCCAGAAGCTTGATGGCTTTTGTCTCACCACGTTTCCCTCTCCGTTTCCGCAAGGAAAATAAAAAATTTTTCCAGACAAGGCGCAGCTTCCATCCTAGCCATAGAAAAAATACGATCGCTGCGATGACTAATATGAGGCCAAGAAGGTTATCCAAAATGGATCCTTTGTTGATTTCTTAACTCGGCTTACCAGGGTACGCAAATTTTCATAAATATATTGAATGAAAGAATACTAAGGGGTCGACGCAGAAAATTTTACCTTCAGGTCATTGAGTTTTTTTTGAAAGTCAATTGGGCTGTCTATCATTTTTAATTTGATTTCTCCTGTCCCAACACCTGAAATTTTGATATCACCATAATCCAATATTCTCCCCAGAAGCGATTGATTGAGATTGACTTCTTCCATTCTGTCTATCCTAATTTCCTCAGTGTGACGAACAATCCATCCTGTCTTTTGGATAAAACGAATATTGGTCAAGACACGCTCGGTGGTCCACTTTCTTATCATCATATACAGAAAAACGACCACGCCGATCCCAACCCATCCGAAAATTACAAGCATGGTATAAGCACTAAAAGTCCACAGCCAATGAAAGGAGACGTCATACTTGATTGTTTCGCCGCTACCCAGGGTATGAGGTGGTCCCAGAAAATCGGACAGTTGTTTAAGGTGTATTCCACCATTTGATGGAGGAATACGAGATGACGACACGACGACGGTTTACAGGGGACTTCAAGGCCAAGGTCGCGCTTGAG
>Ga0187833_10005031_pt1 | contig 12651 bp, 11 predicted proteins | sample ETNtaG_37_FD_167968 | JGI IMG/M metagenome (GOLD analysis project Ga0187833, IMG submission 167968) | Marine microbial and viral communities from oxygen minimum zone, Eastern Pacific Ocean - ETNP2014_SV_400_PacBio MetaG (Illumina Assembly) | ecosystem: Environmental > Aquatic > Marine > Hypoxic... | reverse complement strand
TTAATTAAATAAAGGGAGAGAATTATGGAATGGGTAGTTTTAGCAGCAGTAGTCTGGTACGTTTGGTCTAACCAGTAGTAAATTGGGATTTGTTAAATAAATTAAATAAAAGGAGAGAATTATGGAATGGGTAATTTTAGCAGCAGTAGTCTGGTACGTTTGGTCTAACCAGTAGTAAATTGGGATTTGTTAAATAAATTAAATAAAAGGAGAGAATTATGGAATGGGTAGTTTTAGCAGCAGTAGTCTGGTACGTTTGGTCTAACCAGTAGTAAATTGGGATACATTAAATAAATTGGATAAAGGGAGAGAATTATGGAATGGGTGATTTTTGCAGTTATGTGTCTTACCTTCTGGCCTAACCAGTAAATATAATTTGCATATTATTAGGTAAAATTTTTACAAAATCTATTTGAAGTGAATGTATATGGGAAGCCGTATGGTGGGTGTTGGTTTTACACCCTCCAATGTTTTTAATAAATTTAAGGTAAAAATTTCCTCCATCGCATTGATACCTTGAATGTCGCTTTATCATGTCAAAAAATGTCTTTTTTTTCAGAAAATTAATAAACAAAGAATAAACCTATAAAAAGTTTAAATTAGTTAGAACTACCAAGGTTATTTTGAGCATGAAGATTTAGATCATTTTATTTAGATTCAAAAAAATGGTAGCTTAAGTTTTTCCGAAAAAAATAAAAATGTTATCAAAAAAAGAAAAAGAAAGCTATAAAGCGGATTCAATAAAAGTTCTTAAGGGCTTAGATGCAGTCAAGAAAAGACCCGGCATGTATATCGGTGACACCGATGATGGCAGTGGTTTGCATCACATGGTTTATGAAGTAGTAGATAATTCCATTGATGAAGTTTTAGCAGGCTATTGCAAAAGTATAACACTTGAAATTAATAAAGATGGAACTTTAAGTGTATTAGATGATGGTAGAGGTATACCTGTAGATATACATAAGGGTGAAAAAAAATCTGCCGCAGAAGTAATTATGACTCAATTACATGCGGGGGGAAAGTTTGATCACAATTCATATAAGGTATCAAGCGGACTACATGGAGTAGGTGTTTCTGTGGTTAATGCTTTATCTCAGAAATTAAAGCTAACAATTTATAGAAATAAAAAAGAATATTACATGGAATTTAAAAATGGAAAAGTTGTATCTCCATTAAAAGTAACAGGTAAAACTGATAAAACAGGAACTTTAATAAATTTTTTGCCTTCAAAGGAAATTTTTTCTTCCACAACATTTGATTCATTAATTATTCAAAAAAGAATGAGAGAATTGGCCTATTTAAATAAAGGTGTGAAGATATCTATTATTGATAAAACTGGTACTAAAACCAAGGAATTTGTTAATAAATATAATGGTGGAATTGATGAATTTGTAGAGTTTTTAGATAACAAAAAAGAAAAACTTCTTAATAAAAGTGAAAATGCACTTTTCAGAAAGCCCATCTCAATTACTGGTAAAAAAGGTGACGTGATAGTAGAAAGTTCTATTAAGTGGAATGCGGGTTTTTCAGAGGATGTACTTGCATTCACGAATAACGTTTTTCAAGAAGATGGTGGAACACATTTATTAGGATTTAAAAGTGCACTAACTAGAGTAATGAATAGATATGCTAATGAAAATAAACTTTTAAAAAAAAATAAAATTACTTTAGCGGGAGATGATACTAGAGAAGGATTAACGGCAATTTTATCAATCAAAATGCCTGACCCAAAATTTTCATCTCAAACAAAAGATAAACTGGTTTCATCAGAAGTTCGATTAATAGTAGAATCGATATTAAATGAAAAATTATCCACTTGGTTTGATCAAAATCCTTCTGTTACTAAAATTATTTTAGCAAAAGTAATTAATGCTGCTGTTGCAAGGGATGTCGCTAGAAAAGCCCGAGAAAATGTCAGACGTAAAGGAGTATTGGAATTAACAGGACTTCCCGGTAAACTTGCTGATTGTCAAATTGGGAAGGCAGACGGAACAGAACTTTTTATTGTTGAGGGAGATTCTGCAGGTGGCTCAGCAAAACAAGGCAGAAATCGTGAATTTCAAGCTGTCTTACCATTAAGAGGCAAGATTTTAAACACTTATGTAGAAACTAATAACTCATCAAAAAAAAATGGATCCAATTTTAATAATCAAACTCAAGTTCTTTCAAAAATGATGTCATCTAACGAAATTGTAACTTTAATAAATGCAATTGGAACAGGTTCGAAGGATTTTAATATTGAAAATTTGAGATATGATAAAATTATTATTATGACAGATGCCGACGTTGATGGTTCACATATTAGAACTCTTTTGCTAACCCTTTTTAATAATTATCCTTTCTACGAACTTATTGAAAAGGGTCACATTTATCTTGCACAGCCACCGCTCTATAAAATAACAAAGGGTACTAAAAGTTATTATATTAAAGATGATAGAGAATTGGAAAATTTTCTTGTTAAATCTTCTGAAAAATTAAAAAAAATCGAAAAAAAATCACAAAAATATAAAACATTAATTGAAGAAGAAAAATCAAAAATTAACATTCAAAGATTCAAAGGTCTTGGTGAAATGAACCCAGAAGAATTATGGAACACTACTCTCAATCCGGAAACTAGAACTTTGTTGAAAGTAGAATATTCAAAACAAACAAAGATAAAATCTAAAGATGATCAAAAATTAATACAAACATTAATGGGCAATGATGTAACTCCGAGAAAGAATTTTATTATTAGTCGAGCTTTAGATGTCTCAAATCTAGATATTTAATTTAATGAATCTAGATAGGCTGTTTAAATCTTCAAAAGATTTTCAACTTGATAAAAATACTTTTGTAAACCTGAGATGGATAGCGTTACTAGGTCAATTTGCTACAATTAGTGTTGTAAAATTAATTTTTCAATTTGATTTTCACTTTTTAGCCTGTAGTTTTGTTGTAAGTATTAGCGTTTTAACTAATTTACTGCTTCAATTTAAAATAAAACAAAATCAGCTAAACAACAATCTTTCTGCAATTTATTTAGCCTATGATATTATTCAATTGGGAATCTTAATCTATCTTACAGGGGGGATAAATAATCCATTCGTATTTTTACTAATTATACCTTCAGTGTTTTCTTCAACCTATTTAAAATTAACTAGTACCATTAATTTAGTTGCCATAACTATATTTATCTTAATTTTTTTAACTTTTTTTCATTTTGATTTACCGGGTTCAAAACATCTACATTTTCATGTTCCTGATTATTATTTGTATGCTATTCCGCTGGCAATAATTGTAGGCTTAATATTTCTGATTTATTTTGGTTTAAAATTTGGAGGAGAATTCAGAAAAAGAAAAATAGCCTTAGATAATATTCAAAATGTTATAGCAAAAGAACACGAATTATTATCTTTAGGTGGACAGGCTGCAGCAGCAGCACATTCTTTAGGAACACCATTGTCAACAATATCTTTAGTTGTAAAAGAATTAAAAGAAGAACTAAAGGGTAACCATAAATTAGAAAAAGATATAAATCTATTAATTAGCCAAAGTGATAGATGTAATCAGATATTAAAAAAATTATCTCTTAATCCACATATAGAGGATGAATTTATTGGTTCCCGAGCTACTTTCCAAGATTACTTAAGCGAAATTATTCGATCATTTCAAAAAATAAGTAAAAAAAAATTTTTTTTTAATACTACAGAAAATAAAAATTCAATCAAATTTCGAAGATCTATTGAAATAATTTACGGCTTAAGAAACTTTATTGGTAATGCAAATAAATTTTCTAAACAAAAAGTAGAAATAAAATTAATAAGTGATGAAAAAAAAACAGAAATACAAATTTGTGATGATGGATCTGGTTTTCCAAATGATATAATTGATAAACTAGGTGAACCTTATATTAAATCTTTTTCTCAAGAAACTAAGTCAAAAATGGGTTTAGGATTAGGAACGTTTATTGGTAAAACATTATTAGAAAAAAATTATGGAAAAATAAATTTTAAAAATACTTCAGAAATAAAAGGTGCACTTGTCAATATAAGTTGGCTCAATGCTGATTTAAAAAGAATTTAATTTAAAGATCTCAAGGTTTTTTTACTAAACAGATTGCTTAGTTGATCAATCATTACATCACCTAACTCTTGAACATCTGCAATTTTGATTGCTTTACTATAATATCTGGAGACATCATGACCAATTCCGATAGCTAAAATTTCTATATTGGATTTATCTTCGATAAATTTGACCGTTTTTTTCAAATTTTTTTCTAAATAATTTCCTGGATTTGTAGATAGAGTCGAGTCATCCACCGGAGCTCCGTCCGAAATAACCATAATAATTTTTCTTTCTTCTTTTCTTTTCTTAATTCTATTGAGGGCCCACTTAATTGCTTCTCCATCTATATTTTCTTTTAAAAGGCCTTCTTTTAGCATGAGGCCAATATTTTTTTTTGATTGTTTCCACGGCGAGTCTGCAGATTTATAAATTATATGTCTCAAATCATTAAGCCTACCTGGATTGGTTGGTTTATTATTCAAATTCCATTTTTCTCTACTTTGACCACCCTTCCAATTTTTTGTAGTGAATCCTAAAACCTCAACTTTCACTGCGCATCGTTCAAGTGTTCGGGATAATATATCAGCGCAAATAGCAGCAATAGTGATTGGCCTACCTCGCATTGAACCAGAATTGTCAATAAGTAAAGTAACTACCGTATCCTTAAATTCTGTTTTTTTCTCTTTCTTAAATGAAAGTGGATTAAATGGATCAATTACGACTCTTGTTAACTTAGAACTATCTAGTAATCCTTCTTCAAGATCAAATTGCCACGATCTATTTTGTTTTGCCAATAATTGTCTTTGTAGTTTGTTGGCCAATTTTGCTATTACGTTTTGAAAGCCTGTTAGTTGTTGATCAAGATTTTTTCTTAATCTGATTATTTCTTCATTTGTTTCCAGTTTTTCGGCCTTAGATATTTCATCAAATTCTTCAGTATAGATTTTATAAGGATTTTTATTATTATGATAGTTTCGTCTTTCTATTATATTTGGATCATCTTCAGATTTCGAACTTGGATCTACTAAGCTTTCATCCATTTCAATTTCATTGAGATCGAATTCGTCTTCAAAACTACTTTGATTCATCTCTAATTTGTTTTTTTCATTTTCGTCATTATTTTCGTCATTTTTGTTATCATTTTGATTTTCATTATCATTCGTTTCACCCTCATTTTCTTGATCTTTTTCTTCAGAATTTTCTCCAATATCCATACTTTCAATTATTTCCGAAAAAGTAGAATTAAAAATTTCTTGGTTATGAATATTTTGTTTGAAAAAATCTATTTTACTATTTAATTTTTGATTAAAAATTTTCTCCCAAAAACTTAAAATCTCCTTAGATAATTTTGTAAGTTTAACATTATGGAAATATTTCAATAAATATAATTCAAAAGCTTCTTTGGCACTCACATCTTCTTTAGTATTTAGTTGATCTTTTCTTTTGTATTTTTGTTTAAGCTCGTAATTTTTTAAAAGATTTTGTTTAATACCTTTAAGATTATCAGAACCTATTTTTTCATATCTGATTTTTTCTGTTAAATTATATAGAGATTTAGCAATAGAAGTTTTTGGTAAATTTTTTTGATAAATTTTCCTGTTAGAATATCTTAATTTTAAGGCTTCAGAATCAGTTTCAGCCCTAATTTTGGTGTAATCATCAATACTCTTTAGGTTATCTAAATCAAAAAAACGTAAATTCTTAGAACTTAAATTTTTATTTTCAAAACTAACTTCAACTTTATCCTTTTCCGAAATAACTTTTATGGTGGAAATTAAGGCAATTTTGAATTTTTCTTTTAGGGCTTCCTCTTTGTTCATTTATATTTTGATATTTACTGTAGATTCTGGAAGATCTTCACCAAAACATCTTTGATAATATTCGGCGATAATAGTCTTTTCTAAGTCGTCACATTTATTCAAAAATGTCACTCTAAAAGCATATCCTGTATCTTTAAAAATTTCTGAATTTTCCGCCCAATGAATTATAGTTCTTGGGCTCATGACACTAGAAATATCTCCTGCCATGAAGCCTTTTCTTGTTAAACCTGCTACCTTAATCATATTAGAAACTTTTTCTTTGCCTTTGGCATTATTTAAATTCTTATTTTTTGCCAAAACAATCTCTAATTCTTTATCTAAATCTAAATAGTTTAAAGTGGTTACGATATTCCATCTATCCATTTGGCCTTGATTAATTTGTTGAGTGCCAGGATATAAACCGCTTGTATCACCAAGTCCTACAGTGTTAGTGGTTGCAAAGAGTCTGAAAAATTTATTTTGTTTAAGCACTTTGTTTTTATCTAACAACGTAAAACTTCCGTCAGATTCTAAAACTCTTTGAATAACAAACATTACATCTGGTCTTCCTGCATCGTATTCATCAAAAACCAAAGCAATAGGATTTTGTATTGACCAAGGAAGCATTCCTTCTTTAAATTCTGTAACTTGTTTGTTATCTTTTATTACAATTGCATCTTTTCCAATCAAATCAATTCTACTAATATGACTATCTAAATTCACCCTTACACAAGGCCAATTTAATCTTGCAGCTACTTGTTCAATATGAGTGGATTTTCCTGTACCGTGATATCCCTGTATTAAGACTCTTTTATTACAGGCAAAGCCAGATAAAATAGCTAAAGTGGTATCCCTATCAAACTTATAATCTTTATCTACTTCAGGAACATATTCATTTTTTTTTGAAAAGCCATCAACCAGCATATCTGTGTTTATGCCAAAAGATTGGTTAACTGAAATTTTAATATCAGGTTTAATATCTAAATTCACTGCCATCTATTTTTCTTTATAAGTTAATTTAAGTTGAGTATAGGCTAGAGTGATTATTTTAAGCTTTTCCTCAAATTTTTTATTTCCCGCATTCATATCAGGATGATATTTTTTAACAAGTTTTTTAAATTGGCTTTGGATTTTATCCCATTTTGTGCCCACTTCTAACTCGATAATTTCATATGCTTGTTTATCTTTGTTTGAAAAATTTATTTTTGTTTTAATTTTTTTTTCATAACCATTATTTAAAATGCCCACTCTGTCATTAAGAGCATTATTCCACAAAATATTAAAAAAATTGTCTGAAGAACCAAAACTTTGCGTTGGTTTATGCCATGTTATGTCAGATTTTAAAAAATCATATATCTCTTGACCCGACATTCCCTTAAAATAATCCCAACTTTTATTGAATTCTTTTATATGTTCTAAGCATAACAATCTAAATTTTTTACTATTATCTTTTTCAATTGGTGCTCTATATTTCCCAATTTTTTTACAATTTTTATAATCGCAAATATTTTCCATGTTCTATATATTATAGCATCAATGGAAATAAATAACTTAATAAAAATTTTAGAAAATAAATTAAAAAAAAAATTTATAATTAATAATCTTAAAATAGAGGATAAATCTTTTTTACATAAAAAGCATCAACACTTTAGTAAAGATAAATTTCATATAAAGTTAATAATCAAATCATCAGAATTAAAAAAAATCAGTTCTGTTGAAGCAAATAGAAAAATATATAGTATTTTAAAGAACGAAATGAATAAAAGTATTCATTCTTTACAAATAATTATAGTTTAATTTTCAAAACAATTTTGAGCTTAAATAATTTTTTAAAACAGAATTCTTTAAACTTATTGATTTTAAGGTTTTTCCAATTTTATTAATCAATATTAATTTTATTTTTGAATCGAAATTTTTTTTATCGGATTTCATAAATTGGATAATATTTTTCACATCTTTTTTTGTAAAATAATCATCAAGTTTATTTGGCAAATTTAATATAGAGTAATGTTCTTTAATTAGATTTAAATCTTTATTTTTCAATATTTTATTTCTATAGGCAAATTCACTAGCACATAACATACCTAGGAGCACCGATTCACCATGATTTATTTTATTAGAAAAATTTGTTGTAGCTTCAAAAGCATGACCAAATGTATGACCAAAATTTAAAATTTTTCTTAGACCTTTTTCTTTTTCGTCTTTTTCGACTATCTTAGCTTTTATTTTACAACTTTGATAAATAGCTCTTTGAATAACTACTTTGTTATTTAAATTTAGTATTTTTTTTCCATTTTTTTGCAACCAAAAAAAAAGTTTCTTATCCAAAATTAAAGCATGTTTTAAAATTTCGGCGTATCCACAAACTACTTCCCTTTTTGGCAATGAACTTAATGTAGATGTATCAGATATAACCATTTCTGGCTGGTAAAAAGAACCAATTAAATTTTTTCCATATCTTGAATTTACGCCTGTCTTACCTCCAACAGATGAATCTACCTGAGATAATAAGGTTGTTGGGATGTTAATGAATTTTATACCTCTTTTGACTAAACTTGCGATTAAACCTGCTATATCACCTAATACTCCACCTCCTAAAGCAATCAGGCAATCATTTCGATGAAAATTTTTTTTTAACAGTTTGTTAATTAGTTTACCTACAATTTTAAAGTTCTTTATTTTTTCACTAGTATTTAATTTAATGTACAAATTATCAAAGTTTTTTATAGAATTCTTAACTTGAGTTAAGATTTTTTTTGGAACCTTGTTATCTATAATTAATGCAATTTTTTTGCAATTTGGAATTTGAGTACTTATCAAATTTCCAGTTTTTTCTATGATATTTTCTCCAATCATTATTGGATAATTTTTATTATTGGTCTTAACAATAATTCTAAATCTCTTCATACAGTTGAATAATTTTGTTACTTATTTGATTTACACTAAGATTATCACAATTAATTTCATAATCAGCCAGGGAATAAATCTTTTTTCTTTCCTTAAATATTTTGTCTATGTTTTTTTGGTTGTTATTACTAATTAAAGGCCTTTTGTTGCTATTTTTTAACCTTGTGTAAAGTGTTTCTAAATTTACATTTAGCCATACCGAAATGCATTCTGATAAAACTTTTGTTCTGATTTTATTGTTTAAAAAACCTCCTCCGCCCAAGGATATTATAGATCCCTTTTTATTTAAATATTTTATCGTGATAAATTCTTCTTCATTTCTAAAATAGATTTCTCCCCTTATTTTAAATATTTCAGTAATTTTCATTTCATTTTTTTTTTCGACAAGTTGATCAATATCAAAAAAATTAATTTTTAATTTTCTTGCCACATATTTTCCAATGCTGGTTTTACCAACCCCCATCATACCTAGTAAAATAAGGTTTTTTTTAATCTTCATGTTCTAATAAATTAAATTTGATTTTTCACAATTATGTCTTAATTATTCTGTCAAATACAAATAAAAACAATATATGCAATTTTATAGAAAAACAAGACGAGGTTTTAGTGGTGTGCTAATAAAGCGGTTAATTAAAATTTCTGTTTTCATTGTAGTTTTAATGATAATTATTTTTTTAATAGGCAAAGTAGACTTGCCAAGACCAAATAAAATTATTAAACAAAAAATTCCTAATGAAAATTTCAAAATTATTAAATAGTTTATTTTTTCAATTATTACTAACAGCAATCTTTTCAATACGACTTCTTGCGGCTGAACCAGTAGATATTTGGAAAAGTAATTCCGAAATAAAAACAGAACCGGTTGAATTAAACCAAATAAATCTTGATGAAGAAAAAAACTCACCCTTTGAAAAAACAACAATTACTAAAACTGAAATTTTTCAGGAGCGAAATAACGATCTAGATTTTAATAAAGTGTATGGTCTTTTTGATCCTGAAGAAAATGATTTATCTTTGGAAATTTGGACCGAATCAGATGGCAAGATATTATTAGAACATTTAGAAAGGATAGAAGAAATGAATCTTTCTAAAGACGCAGAAGAATTATTTATTAAAATTTTATTCACAAATTCATATTTGCCAATTAAAAATATAAATTCAGCTGATTTTTTAAATTACAAATTAGAATGGTTAATTAAAAAAAATAAAATCAATATAATAGAAGAATTTTTATCTAAAAATCCTACACTAGAAAATAATGCAAATTTGTTAAAATATATAATTGAAGAACACTTATCTAATGCAGACATTAGCAGCGCATGTGAAAAAGTTAAATTCTTTAATAAAGGAACAGATGATAATTATTTACAAAAATTTAAAATTTATTGCCTGATTAATGAAAAAAATCTTGCAGAGGCTCAATTGCAATATGATTTATTACATGAAAAAGAATCTATAGATAAATTCTATAATAAAAAAATTAATTATTTGTTGGGTTATACTGAAGAAATAGGTGACGAAGTTTCAGATAGAAATTTATTCAACTTTTATTTATCCCATGTTGCTAATAGCGATTTTCAATATAATCCTTCAATGAAAACAAATAAATATATTTGGAAATATTTATCATCTTCTAATTTACTTGCAGATCTGGATTCTATTGATTTGGATGATGAAAATAAGTTTAACTTGTATGAATGGGCTGCGGCTAACAATTCATATAATAAAAAAAAACTATTTAATATTTATAGAAAATTTTTGTTTAGTTTTGATCAATTCTTAAATATGGGAGAAATATATAAAACTCTTCCATCCTATAAAGCTAGAGCATTGGTTTATCAAACCGCATCACTTTCTGATAATTTAGAAACAAAACTCGATTTACTAATTTTATTAAATGATTTGTTTAAAAAAGACGATATTGAAAATGCTTTCTCCGAAGAATTATCTTTAATCTTGTCAAATATGGAAGAAGAAGATGTTCCTCCAAGATACCTTGATTTTTATCAAACTAAGATTAATTTACCAACAGAAGAAGAAAACTATAGAAGAATAAAATTTGATAACAAAATTTTACATAAATCAAAATTACTTAAATATTTCATAGAAGATGATTATAATATTGAAAAATTAGAGAGAGATTTAATTAGTATTTATAAAAAAATCAAAAAAGATAAAAAATATTATTATTCAGCTAAAGATGTTATTTTGTTGGATTCACTAAAAGCTGATGGAGTAGAATTACCTAAAAAATTAGAAAATAAATATTCCAATGATAAATTAACCATACCTAAAAATCTGGTTGACCTTTCAGATCAGGGACAAACAGGTTTAGTTCTACTAAAAATTGTTGAAATCATAGGAGAAGATCAGTTAGAAGATCTAGATCCAGAGACTCTGTACTTTATTACCGCAACATTAAATAAGCTAGATTTAAAGAAAATAAGAAATAATATTATTATTAAAACTTTACCTTACAGAGTTTGACTAAAATCTAGAATAATAAAAAATTGTATGTATATTGATATGTAATTTTTTATGGCAATCCGAAAAATACTAACTGAACCAAATAAGATTTTAAGGCAGAAATCAATTGAAGTTGATAATGTGAATAATGATGTTCAAAAACTTATGGATGATATGTTGAAAACTCTATATGCCGCTCCTGGAATTGGCCTTGCCGCAATTCAAGTTGGAGTAGCCAAACGTGTAATTGTAATGGATATAAGTAGAAATAGAGATAAAGATGAAAATAAAGAAGCAAAAAAAAATCCTATATATATTGTGAATCCAGAAATTATTTGGAAATCAAAAGATAAATTTGCTTATGAAGAAGGCTGCCTATCTTTGCCAGACCAATTTGCAGAAATAGATCGTCCCAAACAATGCCGTGTCAAATACCTTGATTATAATGGTCACCCTCAAGAACTAAGTGCAGATGGACTTTTAGCGACCTGCATACAACACGAAATCGATCATTTGGAAGGAATATTATTTATAGATTATTTATCTAAATTAAAGAAAGAAATGATTATTAAAAAATTATCTAAACAAACAAAAGATAACATAGAAAGAATCGTAGTCTAATTTAGCAATTAATGTTCAAAAAAATTGTATTTATGGGTACATCTAATTTTTCTGTGCCAATACTAAAATCTTTGTATCAAAACGGATATTCAATATGTGCTGTATATACTCAACCACCAAAAAAATCTATGCGTGGTCAAAAAACAAATAAGTCACCAATTCAAAAATTAGCTGAAAATATCAATTTAAATGTTAGAAATCCAAATTTCCTAAATCAAAATGAAGAAGAACTAAAACATTTTAAATCTCTTAGTGCAGATATTGTAATTGTCGTGGCTTATGGCCAATTAATCCCAAAAGAATTTTTAGGTCTTTCCAAGAATGGATTTATAAACATTCATGCATCGCTTCTACCAAAATGGAGGGGTGCAGCACCTATACAGAGAGCTATTATGAATTTAGATGAAGTAATCGGCATAAGTGTTATGAAAATTACCGAAAAGTTAGATGCTGGGCCAACCATGTTCAAAAAAGAAATTAAATTACTCAATGAGATGAACGCAGAAGATGTATCTAATCAACTTTCTAAAATTGGATCTGAAATTATCTCAGATTGTTTGGATTTAATTGAAGTTGGCAAAGCCAAATTTACTGAACAAGATCATAATAAAGCAACCCATGCACAAAAAATAGATAAAGAGGAAGCCAAGATAAAATGGGATGAAGAAGCAATAAAAATTATTGCTAAAATCAATGGTTTGTATTCAAATCCGGGAGCGTGGTTTTTATTCCAGGGGGAAAGATATAAAATATTAAAAGCCACTTTGTCAGATTTAGAAGGTCAACCAGGATCAGTTTTAGATGATAATTTAAC
>Ga0187833_10005030_pt1 | contig 12656 bp, 7 predicted proteins | sample ETNtaG_37_FD_167968 | JGI IMG/M metagenome (GOLD analysis project Ga0187833, IMG submission 167968) | Marine microbial and viral communities from oxygen minimum zone, Eastern Pacific Ocean - ETNP2014_SV_400_PacBio MetaG (Illumina Assembly) | ecosystem: Environmental > Aquatic > Marine > Hypoxic... | reverse complement strand
CGAGGATGGCCTTTTTATGCTTCTCCATGGTGTCCCCGGGCAGGCATAAAATTATATCCGAATAGCTGCCATCTCTACCTTTCATGGTCTCACGCGTCATGTACGCAAGCTGGTCGAGGCTGATATTGAATCTTTTGATGTTTTTCAGGACCTCTGGATCGGTGTGCTGAACGACGGCGCTGACCAGGAAACCGTCCTGCAAAATTTTCGAAATCTCGACCAGACGATCCGTGTTGTTTTTGGCCGACGAGGCCTGCACCACCTTGGGCCATTCGTGTTTTTTCCGAAGGTCGGCGAGCAGATGCACCGTATCCAGGTCTTCCTTGTAAATGCCGAAATTGAGATCCACGAAACTAAGGTCGGGAAGAATGCTGTGTTCCTGAATATACATGATTTCCGCATCGATCCGTTCTTGTGAGAAGCGGCTCATCTTCGACATGTATTTGATGCCGTCATGACAAAAGACACAGGAATAGGGACAGCCGCGATGGCTCTGCATCAACGGCGTCAGGGTATCATCGAAGAACTTGTCCATCATTCCGTTAAGAAAGGGTGAGGGAATGGTGTTGACGTCTTTTATCCTTGGCAGTCCTTCCCCGCGGACGAATTTTTCGCCTGCAATATAATGGGTGCTGGGCGACTGCGTCTCCTGGGCCTTGAATGCCTCCACATCAAAGTCGAGTCCTGCCAGAATTTTGTAAAGTTCGGTGAAGGCCTCCTCGCCCTCGCCATCCACATAAAAGTCGATGGCCGGATACTGGCGCAGGAATATTTCCTGTTCGTCGCCGTCTGCCTCCACGGGGTAGTTGGGGCCGCCAAAGACGATAACCACGTCGGGATGCTGCTCTTTGATGCGGCGCGCATATTCGTAGTTGAGGTTCAGGTTCCAGGAATAGTTGGCGAAACACGCCATCTTCGGAATGGTCTTGTCCAGATAGTCTGCAAAATCCGTTGGATATTTGAACAATTGCACGTCGATCTCACCCTCAAGATATTCCTCGGCATAGGCGGCCACGTAACCACTCCCAAGCGGGAAATAGTTGGCGTCCACCGTTTTTCCGGTGTGGGTGAGATCGGCAAAGCTGATTTCTATCGTCATCTATAGTGACCTATAGGCTCCCTGTCGCTTTTATATTCTTACGGTATGATAAAATATCAATGGTCTGGTCGGCGATTTTGCACCACAAGCCGCCATTAAACAAACTGACCATGCTCGGGATCAGTGGATGGACAATCCGTCATGTTGAAGTTTATTTCAGCCATGGCCTTCGAGTTCCTGCCTGTCATCAGCCAATGCATCACGACGAACAAACGCCGGCGAAATACGGGAACCATACTGATAAAACAGAGAGAGCCGCGGGATTGAGCCATTAAAGTCTTCTCCTGGCGCCTTGGCCTTGTCGCCGGACAGGTCTTCAAGGAAACACTGAACTGCTTCAAGAATCTCGTCACTGGTGTTGGTCAGGGGAATCCAGTCTTCCCGCTTCTTCCTTTCCGGATCAGAATAGCCATAGGGCTCTTTCGTGATCACCTGCTGATAGGGGACGTGAGCCCCCGAGCTATCAACTACCCTTTTCGGGTAAACCCAGGTGCCGGGGACCGCACATCCTATGGAATGAAAGTTCAAAACCAGGGATGGTGTGCCCATGATCATGGGTAACAGCATGCCGGCACCGACCTCGCCAATACATACCTCCGCTTCGGTCGGGACAAAAAGGCGGAACAAATCATGGTCAACGCCAAGCCGACCGGCATCGAGCACCTTATTGCCGAAGGACTCCATCAGATCATCACCGGGGGGCTCATCGGCAATCAGCAAAATCACATAGCCCCGCTCCACAAGCAGCCTCATGGCAGGGCCATAATCCTCCAAAGGGGTCGCGGAACGATCTTGGTTATCTCCCATGCCCGCCTCATATCGATTGAACATCATGCACAGGCGTGGGTTGGGGTCATCGCAAACAGTCTTGAGGCGCGCGTAAATTACCTCCCGTTCCTGTTGCGGCAGGGCGGGCTTTGTAATCTGCTGTCCGGATTTCTGCGCGGAAGCCCATACAATAAGTGAATACAGGCCCGCCCACGGGGTATACTCGTAATTCTCTTTAATACTATCCCCCAGACTGGGAGGAATCGGGATGCCGTCCCTAATACTTCTTCCGAACCGGAGGGCGTCCGGAACCAAAATTGAAAAAAAGACATCCGTGACCCATTGTAATGCCGGACTGTAGATTTTTATTTCAGGAAAGCGGAAAAATCTTCCAAATGCGAAAAAGGACACAACCGGTCTGCGAAAAAGAGCAAGGTCAATCTCCGGATATATGGAACCAAGCTTGAGGTTGTGTGTACTGCCCGGCTCCCAAACAAGGACGTAGATTACTTTGCGGCCCGAAAAAATTCGGTGGGTAATATCTATATCGATTATATCATTTCCAAAGTTAACCATGTGAGGGTCGAGAATCACCACATCGACGCGCCAAAAACGGGGAAGATGATACGTAAGCTGGCCTAGCCACCACAGAATTGAAACGGGAAGGGCGGCAAGGGACACCGTCCGGAGAATGATTCTTTTTATTGGAATTGAGAACTGCACGGTATACCTGTTTTTTTATTAATTCCTGACAATGATGCATCCATGGCACCGGGAGACCGGCCATTGATGGTTTGGGCAATTTCATAGGACAGATTCAGGTTCCAGATATAGTTGGAAAGCAGGCAATGCGGGGGATCTCCTTTTCCAGGTATGAAATTTACTCCACCGGGTATTTAAAAATTTCGAGGTTTATCTCGCCCGCGAATTTTTCCATGGAATAAGACGCCACCATGGACACTCCGAGAGGGACCGAATTACAGGAATGCCCTTCATGCGCCAGATCACAGAAGCTGATGGTGGTTTTCATTTAACGACTCCGAACTTCCTTTACCGTTCTGCTTCCCCGTCCCGGCAGGTTTGTCAGGGCAGTGACATTCAACCCGAAATAATTCAATTTAATTGCCTCATATCAGTATTAATTTTCGCATTTTCTACCACAAATTTTTTGCTGTAACCGCTCATCCGCAGATCCTGTTCAGGTCACGCCCGATATGCCGGTATTGTAATCAGCCGCCTCGTTATAAAGCTCGTAATGCTTGTACACTGAGGCAATCTTCACAATATGAGGTTAACTCTTTCCCCTGATTACAGCCGACCGTTCAAAAGCCTCTGAGGCAAACGATCAAATTGAAAAATGGCATCAAATTACAGAGTCAGGTGGCACCCTTTTCGAGGCGATAGCCAATGGCGTCGCAATAGACTAGATGCATGGCTTGGGTGAAGAGGGGGCGCGTGACGGTCCACCCCGGCGGGAGGAAGACCTTAAAGCCTCTTGGATTCCACTAGCGGAGTCGAAGAGACAAAATTATTCAATGCACACACAGGATCGAAGTTTACCCAAACAACTGAACTTTCTCCGACTCCGGCATTCAATAACGCCCGTTTAATCTTCTCGAATACACTTGAACTCTGGTGACATACAAAGAATCGATCGACATCTTTTCCCGGAGTTGAGCAATCGAATGATCCACAAACATCATCAAAAGACTGAACAGAGAGGCCCCGGAAACGAAACGACGTATTGCCAGACCTATTGTCGTCAATAAATGACTCGATTTTTAAGCCCGATTCCATAAGCACACTTACAACAGCCGCACTATAGTCCGAGAGACAATACACATAATTCCTCCCCTCCTCGCTATCAAGGCAGTTTGGAACCTGTCCCAGTATGTCCTGAACAAGAGTATCTGTGAGAAATTTAGTGGGAGAAGACATCGCCAATTCTGAGGGCTTTGATCGAGCGAAGAGGTCATCAAACACCCATAAAAGACTCCTGTCTAATTCGTCATAACAAAAAACACCCTGTTTATTGTGAAAAATAATAATGTAATAACATAGAGACTTAAACAACCGCCTCCTAATCGCATCAACAAAAAGACGCTTAACCTCATCATCACAATGAATCAAATGTAGCCCCCTAAGAATATCAATACCTTTTGGGAATACGACAACGTTCCTAGAGGAAAAAGTGGTTGCCAAGCCACCAGCATTTATTGTGTGTATATACTGCATCTCAGGAATATATCTAGCTGTCTCCATATTCAACACGACAGAACACATAAAAATCTGATCTTCTTCAATACGCATATCAGGAAAGAATAATTTCTTACTGTTTAAAAACTCTAGCTTAAAAAAATACCCAAAGGGTTCATTTGGATAAATTTGTTTTTCATTCATCGCATCAATGATAGATGCGGAATCAAGGTGCAAAAATTTACACTCAAATATTTGTTCTGGTAAATTATGAGCGATCGCATTGTTCACTACCGACATGAATACTAAATCATATTTATTTTCTTGCAAATCGTCGACGATCCCTTGATCTAATTTAAAATCACCAAAATAATCATCACTATCGAGAAAACATATATACGCACCCCGACACATTGAGATGCCTTTATTGCGGGTCAATCCAACGCCTAGATTTCTGTTGTTTCTATGAATTGAAACACGGTCATATTTTACCGACAATTTTTTGCATATATCAGCGGTTTGATCTGTTGAGCAATCATCGATAATTATTACTTCCGCAACTTTCATCACATCTGCGTGAAAAACACTAGATACGCACACATCAAGACATCGTTCAGCGTTATAGGCTGGTATAACTATGCTAAAAAATGGCGTTGTTTCTTCAAGAATGCTCATATTTTCATCGCTTAGACGTAAGCTCATTAAATTTTTTACTGAATCTTCTCATAATCCAACGTCGTCTTGGTTTGTACTGCGGCAGGAACGGTCGAAACCGTATAATCCCTGCCGTTGCAGAACAGACAAGCGCCAAAATATTGCGTGCCAGACACCATTAATTTCAATTTATTACTGATTGATTTGCTATCGGCCGCCTGCAAATCAACGACGTCATCTTCAAACTTAGGGATGGCTCCGAGGTTGTCAGCGTGTGCGGAGAAAGGACACCCATAGACCTTGCCATGAAGTAAAGACAGGGTATCTTTTGCACAACAGTTACTAAAAACCTCGTATGTTTCATCCGATGAGCGATTTTTCTTATCTATAGCGGCGCAGTCATGCCAGCTGATAATCCGTTCCCTGATATACTTAACTTTTCTCTCTTCAAGAACGCTGGCTAACTGCTTCGAGCGATTTGATAACGCGGCACCATAATCTGAAATAAGAAAACTGACGCGTGAATCAACAGAAAGGGCCAGAACATTTTCCCGCGGGACAACAGTTCCATTTGTATAAATAACAATTTTGCCAAAATTATCGTAGCCGAGAAGCAATTCCATCACCTTGTCTATGTCCCGATAGACAAACGGCTCGCCCCCTATAATCCTTAACTCATGAACATAGTCCACGTGCCGCATAAAAGTATTTATGCTTTCTAACAGAACTAAATGTTCAGTATTTTTCGGCTCTTTATAGTATTGCATCAAATTTGAACAATCTACGCATTTTAAATTGCACTTCTCAGTCAATACAACATCTAAACTTTTAATTCGCAAATTGTCAGCCTTACCCCCTGGATCTTGATCAATATCGTTATATTGATTATGAATTGAGAACATAAAAAGATCGATTTCTTCTTTACACATTTCAATACTCCAATCCGTATCAATCCCAACATAGTCAAAATCATCAAATAGAAAATCACAATTATCAAAAGATGACGCCTTTGATTTATCTAATGTTTTTTTAAGGAACGGAATATTATTCCTATTTGAAGCAAGAACGACATGGCTGCCTTCAGGAATGCTCAAAGTGTCAATAACAGGAATGCCGGATATCACACTCCCCACGTTGTTAGGGTTTAAATCTATGAATCCTTGAACATGAACGCCCTTAACAAGTAATCCATGCAGAACTAAGTTCCCAAAATTACCAGTTCCAAATATAAAAACCTGATTACTCGCCAAGCATTCCCTTATTCTATCTTCATTACTTTTAGACATCACTGTATCCTCAAACTCATACTCATCAAGCAACCCTGAGTTTCATGTCGATCATACCAAAATGCACCGACGCTCAAATAGCGTCACCTACGCCGTCGCTTGAAAGCAGATTAAATTTCCATTTTTTTTCGTCGCTCGTCAAAAATTGCCTCTTGTACGTTTATATGGGGTCAAATTTGTCTCCAATTATTATTTCATTCTCCATAATATTTCCGCGCCCAGGCTGGAGACAGTCTCGCGCCGCTCAGATGAAAGGGTGTGTCTTCTGGAAACATCTCCGCAATATGGGCACAAGGGTCAGAGGCTTTAGGGTTTTTTACATCCTCAATAAAACAGGCCACCGCATCACGGATTTCTTCCGATGTGATATTCTTCAGCACCCCGAACGAACAGGAAAGATCGTATACGTGTTTCGTAATCAGGTCTTCCGGCGGCACCATCTCCCCCTCTTCGGTGAATACCGTCTTGAAATAATACCAGGAGTTCGGATAGCCTATGAAGAACGGGAACCAGTCGAGATAGAGTCCCGGAGTTCCGTTTGCCAGGGCGGGCGTAATACCTCCGCCCAAGTTACCGATGAAAATATCGGCCTCGGTGGCGGCTAAAAGCTGGAAGAGTTCCTTATCGGCGCCGATGCTCTCATAATCCACAAGCTTCCCCGAAAATTCCTGCCGTGTTGCCGGTTCCATCTCCCTATCGCCCGTCAACAGCACCTGGTAACCGGCCTCGTTCAAGAGGCGAATGGCGGCAAGATGATCTTCGACGGTGGAGCCATTTCTCAACCGGGTCGTATATGACTCGCGGCGCTCAAACCTTAAATACAAACAGCAATGCTTCGCCGTCCCCGTACCGCCGGCATTTCGCCATGCCTCCCGGATATGATTTTCCATATCTCCGCGCATGTCGTCCGGCAGGCGCAACGGAGCCATGCTTTCAGTTCTCATAAGAATGTACATATAGCCGATTTCATGGGCAAAATTCTGCCAGGCCTTTCGGCTTTCGGCGCCACTGCCCTTCAGGATCGAAAACCCTTCCTCGGCAGATTCGCAGAGGGCAGTTTCCAAACCCTCCATATAAACCTCCATCAGATTCATGAATTTCACCCCGCTCTTGCAGACAAGGCGGACGAACAACTCTGTCGCCGATGTGATCATCCGGTCATGTCCGCGCACGAATGGAATGGAGATGACCCGGTGCCTGTACTGAATCGCCCAGGCAAACCGGGGAATAAAAATGACCTTGATGTCGGACCACAGCCGGGAAACGAGGGGGTTGAACTCGGGGTTGTATTTGAAATTCCAGTAAGGGGCGCTGAACACACATTTTCGTCCCGGATATAACCTTCGGGTTGCGTCCGGCCCCTGAATGGAATGCCCGAAGCCCGAGGGCAGGATCATCAGGACAACAACCTCGGCGCTACGTATTTCCGCGGCATGGCGCAACAGTCTCAGGCACCAGACCGCGCCCGAAACCGGAAGCATCAAGAACCCCGCGACCCTGATGAGCACGCGCCAGACCAGGCGGACCGGCAGAATCAACGCCCTCAGCGGAGCCGGGAGTGACTCATTTACCATGGAATGAACAAAATATTGGACGCGGGAAATATCTTGCCCGGCGCTGATTGAGCGCCTATGCAACGCATTGAGGCCAAGCCACGAGAGGCTGCGTGTAGCCCTTGGGAAGCAGGCCGGGGATATAACGGTTGGAGAATTCCATGGTCTCCAGGTCATCGAGGAAGAGATCAAAGGCGGAAAATCTATCTCTCCAAAATTCCGAACTGTCCAGCTGCTTGGACAAACGCTCAATCACCGCGGTATCGATCTTGCCAAGGGATTTGTACTGCAGGAATCCCAGGAAATAGAGAGCGAACCCATTTTCGGGCGCGATGACATCGCTGAGGTGCTCTAAATTCACTATCTGCTGCCTGATCTTGGACGGCCTGTCTTCCCTGAAGATACGATGAAAGTTCAAATGATAATTCATGTAGAACCAGATATCCGTAACCTGCTCATGGGAGGGCACGGCATCCAGGGGAATATTGGAAAACGCCTCCTCGAAATTCAGCGTCGCCATGCGCAACCCCTGTTCAATTTCCGCCTGTTTGCCGAAAGGGCCGCCAGCATATCTCGTCTCTTGGCGGTCACCGTCATCTTCAATCAGCCCTTGCTCGATCATTGAGAGATAAATCGGCGTTCCCGGCAGCGGCTGTAGATGCGAAATTCTGCACCAATCCATATTCATCTCCAGGGCGGCCCTGACCGTATCCATAACCATGCGCATGGTTTCGCCGGGAAAGCCGACAATCAACTGGAGACAGGCATGAATATTTTCATGGTTATGGAGGACTTCCGCGGCCTTAATGAAGTTTTTCACATTGCCAGGCTTGCGAATCATCTTAAGTATTCCCGGGTTTCCGGATTCCATCCCCATATTCAACGCAATACATCCACTTTCCTCGGCCGCCGCAATGACGTCCTCGGTACAGGATGTGGCGATCACGCCATTTGATGCATCCCATGTCATATTCAGATTGCGCCGGGTCATTTCATTGAACAGGCCAATGGTCCGTTTTTCATTCTTCAGCAGGTCATCATCCAGCCACATGATGTGGCCGATCCCGTATTCATCTCTCAACAATTCGAGTTCATCGACGACCGATGAGATGCTTCGTTTGCGAACACCCTTCCCGTTAAAACCCCGTACGCCGCAAAAAGAACACTGCGCGCGACACCCTCTGTTGGAAAGGATTGTTGATATCCGGGTTCCCTCTGGGATGAGAAATTTAAAAGACCCCATCACCCCATATTTTGACATGTTGCGCGCATCCACCAGGTCCCATGCGGGAATGACGTTTATTTCCTCCTCGCCGGGGACACATTCACTATCAAGGGATATGCGTGCCTTGCTAGAATTGAGAACCATCTGGCCCAGACGATCGACGTCAATAGTGCGATTAACGGCGCCGACGAAATTTTTGATGACCAAATCCCCTTCCCTGAGAAAAATAATAGGGATGGTGGGAATGTCATCCAGCACATGTTCTAAGTCATAGGATACGTGTACGCCGCCAACGCCAAAGGGGATTTCCTTGTCTCTTACCCACGCACAAACCCTCTTCAGGGATTCGTGGCTCATCGTGAACATACAGGTAATTCCGATAAAATCCGGCTGAAAGGATTCGATATTCTGGTCCAATAGACCATGCCAAATCCCGTCAAAATCTAAATTTGTTTCGTCCCCTGATTCATCACATTGCTTGAGAATCTCATAATTCAGATTACAAATCTTAACTTCCACCCCGATATCGCGAAGATTCTGCGCCAGAACGGCCAGCCCGTAGGGAGGATAGGAAGAATAACGCCCCTGCTTTGCCGTATCGTAACGGAACAGTTCCGAATGGGAATCTGGCGGATTGATAAGCAGCATTTTTTTAATGCACCTGTCGGGAAACAGCCGGTCAAGAAAATCTTCAATGTCTTCCCTGGCATGAGGCATATCTACAATTTTCTTCTCCTGCACTTCCCGGTTTTCCTTTAGCAAAATTCCATGCCTCAACTCACATGCGTATTGTCACGCCAAACGGTACAGCCGTCACACATGGATATTTCCTTGCGGCGGCTATCCACATGCATTTTTTTAAAATCGGCCATAATTTTTCCTATCCAGATATCCTTGATGGATTGCTCTCGCACATTCCCTAAATTGTGGCATGTCTCCGTATCCATACAGCACAACGGTATGTCTCCGTTGACGTGAATCACGCAGGTTCCCCACAAAGCGATACAAGGATATCCATTGACATCAACTTCATCACCCCAATTCCCCACATCTACGCGAGAGGCCCAATTATGGGACTTGCGAACCGTCACCTGGTCTTGCGCGGACACCAGTTTTTGAAAATGTTCCTGGAATGCAGGCTCTTCATCCTTGTTCAATTCCTGCAAAACCATATTTACCCGGATGACAAGGTCTGACTTCATTTTGTCCCGCAGAGCAATTAAATCGATCGTATTCTGGTAGACGGCATCAAAATCCAATCCAACTCTGATTTTTTCGAAGATATCCTTTTTGAGGGAATCGATGGTGATGTAGATTTCATCAAGACCGGCGTCGATCAGCGCCTTTCCCCATTTTTCATGGAGCAAACTAGCGTTGGTCGCAATGTTAACGATTTTGACCCCCGCCGCTTTCATCCTGCGTATTTTCTCAGGTAGCTTTTTATCCATCAACGGCTCTCCGTCGAGGTAGAGACTGACTTTTTTCACGTGATCCCGGTGTTGAGAAATTTCCAGGGTTATTTTCTCAAAAAGATCCTTATCAATGATGGCCTTGGCTTTCTTGTCGAAATCAATCCCACACATGATGCACCGGGCATTGCACGTATTCACGGTTTCGATAAGGAAATGCTGCGGAAACATATTGAGTTCATCAATAGTCCCCCCCATTCGACTCTCGATGTACGAAATGGCCTTGTCTCCCGTGATGGGAATATCTCTGAGTTTAAGCATCACAAAAACTACAGAAAGCTTCAGACATTAAAATCCCGTACCGTCTCGATGATGTAGTTAACCTCGTCATCGGTCAGTTTCTCGCTGGCGGGAAGACTCAACATACGTGAGACAACGTTGTTCGCCACCGGCAAATCCGTCTTGGGTAAATAGGCATAGGCCGGCTGATCCGGCATCATAGGATAATGATAAATCTTGCAATTAATGCCTCTGTCCTCGAGGTGCTTTTTCAGTTCGTCGCGGCGATCGACCTGCATGGAATAGATATAATAGGCATGGGTCCATTCTTCGCTGCTCTGCGGACAAACCGCAAAATCCCTAAAAGCTTCGTTGTAGCGGTTGGCAATTTCAGCCCTCCTCGATATGCGCGCCGGAAGATACTTCATCGCCACCAACAGCATGGCGGCCTGAACAGTATCAAGCTTGTGGTTGATCTCGATGTATTCACTGATTTCGCTGCGCACCACGCCGGCATACAGCAAGACAGAAATCTTTTCAGCGATATCCTCGTCATCCGTGGTGATGCATCCCGCCTCTCCGTAGGCGCCAAGAACCTTCATCGGGTTCATGCTGAAGGAGGCCACTGTTGAGAAGGATCCCACACTGCGGTTCTTGTAGCTGGCCCCGTAGGCCTGGGCGGCATCCTCCACGACGAGCAAGTTGTTGTCCTCGGCAATCTTGCAAATCCTGTCCATTTCGCACATGCGCCCGGTGAAATGAACGGGAACGATGGCTTTTGTCGCCGGGGTAATAGCCGCTTCGATGAGGCCGGGATCAAGATTAAAGTCTTCCCGGATATCCACTGGCACCGGGGTTGCGCCGCATGCCGCAATAGCATGATAGGTGACAACCCACGACAGAGGCGTGGTGATGACTTCATCTCCTGGTCCAATACCCAAACTCTTGAGGGCAAGATAGAGGGCGCTGCTTCCCGAACTCACGCCGACGGCGTAGCGTTTTCCAGAGGCCTCGGCGACGGCTTTTTCAAATGCCTCGACTTCCGGGCCAAGTATCAGTTGGCCGTGACGCAACACACCATCCACAGCATCAAGGAGCTCAGCCCTCAGCTTCGAATCCTCGACGGCAAGATTTAGAAAACGGATCTCCCTCGCCGCATCTACCAGATGCCGGCAGGCCAAACGCAGATCCCGCGGTGTCAGGCCCGTTTCCGCAATCAGCTTGTCCGCTTTCATCGAGATATTCAGCGGGCGGCCCTCAACGGTCGGGAAGTCGTTGATGCTGCAGGAAACGACGTTCACTTCCACGGGCCTTACTTTTCTTATCTCATCAAGAAGAGTCTCGAAAATCTCAAGCCGGCTTAAGGGTTGCGGCCCGGCAATGTGATAGGTGCCGTGACAACCGCTCTCCATCAGCCGCCGCACAGCCTCGACAACGTCCTCCACATGCACTGGTGAGGCAATATAATCACTGGCGCATTTCACGGTTTCCGCGCCATCCGCCACAATTTTGTACCATCCGGCAATGATTCCTCCTCCCGCCGGGTCCGAACCATAGACGTTGGCAATGCGCAGAATAAGGGCGCCGGGAACGTGGCCTCTAAGATATTCCTCCACCTCGGCCTTCTGTTTTCCATAGAGCAAAACAGGATTCATCGGATCGCTCTCCACGTAATCACCCTTTTGTCCGTCGAAGATCATCTCTGTGGAGGCAAAGACAGGACAAACGTTGCTTTCGTCCAGTTGGTCGATAATGGCCTTCACCACCGTCACGTTGAGTGCCTGTGACGCCTCGGGGTTTCGTGCACAGTCATCGGGATGTGTGCTGGCGAAAAGAATCACGGCATGGGAAAAGACTTCCAGATCGGGGACAGCTTGCTGCAAATCCATGGACAGGGCGTCGAATTTCACCCCGCCGGGAAAAGACGTCTCGTTATAGGTAGCGACAACCTGGTCTTCCCCCATATGGGCCACGAGATGGGCACGAAGATGGAGGCCGATGAATCCAGACCCGTTAAGAAGGAGAATTTTGCTCTTATTCAAAATAGATAAACCCGTGATCGGGGGCTGTGAAATCCGCTATTAAACTAAGGATTCCTATTCGCAACGGACGCCAGGCCGCTTGGTTCAGACAAACCCTGAAAATGGTTCCGCGCCCAGGCCGGAGACAGGCGCGCACCGCTCAGAC
>Ga0187833_10005029_pt1 | contig 12660 bp, 15 predicted proteins | sample ETNtaG_37_FD_167968 | JGI IMG/M metagenome (GOLD analysis project Ga0187833, IMG submission 167968) | Marine microbial and viral communities from oxygen minimum zone, Eastern Pacific Ocean - ETNP2014_SV_400_PacBio MetaG (Illumina Assembly) | ecosystem: Environmental > Aquatic > Marine > Hypoxic... | reverse complement strand
CAGAATTTATTCCCAACCTTACCAGAGCTTTTTCCACGATTGCACTGTCAGGTTTACCCATGAAAGCATCGTCCCGTGTCACTAGAACATCTATCAAATTATCAATATGAAAACGAGTAATAGTTTCCTTTGCAGCCAATCGGCTGTTATTGGTGACAATTGCAGTCTTTATGCCTTTATCTTTCAGAGTCTTCAAGGTTGTTTGAACATTAGGCAAAATTTCTACTTTTTTTGCTAATTCTAATTCACACTTTTCCCGCACACCATCTATTCGGTGCAGAAGAATTGTGAAATCTTTTTTATTCATCTTTCTCTTAAGCGGATACAACATTGCGTTAATTGTTAAACCTGAGTTAGGGTCTATTCTGCTTAGGTGAAGATTGTTTATCTCCTCCACTATCTTCACTCTTGCAAATTGGTAATCGATATTATGTTGAGTAAGTGTTCCATCTAAATCAAAGAGCACTGCTTTTATATTCAAATTTACTCGAATCACTGCCTGAACTATTTATTTCAGTATTTATATTGTAGACTATGGATAATATAATGATAGTAGCGTGAAAATATACTTTAATAGGGATATTATAAAAAAAATAACATTAGTTTTTTAGCATGGAACAAGTAGATATAATTAGGTTTTTTGATAATGGATATGGAGATCTAAGAGATGAGTAACAAAATTGAGAATTTAAAACAAGCCATAATAGATGGGGATCAAGATTCAGCGCGTTTAATTTCTGAAGAACTTCTTGGAGAAGGTTTAGATCCTCTAATGACAATTGAAGAATGTGTATACCCAGCGGTATCTGTAGTTGGAGAAAGATTTGAGAAAGGAGAATATTTCTTAACAGAACTCATACTTTCCGCGGAAGCTATGAAAAGTGCAGTGGCAGTGTTAATGAATAAGATTGATGGAGGAAATACAGGACAAGGTTTGGGTAAAAAAGGTACAATTCTCTTAGGAACTGTAAAAGGAGATGTTCATGAAATTGGTAAGAACCTTGTTGCGACAATGCTAAGAGTAAACGGTTTTGATGTACATGATATAGGAAAAGATGTACCTAATACAGAATTCTTTGAACAGGCTAAAGCAGTTAAAGCAGACATTATTGGGCTTTCGGCACTAATGACTAACACAATGCAAAACCAGCGTGAAGTCATTAATTATTTTAAGGAGAAGAAAATAAAGTCTTTCCGAATTGTTGTAGGAGGTGCACCTACTTCTCAAGATTGGGCTAATGAGATTGGTGCTGACGGATGGGCACCTGACGCGCCATCTTCAGTTGCCTTAGCTGAGAGAGTTTTGAAGAAAGATTGATTGTTTTTATGTAAAGTTTTCATCAGCTTATGAACGGCTACAGGTAAAGGAGATGTCTTGTTATTTTGGAGTTACTTATTCATAAAGAGATTTTGTATAAATAAATTGTTTATAGGAGACAATTTTCTTACTCTATATAGAAATGAAAACTATCTTTCAGATAAGCTATGGTGACTTATTATCTTGGATTATGTTAACGTTTGCTGCTGTGATTATGTTGTCTTTTATGTACCGATTTGCCACACAAAACAGAATTTTAACCGGAAATACAGAAACAAAAAAAACTGAGATGAACACACCTCAGAAATTCATTTTTATTTCTGCGGATGTAGATGAAGCCATATCACTCCTAAGAAGTGCCCATGTAGCGTTTGAAAAAAACAACTTTAAAGAGTCTATGAAAAAAACCCAAAGCGCTATTTCGTTAGTTCTTTCTCAACTTCTCAATTATTTTGCTATTCAAAACGAAGAAAGTAACGTGAAAAATATGTTTCAGATGCTTCATGAAAAAGGAGTTATCATTCCTGCTCCACAACAGGGTATTGCTCGTCTCGATGAAATAATAAAAAAAGCAAATGAAGATAAACTCTTGACAAAAGAAGAGATCCATTGGGCACTGCACGCATCAGGCCACATTATTGAAAGTACCAAAGAAGTTCGAATCAAGGAATGATAACATCGATAATATTTATGAATTACCCACTTATCTAATCAAGGGTTATAGTGCGAATAAAGTTAGAAAAGAGAGGCATAAGAGCGCTCGGTATTTCCGAGAGCTTCAAAAAGGAGACAGGAAGGAAATCTATTCTGGGGGGAGTGGTTATGCGCAGCGATTTGATAATAGATGGAATCTTATTTGGTGCAGCCACACTTGAGGGAGACGATGCAACGGATGCTATACTCAATATGTTTAGAAGACTGAACCGTAATGATATTAATGTCATCATAATATCAGGAGCAGTGATTAGTCTCTACAACATTATTGATATTGATGAGGTTGGACAGGAAACAGGAATTCCCATTATCTGCATTACATTTGAAGAATCGGATGGGTTAGAGCAGTCTATTAAAAACCATTTCCCAGAAAAATGGGAAAAAAAGATCGAAGAATACAAGAAACTGGGGGAACGTGAGAGAATACATCTAAAGACAGGGTACAAGATATTTGTTAGGACACATGGGCTAGATATAGATGGAGCTAAGAGAGTGATTGATAAGTTCACATTACAAGGAGCAGTACCGGAACCAGTAAGACTAGCCAGACTTTTGACAAAAGCTAAGCTCGAAGCAATCCATTAGACTTATGAAAGGATCTTTTATGGGTGAATTGGATTAGAGGGCATATTTATCAATTTGAAGAGGACCACAAGGGAAGACTCCAACATCAATTTTTTGTGGATATGCCTTTTTCAATTCCTGAATAACAAAGGACCATTTCCTATAAAGTAGTGCTGTATTCGGAAGGAAGTCATGTAGGTCTCTGGGCATGAGTGTAGGTGAGAAAAAGATGATCTTTCTACCAGTAAGGATATGCTTGAAAAAACCATGTTTATCACGCCTAATATGAAGTCGCATACCTCTATCAGCTAAACCGTGATAACCAACACCGTCTGGGCAACTAGAACATATTATTATTGTCCCATCGGGTTTCACAACCTGCTTATTTTTACTACGGGTACTCCACACATTAAGAGAATTGAATGATTGAATTATACCGTTATCCTTTGGAAAAGCATTAAAAATTCCCACATCAAGGTTGTACTTAACATCAGTAGCATAGACTTGCTGTGCAAATTTAACTGCTTCACGATGAGAATCCATAAGCCCACCTGCGAACACTCCTGCAGTCTTACCCTCAGAGTTACAGACAGTATTCACAACAAAATCTATTCCCACCATACTTGCTGCATTCTCCATTTCATCTCGCCTTGCATTCCCTTCGACAACTCCAATATTCCCTGATTTCCCTTCGTAAGCAGGTTTATGGTTCTGTTCTATTGTATCGATCCCAGCCAGTCCGGGAAGAACTAATTTTGCACCCCCTCCAAAGCCAGCGTATGGATGAGGAATAACTGAACCAACTATAATTTTGATGTCAGACTCCACCAAGAATCTGTTCAAATAAAGAGGGGCACCCAACGATGTTTTCCCCATTAACTTTAGATTCTCATATGGATTATGATTGTAAACCTTAAGGGTGTTCACCATATCCTTGCCTATCTTTTTTTCCAGGTCTTCCCTCGACATAGGACGATGCGCACCAAGGCTTACAAGAACATCAATTTGGTCCGTTTCAATTCCAGCACCTATCATCTCCCTCAAAAGTATTGGGATGATGCGGTAAGATTCTGTGGGTCTATGGATATCATCAATGACTATTACTGGCCTTGACTTACCTTTTACGAGCTCTTTCAGTTGTAGAGAAGATATGGGGTTCAATATCTTGGATCGGATAGTTTCATCACTAATAGGATTGGCATCATTCATCGAAATATTTTCGACATTCCAGTTCGTTGGGAAAGTGAGATTAAACAGTTCATTCCCGTACCAGCATTTCCACGGAACTTTGATATTCAAGTAATTATGCGTATTACTTGAAAAAGGTTGAGGTTCTTTTTCGGCGGACAAATCATCACTTCCAAATCCTATAGCCAGTGACATAAATAGTTGTCAGCTGATGATACTTTGGATATTATTCAGAATTCTTTCAATTGTTGCATATTGGAAAAAGGGAGTTTGTTCATTTTATAAATACCTATGATAATGGATTGCAAACTCATCGTAGTTCTGTGGAAATAACTAGGCTCTTCAAGAAATATCCTGCAAAAGGCTTATCAATGGTCTCACTAAATTTATACCTATGAGGGGGATATTTACAATCCGTGTAACAATAATTATTTGCGTAGCATTTCTGATTATGATGCCACTTTCATCAGTTTATCCTCAGGGACAAGTCGGACTGGATTGGTCAGCCTCAAATTACGATAAAAATAATACTAGATTTAATCCGCAGACAGTGATAAATCAAGATAACGTAGAAAATCTTGAAATGAGATGGATTTATCGGCTTCCCAGAAATCCTTACATTGGAGTACTGGAGCCCTCAGATGGTTTTCAAGTAACACCATTAGTTGTTAAAGGTATTCTTTACTATTCAACTTCATTTGGCCATGTAACTGCGGTGAGCACTTTGACAAGCCGAACAATCTGGACTTTTGATGTGAATGTGACTGCTGCCTTAGAGAAACCTTGGATTATTAACCGTGGAATACAGAGGTCTTTAACATACCATGAGGGAACTATCTTTTTCACATCACTGGATTGCACTATTTATGGTTTAGATGCTAGAACGGGCGATATAAAGATCGAGATTCCAGATACTTGCAAAGATATTCCTGGGAATCTGGGAAGATATTATGGTGAAGAAGCCCCAACTATATATGGGGATATTGCAATTGTGGGCAGCGCATCAGGTTTCGGTCAAGCTCGAGGGTATGTTGCAGCTTATAGCATAAAAACTAGTGAATTGCTTTGGAGATGGTTCACAATTCCACCAATGACTGTTGGCCAAAAAAATTGGGATGACGAGAGAAATCCTGAGTGGGAAAAAGGGAATCTAGATCCCTTTCCTAATGATTGGGGAGATGCTGATGATGTCGTGCCATACGGAGGAGCTGTCAGAGTCGATGGTGTAGTGGATGAAGAGGCGGGCATAATCTATCTGGGTACAGCATTACCTGGTCTAGCAGTGATAGGAGTTCATGGTCACCCAAACCAAGAGATGGCACCTGGCCCTAACTTGTACTCGAATGCTATTGTTGCTTTGAAGATTGAAACGGGTGAGTTGGTATGGTATCATCAAATTGAGCCGCATGGCGTCCGAAGACAAGGCATTTACTATAATATTGTGCTTGCAGATATTTCAATAGGAGGAGAACCTAGAAAAGCAGTTATTGCCGGATCATTCCAAGGCTTTGTGTATTTCCTTGATGCCGATGACGGGACAAGCTTAATTGAGCCAGTTGCTATTGGAAAACATAACAATCCTAGTAATGCAAATCTTGGGAACAATGCAAATATGAATTTGGCACAACAAGTAGGGGATAAATTTTGTCCTGGTGCAGAAGGTGGCATAGCTGGTCCTTTAGCTTTCAATGATGGGAAAGTATTTGTGGCTTCAAGAAATGATTGTTTTGAAATTCGAGAGAGAGTCTTGGATGTTGGGCATGAAGATGAGCATGAAGATGAGCATGAAGAGACACCTGGGTTCATTTATGCTTCAGACATACATCAGCCTCAAAACTCAATTATTCAGGCCATTGACAGTTCAACCGGCAATATTCTTTGGAGCAATGATATACCTAGTCTGTACTGGGGCGCAGGTATAACTGTCAGTGCAGGGGTGGTCTATGCTCTTGACTTCAATGGTATATTTCACATGATTAATTCAGATACAGGAGAAGAAATCGATAGATTAGATTTGGGAGCCTCAGGAACTTCTGGTGTATCAATTGCATCAGCAGCCAATGGTGAGATGATGGTTTTTGTAGTAACAGGAGGGGAAGAAACTCTAAGACCTACAGATGGGATAATAACGGCCTTTGCATTACGGGGGGGTGGCGTGCCACAAGGTTTTTCACCTACAATCACTTATGCTTCAATAGCAATTGCAATAATTAGCACAGTATTCGCCATGTTCATTATGTTTAGAAAACGTTAAGAAATTTTTTCAATGAAAAACGTTTAATGAATCCACATATCATGGAAAGCTAATATCTCAGTGCCATCTGAAGCAGTATGAAACATTGTGGTGAGCACACCTTATACAAGAGGGAGAGCGCGTGAATATCAAGCCCTTAGAACCTTACGAAGTGAGGGTTGGCTCTGCAGCAGAAGTGCTGCTTCACACAGCGCAGTAGATATTTTTGCTTGCAAAGATGGCAAAATGGTGTTTATTCAAGTTAAGAGTGGTAAGGCTAGAATCACCGAAAAAGACAGATTTCGATTAAAGGAGTGGATGGATGCGTCAGGAGGCCGTGCTGAGATATGGTTTTTTGGCAAAAGAAAAGGAGTTAAAAAGGAAGTTGTGGTATAGAGTACGACTTTATTGCCATAAATGATGAGATTTATTGAATATTTAACAAGGATTTACTCGCGTAACTTTTCAACTGAAGTCAAATCATATTTATGGATGATGCCCATGTTCATTTTGTACTGTTCTTCAAGAAACTGTTTGACTTTATCACTAAGCTCTGACTTGTATATCTGGAGATTGAACATGTATACCTCACCTTTTTCAAATCCATCTGTCTTTACGGTTTCAGGGATATCTGCTGTAATAATATGACGCCCTTCTGGCAATGGTTCATACAATTGAATATCAGCATTCTTTTCTTTAGAGTTTATATCAAGAAAATAACCTGATCCTTGAAAGGTTTCCGTAGGCTTCCATTTTGCATTCGATATTTCCTCGGCGATCCAGCTTGGCAATTTATTTGGCATATAGTCAATACTATTCTAAGACTCAAATATAAGGTGCATTATAGAATAGTAAAACTGTTATAACTCAAAGTAGACCCAAATAACATCATATGTCCAAAGATAAATTTATGAAATCTCTTGAAATAATAGCGAAAGAACTTGATATGAAGATATCAAGGCGAGAAAATCTCTTGAAAGAATCTAGGGCCGCAATCGCCTTATCATCAAGGGCCATTGTGAATATACACACTGGAAAAAAAACGGAATCTGAGAAAGAGTTGATGCAAAACAATGATCTGTTAATAGATCTTAGGAAGATAGCTGAAGAAGATTTGAAACGATATCTAATACCACCAGAAACCGAATATGCTGAAGCTATGATATTAAGAGCTATTTCAGCAGACGAAGATATTCCTAGCCAAGAAATTCTGAAAGTAGGTAATGAAGGATACATACTTGGATTACTTGATGCTGTGGGCGAAATAAAACGAATGGTTTACGACAACTTGCGAAAAGGAGAAGTGACACGAGCATCTGACCTCTTTGAGCTGATGGAAGAAATTTACACGCGTCTTTCGCCTTACGCGGTATATGATCATATTATTCAAGGTGTACGTCGGAAACTTGATGTATCTAGGATACTTGTGGAGAATACCAGAGCGGCAATAACTGAGGAAGTTAGGAGAATGGAGTTTCTGAAAGGTATGACCAGCGTTGCAAATAAACAATCTAAAAATGAATGATTACAGCATGATTAATGCGTATGTATTTAATCTAGATTAAATGTAATTTAAGTGGAAGACACAATATCTAGGGAGAATGCGGAGTATAAATGGTCAAAGTCAAATCTGCACACATTCCAATATTGATAGAACTTTTACTTTTAGGAGCAAAAGATAGGTTTGTAGAGGTATCAACTACATCGTTAGCTGGAAGGATCGGTAAATCTCAGCAGGCAGCTTCGCGGCATCTATTAGATCTTGAAGAAACCGGTTTTGTTGAGAGAATCAGAAGTAGAGGGAGGAATCGTGTTAAAATTACAGAAAATGGGAAAAAAGCCGTGGCAGATCTATATGGGATGCTCCGCATAGTGCTGGATGGCAAAGAACTTATCTTAGAAATCAATGGTGAAGTCTTCACAGGATTAGGTGAAGGTGCTTACTATATGTCTATGAAGGGATATAGAAGACAATTTGTAAAGCAACTTGGTTTTGATCCATACCCTGGGACTCTTAATTTACGGTTGAATACACCGGTAGATCAACGACAAAGAAGAGATTTAGAGCAACATCCCAATGTCTTTATTGAGGGGTTCGAAGATGGGCAAAGAACTTATGGTTGGGCTAAATGTTTTTTTGCCAAGATTAAGGAAAAATTAGATGGAGCTGTCATAATCTTGGAGAGAGCACATTATGACCATACTGTCCTAGAAGTAATTGCGCCTGTGAATATTAGAGATGAATTGGATCTGAAGGATGGAGATATGGTACCAATAACAATCTACCCTAAGCAACAATACTCTGATACATCTTGAGTCATTAGAATTGGCAATCTAGAATTCATTAATTGCTACAGAATCTTTGATAATACTTGAACTTTTGTTATTCTCAATAGAGGAACTGAACCTAACTACTTTTATCTGAAGACTCCTACGATTAGATTCCTTGATTAATTCATCAGTATCGTGTTTTTGATCATAACCTAGAGCTATAACGTCCGGTTTCACAGTTTCAATCATTTTGAACATATCTGTTGTATTTCCAAGTAAAGCTAAATCAACTATCCGCAATGAACCAACAAGCTTTTGCCGCATCTTTTCTTTATTTAAAGGATAGCGATTCTTAAGCTTCTGTACAGTTTCATCTTTAGCTATTGAGATTACGAGAACATCACCTAGCTTTTTTGCAGATGATAAAGTAAAGAGGTGACCAGGATGGATAATATCGAAAACCCCGCCTGCCAACACTACTACAATTTGCTTCCTTCCCAGTTCAGTCAAAACCCAACTGTCATTCTTCTTTGAAATTATACCTAAATCTGCTAGTTCATTGCAGACTGGGGTCACATACTCTAGACTTAATGTAAGATCTTCTGAAAGAACCTCTAATGAAGAAGGTGTACCACGTATGGAGGCAATAAATATCGTCTTAAGGATATTCTTTTGATATACATCCAAAGCTTCAGAACTCATACCGGTTACAGGATTGTTCGTGCTGCTATTTTAGTTATTAACGTTTTATTGGCTTACCCCCATATTTCGGTAAACTCATCAATTGAGAGAAGACGTAACGAATCTAGAAGTCCTTCTGCATAACCTATGCTTAATATTGCTAATTCATCTCTTCCTTGATTGAGAAACCTTTCCGCATCTGAGATATAACATTCTACATTCTCAAATAGAACTGCATAATTTTCTTTTTCAGTCAGGTTGCAGGATTTTCTGGCCTTGTCTAATGCGGACCAACTTTTCTTAACATATTTCTTCACCATGCCTTCTGCAAGCCGAACTATTTTCGCAGAATTATCTTGAATCTCAGTTTCAAATCTCTTGGTAAAAGTTTTCAATGCATCGATCTCAGTAAAATGAAGCCTACCGGGTATGATAAGCACGTGTGGTGGCTTACCGAAATCTTTTCGTTTGAGGGAAGAGATTCGGCCACTCATTATTGATTGATCATAAGCACCCATTCTTGAAGCCACCAGAAGAAATGTGTCTTTATCGAAAAGGTTCTGCTTCAACTCTTTCTCCGTTGTTAACAACGAGTTTATAGCAACTGAGGGATCCAGAAAGAAACCGGATGCGGAATCATATTCTAGAAGTATCAAGGTGTGTAACCGGCGGAGAAGATTTTCGAAGACTGTGTTTGCGACAGTGGTTTGCAGGGTTAAGCCACTTCGAATCATAGTAACTGTCTTTCCGAAGTTGTATGTGTGAAGTCCAGTTTCCCCGAATATAGCAGACATTATGGAAGCGTTATGGATTACTCTGGTTTCTACACCTTCGTTGGCAGCTCTCACTCTTAGATCCATGTGTGTTGTTGCAGCCATAGGGTCACCAGAACTAAGCAGAGCAACAGTCCCTTGCCTAGATTCTTCGATTATTTTTCGTCCATCTTCAATAAACTCTCTACTAACGACTTCTATCTTTTTACCCGTAATCTTTTCTAGCTCTCTCTTCAAATTAGCACTAACTGGACTAGTGTAAACCTCTAGGTACACCTTAACAGCAGACTTGATAAGATCCACGCCTTCCAAAGATAAACTACTCCAACCGGTCAAACCAAGGCCCAGCATTATCAATTTTGACATATCGGGATACCATAGGGTAAAATGAAGTGTATAAAGATGCTGAATCTTTTTGACCCCGAGGGATCAAATCCATGCTACCTTTTCCACAAGAATCATATGGTAATTCTCAGAATCTCTTTTAATGTGATTTTAGCTGGAAAAAATCTAAATTCTATTTTGTTTTCAAGATTAGATGTGCTTTTATGAATTCTTGGGCAAATCGATCAGCATGCTTTTCGGTGCCTCGATGCTTGGTTGGATGTGTCCTGAGGTGATGGTAGAATTCATGTATTATTACGAATGGATTAAAGAGAACATTACTGTTTTTAACATATATAGCCCTCTTTTGTGGGAGATAAACACCAAGAGCACTAGTTGACCGCCCCTTCACAACTCCAACATAAAGATCAGGTGATTTAACATTGTATTTCTCACTCAACATCTTAATCGCTTGTTCAGGCTTTTTGCTCAGTATCGCCTCTACAACTTTATACTTGAAAACAAGATCTTCAGCCAATTTTAACATCTCTCGAATGCAAATGTGAGTTTTGTAAAACCATTCTTGTATACATTACCTATAGAAAAAACTACATATTTTGGTGGCTATTGATTGGTTGGGCTTATTTTGTTCCATTCATACTTTGCTCAATATAGAGTGACTATTATTTCCTTTCCACGATAATAGTGTATTTCATAGCCAAAGTGGCTATTGCACCTAAAGCTGCTAATATTGGAACCAAAACTGCTCCAATAACCCCTACAGAACATGGAACTTCAAAAACAGTTTTCCCTTCTTGGTTCTTAATAATTATTCTTCTCACATTTGCTTCGTGAAGGAGAGATTTAACTTTCTCAACTAGATCTTCTCCGACGACTTCAAACTTTTCCTCAACATTTTCTCTTGTGACAGAGGTACCGCACCCAAAACAATATTTCACATTATCTGCCAGCTCATTTCCACATTTATTACAATATACCAAAGATAAAAGCACTAATTATTGGGGCATATGCTTGAATATATATTCTCTTTTACTGATATGCAACTACCTGAGTACGAATTGGACATGATGGAAAACTGGAATATGTTTAGTGATTATCTGTGATGAATATCTAACATTAAGCTTTTTCCACGATAACACTGCATCAACACCACACTTTCAAACGAAAAAAGATTATCTAGCCCAAGAAAATATTAATCTTAAATACATCTTGAAAACTGAACTGTTAAATTGTGGGCCTGTGGCTCAGCCAGGCAGAGCGGCTGGCTCTTAACCAGTAAGTCGTGGGTTCAAATCCCACCAGGCCCGCCACAATAATGCTGCTAGAATTGGGTACATATTTGTCGCTTTATTAACAAACAAGGACACTATATTAGATTGATTGCAGTTAAATAAAACCAAGAAAACTATGCTTTATCAAACAAAAATAGGATTAAGTCTCATCAGGAAGATTAAAAAGGATAAACAGACACTTATTATCAAATGAATAGTAATGAAGTTTTTCCCCTTTTCATTAACACATATAAATTTGTTAAGTCAAACATGAGTTCTAACACTACAGAGAAGTTTTATCAATCTAATAAAAGGACTGAGGAAGAATGTGGCATTAAATTTTATCTAGGAACAAAGAAAACGTACCTAGGAACGCTATATATTTGGCGTATGAGAAGTTCACGTGTATATTATATCGGATGGTGGATTGATAGTGATCACAAAGATTTATGTTTCAAAAACAAAAATCAAAAAACAAGTTGGAAAAATAAAGTTAAACCTATTCTAGGAAAGAACCACAAAAGAAACATCATAAGAATCTCGAAAAGACGTCTAAACTAAAAAGAAAATTTTGCCATGAATAAGCCCAAACCCAAGAGATTTCAGTTCGTCGTCAAAATACCCAGGATGAACATTCTTCAGGAATGATTTAATAATTAATGGCCGCTGGGATTAGCACCCAAACAAGTTCAAACCCACAATTGGTAGCAGTTAAATAAAATCAAAGAAAAAGAGGACAGGAACAAGAATGGATGCTTATCAGGGTGTAGAGATTAGTGCAAAAGACCTCTTGGTTAGATATGGTCCAACTATCGCCCTCGACAAGCTCTCTGTTGAAATATCAAGTGGTATTATTGGTCTTCTTGGACCAAATGGTGCAGGAAAAAGTACCTTTATCAAATCTCTGCTTGGGCTTGTAGATCCAAAAAGTGGGTTTGTGAAGGTTAGGGGATTGGATCCAAGAAGTGATTTTGTCAAAGTAAGGGATTTGATTGGTTATATGCCTGAGCATGATTGCCTAATCAATGATCTTAATGCCGTTAGGTTAGTGTCTTACATGGGGCAAATCTCCGGTGTAACAAGTGCATCAGCAATTCAGCGGGCTCATGAAGTTCTTGATTTTGTTAATCTTGGCGAGGAGAGGTACAGGAAGATTGCCTCTTACTCCACTGGTATGAAGCAGAGAGTTAAACTTGCCCAAGCCCTAGCTCATGATCCGCCACTGCTTCTTCTTGATGAACCCACGAACGGTATGGATCCAGATGGAAGGGAGGAAATGCTTTCACTGATATCAGATATTGG
>Ga0187833_10005028_pt1 | contig 12662 bp, 11 predicted proteins | sample ETNtaG_37_FD_167968 | JGI IMG/M metagenome (GOLD analysis project Ga0187833, IMG submission 167968) | Marine microbial and viral communities from oxygen minimum zone, Eastern Pacific Ocean - ETNP2014_SV_400_PacBio MetaG (Illumina Assembly) | ecosystem: Environmental > Aquatic > Marine > Hypoxic... | reverse complement strand
GGTCCCTATCTGCCATGGGTGTAGAAGAATTGAGAGGAGCTGTCCCTAGTACGAGAGGACCGGGATGGACATACCACTGGTGGACCGGTTGTAGCGCCAGCTGCAGTGCCGGGTAGCTAAGTATGGACGAGATAACTGCTGAAAGCATCTAAGCGGGAAACTCACCTTAAAACTAGTTCTTCCTATAGAGCCGTTGTAGACCACAACGTTGATAGGCTGGATGTGGAAGCGCAGTAATGCGTGTAGCTGACCAGTACTAATAGCTCAATTGGCTTGATTTATGCACTGAAAAAATTTTTAAAAACTAATACCGTATAAGATTTTAACGCAGATTGATTTATATAAAAAATTAATGAGATGTAAAATAGAGTAGATAAATTTTTAAAAATATCTGTTTTTAATGTGCTCTGTGTCCCCAATTTTTTTTATCAGATAAAATAAAGATATTCAACTCGCTCATAAGGCCTTGGTCAAAATTTGCTTTTAAATTATAGATCTACGTTTACTTTGGTAAATTTTTTTTTATTTTTTTTATTGATTGAAGACTTAAAAATATTTTACTTCCGAACTTAAAACTAAATATTTTTTCTATTTCTAAAATTAAATTCACATGCCCCAACGAGTCCCATCCTTTTAAATCTCCTATTTTTAAATTTTCAATTTTTTTTGGTATCTCGGATTTAGGAAAAGTTTTTTTTAACGCCTGTATAATTTTATTATCTAGATTTGTCATAAATTTCTAAATTTGGTATAATAGCATCCTTTGGCAGAGTGTAAAATTCGGAATTAGCATTTTCATCAATTAATTTTTTAAAAAAAATATTGTAATTAACTACTTTTTCTTTTGAAATTTTTTTAAAGTTATTTTTCAAAACAAAATTTTTGGCAACCTGATTCCTTTTGGTTGGTATATATTCAACTAAAATAAAATCTATTTTTTTTTTGATTGCCAATTTTTTAATTTCATTAAGTATCCAAGATTCTAAATATCTACCTAAAATTCTACAGCTCATTAAAAATGTATCAATAAAAAGGAATTTATTATTTACTATTTTTAAGCAAATAAAAGAAATTATACCATGGTCACCATAACTATCTTTTAAATGAACTAAAAAACAAGTATTTTTATTATTTAATTTAATAATATCGCTTGCGTTATACATCTTGGTTCTCAGGTTAAACTGATTTGTTTTTTGGCATAATTGTACCGTTCTATTGATTGTGCTTTTATCTATTTTAATAATTGTTGGTTTAATTTTGATGTTTTTTAAATAATTAATCTCATTTCTTGAGAAACGTTTGGCTTCAATAAACTTTTCTCTACTTTTATATTGCTTTGTTTTTGCACTATCTTCTTTTGTAACAAGAAATTTTGAAAACCCTCTAAATTCTAAAAGTTGTTTTGGCCAACCAGTAATATCCAGGTCAGGCTCTATTACCTCTACGTCTGTTAATCGTGATCTAATTTTCTCTCTTTCGATTGGATTGTCATCCCAAAAAACAAAACTATTTAGTCCTAAAAAAAGATCATTAGAAAGTTGTTTAATATTATCGCTTTTTTCATTCCAATTTACCTTCATGACCGCAATATCTTTTCTTTTTAAAATCATTGATTTGTGATTCTCTAGCACATCCTCAATATCTGATTTATTATTTTTGCTTACAAGAACAATTAACACACCGCTATTTTTGATTTTCTTAATGGATTTTTGAAAATCTGAAAAGGCGGTACCAATTCCATCCTGTCCGATTTGAATATTTTCTATACCATCCTCGGCCAACACGCCTCCCCAAATTGTATTATCGCAGTCAAGCAACAAAACTTTTTTATTTGTAAAGTTTATTCTATTAATGATCTCTTTTAAATTTTTAGATACAACTTCAATTCCAAAAGTAGAAAGTCTACACCTAAAAACATAATAATTTCTTTGATCGAAGCAATTATTATATCCATATTCAGAAAAAATATTATCCAAATCAATAATGAATAAATTGTTATACTTTTTTGAGCATTTATATAACTCATCTAAAAAATAATTTTTAATTTTTTTTGAAAAATTAACTTTTTTCGAAAAATTAATAACATTATTGTATAGATATTCTGATAGGCCAACTATAATTTTTTTATTTTTTGATTTTAGTTTTTGTTGTATTAATTTTATAATGTTTGATATTTTTTTTAATTCAAGTCTATGGTTAAATTTATCTGATTGAAAGTAATCTATTAAGTCTGGTAAAAAAAATAATATAATTTCAAGATCAATTGTATCTTTAATATACTCGGGACTATTAATATTTCCATAGTCAGAAAAACTAATATTATTATTTTTTTTTAAAATTGACCAACTTTCATTATTTGGCAGAAGAAAAGATGTGGAATTAAGTATAATTTTCATTGTTAAAAAAATTTAAATAAGACTAGGTCTATCTTGATCTCCGTCACCCTTTAATAAAATAATATTTTTTTTATATTTATTAATCAAAATACAAAAATTTAAGTTTGCATCCTTTCCAGTATATGGCGCAAAATGATCGGGAATTTTTTGTTTAGTTGTTTTTTTTAAAAATCCAACATTTTCTAGTATATGGTCACGAAAACCATGACACAAAATATCGATATATTCAATATTATTATCTATTAAATAATTTGTTATAGCATTCACCAGACATCCTCTTGCAGGGAGAATACCATGAAAATCAATTATTCTTAGAATTTTAATATTGTATTTTTCAATTTCTATTTTCCGACATATAAAAAAAAATTCTAGTTTATGTTCACTATAAAAATTCATTACAAAGTATTTATGATAGAAATTTTCTAAATATTTTTTAGTATAATAAATTTTTGATTTTATTGGGCAATAGTTGGATCTAGGCAATTTAGTTATCTTATTAGTTATTTTTAAATTTAATTCTATAGGATTATTTGAATGCAATCTTTTTTTTGAAGAAATTAAATTTTTTGATATTTTTGGTGTTAAAATTGGATTACGTATATAATAATGAGAAAATAATTTAATTTCACAAAGTCTTTCAAGAATTTTTCCTGCTGTACCTAAATGTATACCACTTGCGGCAAGAAATTTAGGCTTTATTTTATTGTAAATGTAATCTAAGAAATTAAACATGGGATGATCCGCTGATCTTGATTTCAGTGTAAAAGCAAGAAAATAATCTTCTTTTAATTTTTTATCCCAGTTTTTATTTGGAATAAGTCCCATAGTAGCTATTAATTTGTCCTTTTTATATAATCCAATTAGATTAGTTTTTTTTTTATTATTATAATTGTAGTAAAAATTTATTAGGTCTTTATTTTTACAAAAAATATGTTTTTTTTTAGGACAGTGATTTTTAACTAAATTTTGAAAAGATGAGATATTTTCTCTAGAAATTCTTTTTATTGAAAAATTTTTAATAATTTTATTCATAAACAAATAAATCTTCTTGTTTATTAAAATAAAAAATCATTAGTGTCATGTCTAGGATATGTTAGATAATTTAATATATTATTATTATCAATGCTACCAGCAAGAGTTAGCATAAAAAACCAATTTTAAGACACCCGCATAACCAAAATTTTGGGTGGTGTCGCTTTCATATCCAACTTTCAGCCGGATGTTCGCTAGCAGTAAGATATGGAATCCTAATCAATGTCTTCGAAGGGATTTCAATTTTATTTTATAAGATTTGTGTCAAGCTTTCTCATACTTTTAAGAGGATCCCATGACGAATCTTTATGTAAATTAGAAAATCTTTGAAGCGCAGAATACATTTTCGGTATCGTGTATGGATTTGGTATCTTTAATTCATCCATTTTTGTTGTAAATCTTTCAAGTCGATCAAATTTTTCTGCAGGCTCTATGTCATCATCCAAAGCATACGGCATCAAAGCTAACATGTTGTTCATTTCATCAGAATATCTGAGCTTATGACCTTTTTTCTTAAGCTTTTTAGATCCAGATAGTCCGGTAGGATGATATTGAAAGACCCATGCATCTGCTTGAAATATATAATTACGATTTTCTTCAATAAAAGATATTGTACTATTAAATTCCTGATCGGTTTCGCCAGAATAACCAACAATCCATAAAGTACTTGTCAAAATTCCATGTTTTGAAAGAGCCTTCAAACTCTTTGACATATTATCAGGTGTTGTTTTTTTTACCATATCATCGAGTATTCTTTGGCTGGCAGATTCCATTCCAAGTCGCGCACGAAACAAACCACCCTTTTTCCATTGTTCAGTTCTTTTTTCATCAGTGCATATACGGTCAGCTCGCAAATAACAATCCAGTAAATATCCCTTATTATTTTCAGCAATTAGTTTTGTCAAAGATCCAACAATGTGATTAGATAAAGAATCGCAAATATAAAAAGAAGATCTTTGGTATTTATCTACAAGCAGATCCATCTGCTCCAAAACATTTTTGGCATTATTTGGTCTGAAACCATCCCAAAATACTGTCTCAGCACAAAATGAGCATTCAAAAGGACATCCGCGAGATGAAGATAGTGATAGCATTAAATAACGATCAATATCGAGCCCATCAAAATTAGGTGCGGGCAAATCGTGCATTTTAAGTTTATTTGATGATAGAGATTTATTATTAATTAATGATTTTTTGTCAAATATTGATGGAGATAAATTTTTATTATTTAAAATTTCTAAAAAACAATTTTCACCTTCTCCAACAATAAAATAGTCAATAAAATTATTTTTTTTCATAAATAGTTCAATTTCTTTTTTGTCTGAAACAAACCCCATAACAGGACCAGGCCCACCTACAGATGTACGTATATGTGGATATTTTTCCTTAATATATTTGAGTATAAATAAGGTTGAGGCCCATGTTGAATTATTTAAATGACATCCAACAACATCTATTTCTTTTTTTATATATTTTTTAATTTCTTGTTCAATATTTTGATATAATTTATCAAATAAATTATCAAATCTTTCTAAATTAAATTTATCCATAAAATCATTAAGTGAACGCATATCCATATTTAAAACATCTGCGACTATTTCTTTATAATTTTTTTTGTGCCTAGCAAAAAGATAAGCAATTTGGTGTAATGATAACATTTCAGTTCCATTGCGTTCAATGTTCCATTTTTTCATGTAAGGGAATTGCCGTTGAATTTCATCAAAATATTCACTTTGAGTTCCAAATATTTCTGTGTGTGTATTTAAATCAACAATGTCTATTTGATGTCCCTCCATTTCAGCAAAAGATTTTAATGAAGCTACTCCTAAAGGAGGACATACTGGATCCCAAAATGCAGATGTTATAAGAAGTGCTTTTGACATATATCTTTAAGCAACATTATATTATTATTTTTTAAAATTAAACAAGAAGGTGCACGAAAGAATTTCAAAAACAAAAAATTCTATACTTCGCACTAAAGAACATGAGATTTATTTAGATAATAACTAACAATGAACCCAGATTAAATCTTCGGAGGGGGACTTGTTCTGAAGATTCATACGGTGGTCTTTTGATAGCTTTTAAAGTTATGAACTTTTTGATTATTATCAGCGATGCATTTTTAAATTAATTTAGATCAATAGTATTTTTCATAATAGTATTGTAAGTTTATTGGTATTAAACGATCGTTTAAAGAAAAGAAGACAAATGTAAGCACTAACAGGTTAAAGACCTGGAATTAGGTAGAATGATAAAAAACTACAAAACTAAGACTCCATAGAGTCTTCAATCCTATAATTTTTTTGTATTTATCAAAATACCCTTAAACAAATCAGACTGTAGGCAAATAACTTTCTTTTTGAGTGCCATAGCATGAAGAATAACGCTAGAATCAAAAAAAAGTATTAAAAATGATCTTTCTATAAGCTCCTTGGTTTTCATTTCTTTAACTTTGAATTTTTTAATCTTTCTGATGTTTTTTTAAATCATAATGAGGATGAATTGAAATAATAGCTTCTTTTTTATATTTATTTGATAGAGCTAATAATAGATTATTTAATTTTTCTACTAAATGTGAACCTATAAAACCATCTGGACCCATAACTAATATTTTTTTATAACTTATTAATATTAAGTATTATTTATTGTCAAATTTATCAAAGATAAGATATGTATATAGTTCAATTATTGAACAGCATAGTATAGTAGATTTTTTGGAAAAATATATGAATTTTTTCTTAGATAAATTTATTTTTTTTATAACTTTATTAAAATGTATTTTGATACATGAAAAAAAAGACTTAAGAATAAATATATCCTATTTAGAGTTTTATATTAAAAACATAAATTTTATTAAGCACTTATTATTCCTGATTAACAGAAAAAAGTTTAACCCTTTAAATTCTAAAAGTTTTCAAAAATTTATAAATAGCAATAAAAAAAAATGGCAAAAATTGAATTTAAATAAATTAAACACTAATCAGCACATATTAGTAGAAAGTTTTGTAAATCACCCTGGGTACACATTATCAAATGCTATAATTTCAATTTTTTTAAAGAAAATATTTAAAGATAAAATAATTGGAATTATAAGAAAAGGAGACATTAAAAGCGAAGTAATATTTAGAAGTTTTGGTGTAAATGATTTTATATACTATGGAAATTTAAGTTTTTTAAATAAGGTTATTTACAGTTATAAATCCTTAAAATTATTAAAAAAAAATAAAAGGGTTAGTAATGTAATTAATTTAAAATATCAAAATATTGATGTTGGGCTTGCTTCTTATGATGCCTATATAAGGCATTCTGGCAATCCAACTCTAGAAAAAATTAATTGTGAGCTAATCGTTTTTTTGTCACAAGCATTATACTCGTGTGACTTTTTTTCTAATATTTTAACTCAGAATAACAAGATAAAAAAATCTGTTCAATCTGAAACCTCGTTTATTCCTCTAAATTGTCTTTTTCAACTCTGTTTAAAAAACAAAATACAAGTTTTTTCAAAATTTGGAAAAGATGGATTTACTTTGCGAAAATATACACATTGGAAACAAAGGTATTCCTTTCGGGGAAAATTTTCCCAACATTTATTTGATGAAATTTATAAAAATCATAAGTCAAAAGCTATAAAAGAAGTGGCAAAATTACAAAACAGAAAATTTAAAGCAGGAATCTTTGGAATGGATGTGGGTATGTATAATTATAAAGAATTATCTTCAGGTAAAACAATCTTAGAAATACTTGATCAGGAAAGCAATACTAAATTAAATCAAAATACCTTAATATATGATAAACAAGGTATAAGAAAATTATTTAATTGGAATAAAAAAAAAATTGTAGTTTTTTTTCTTAGCTTCTTGCTTGATAGAAATTATCAACATGGTTATAGAATAAATTTTAAAGATAATTATAGTTGGAATTCCTTTGTCCTAAAACAAATATCAAAATTAAAAAATGTTAATTGGATTATAAAAGATCATCCAAAATATGAATATACGAAAAAAAATTTGAGAGAAATTATTTTAAATTTAGAAAAAAAACACAAACATATTAAATCATGGCCACAGAATATTGAGAATAAATCATTAGTTGATATTACTGATATTGCGCTCACATCTTCGGGCACGGTAGGAATAGAATATCCACCACAAGGTGTTAGTGCTATTTTTTCAGAGAAATCTCCCTACTCAAATTTAAACTTTATGAAGATGATAAAATCAAAAAAAAAAATAATAAAAACTATGAAGAACATTCATAAGATAAAAAAGCCAACAAGTACATTTATTGAAAAATGCAAAATTTATTCATTTATTTTTGAAATTCTTACTAAGCAAAAATGTTTTCTCTTGCCAAATTACATTGCATCTAGAAGCATTGATGAAGATCAATTCTGGAAAGCATGCAATAAAAAAGTTAATAATTTTACATTTTCTAAAGATATATTTTTTAAAATGTTGAAAAAACAGTTAATGTTCAACCTAAGACACACTGTAAATTACAATTTAATTAATTTCAAAAAAAAAAGATTTAATGATTTCGAGGATTAGTTTTTTTTATGAATATTTTAATCAAAGATACCGCAGGAAATATGAAAAATTATCAAAATACCTTCATGGTTTTAAACAAAACATTTAATAAAGCTGTTCATTGACCATCTTATAAATAATCTTTTTAAAAGTTGTTTTTGCTTTCCATTTTAATATTTTTTTGGCGAGCCTTGGATCTGCTCGATAAGCCTTTATATCTCTTTTCCTCATTAGTGTTTTTGTTTTTGTTTTTAATCTATTTTTTGGAATTTCCAATAATCTGAATACTTCATACACAAAGTTTCTGAGGCTGTTTTTCTCACCAGAGCCAATTACCAAATCTTTTGGATATTTTTGTCTGAGCATTAAATACATTGCCTTAACATATTCTGGAGCCCATCCCCAATCTCTATAAATATCAATATCTCCCAAATATAAATATTTTAACTTTCCCTTTTTAATTAACTTGCAATGATTAATAATTTTTTTTGTTACAAATTCATCAGATCGTAATGGAGATTCATGGTTAAAGAGTATACCGCTGCAACATTTAATTCCATACCACTCTCTAAATATTTTTGTTAGCCAGTAGCTACTAGCTTTACTTACTCCGTAAGGACTTTGAGGATCAATAGAAGATTTTTCATTATAAACATTATTTTTTCTATTTCCATAAAACTGTCCTGATACCGCATTAAAGACTTTAATTTTTTTATTGGTTTTCTTTACTATTTCTAAAATATTTAATAAACCGAACGTGTTACTTGTAAAAGCTTCCACGGGATAAATATATGATTTTGTTACAGAGGATTCACCACATAAATAATAAATTTTTTGAGGTTTAATTTTGTTTATTAATTTTTTAACTGTAAGGAAATTTGTAATATCACATTTAATTATTTTTACTTTATTTAAAATTCCTAATCTAACAAGATTTTTGAGATTTTTATTGTTATTATTTCTAGTGGTACCATAAACTTCATTTTTTTTACCAAGTAATAAATGAGCTAGATACGATCCGTCTTGTCCCGATATACCAAAAATAAGAGTTTTTAATCTTTTTTTCATTTTATTAAATCAAATTTTCCTATGTTTTGCATATTTCTGAAAAATTTTACAATCATAGGAAATTTTTTTTTCGTCATATATCTTTTATTTTTAAAATTTTTGATTCTGAATTAGATAAATTAACTACTTCACAATTTTCTATTAATTTTAGTCTATCTTTTCCTGAAATATAATTTAATTTTCCATATTTATCCCTGCTTTCTCTAACATTAGAGTCAGTATGTAATTCAAGGTTGTGTTTTTCTGGCAAAACAGTTCTAATATTATCTAAATAATTTTTTAATACAAAAAAAGCATTGCAACGCATATAATTTGTACCCACAAAAATAAAATTTTTGGATTGCATTAATTTAACTAATGCTTTTAAAGATGCGCCCCAGCATAAATTTGAGTAGTGGTAGGCCGTTCTGTTAAATTCTTTAATATTGGGAACTGAGATTTCAAGACTTGGTCCAAAAACGCTATTATATTCTACAATCGCGATTTTTGAAAAATTTTCGGGCAAACTTTTTAAAATCCAATAATCTATTCCATCAATATCCAAGCTAAATAAATCTAAATTATTATCAAAACCGTTTTTATTTAAAATTTCCCGAATATTTTGACTATTAATAAAACTTTCTACTATTGTTAAGTCTCCTTTCCACAATTTAATATTTTTACTTACTTGTACTTTTAAATTTTGTAAACAATCTATAATCATTCCTTTACATGAAGTTCTTTCAAAAAAAAATCTAGTATTGGATTCGCTATAATCTCCTACTCCGATTTCAACGAATTTTGGTTTTACAATATTAAGTCTAGACAACAAGTAGTCTATTATTCCATCTTCACCATTTTGTGAAAAAACTTTGTAATCTAAATCATTCAATTTATTAATATTATTATAAGACTGTCTAATATTTAAAATATGGGAACAGCCAATCATAAAAATTTTCTTGTCAAAATATTTCTTGAATAAATGATTAATTATATAAATTATTTTGTTATTAATTTTCTTTAATAGTTTTTTCATAATTTTTTTCTATATTAAATGAGGAACAGTTTTAAGAATTTTTAGCAACTTGGTCTATTTAAATACAATTGCTTTGTTCATTAAATGTCTCATATATTTTAATATAAAAATTATCGAAACCAATAATATATTTTGCCCATTGTCCAATCTAATTTTAATAGTTTCATGCAAATAGTCCATAAAAGATATCTTCGAAGATAATCCGCCACGTCTAAATTTTCCAAATATTTCATTTTTTTTTGTGGCCATGCCTTTTAACTTATATTTTACAATCATCCTATAAAACAAATCATAGTCTGCTGAGTATTTGTATTTAGTACTATAATAACCAACTTTTTTTTGCGCTTTTTTTCTTATAAAAAACCCTATCGAGTGCGTACTATAAAAACCAAAACTCCAATATATTTTCCAAGGCCTATATCCATGCAAAAGCTTATATTTGATTACACTTCCAAAAAGAAAATCTATATGTTTATATCGATTAAAGTAACTTGTAGCTAATTTAAGTGCATTTTTAAAATAGACATCATCTGAATTAAGAATTGAAATTATTGAACCACGGCATAATTTTATTCCTTTATTCATTGCATCGTAGATGCCCTTGTCTTTATCCGATATCCAATAATCTATTTTTGAATCATTTTTCCTCAAAATTTCCAATGTCCCATCATTTGATTTTCCATCAATAATTATAAGTTCATAGTTTTTGTAGCTCTGATTTGAAACACTTTTTATTGATTGTTCTAAAAATTTTTTATTATTTAGTACAACTGTAATTATTGAAACTAGAGGTAAATTTTTTTTATCTCTTTTCAAGCAACCTTTTTTTCTTAGTCCACCTGAAATTTTTTCCTGCTTCATATTTTTAAAAATATTTAGATACTATTTGAAAATATTTTTTACAGTTATTTTCGTGATCAAATCTATCAAGGCTTTTATATCCTTGATTAATTTTTGATCTTATTTTTTTGGAGTTGCTACTATAATTATTTAATAATTTAAATAATTTATTATAATTTTTAACTTTAAATAAATCTCCATACCGACCATTTTTCAGTATTTCTTTCGGCCCTGTCGGACAATTTGAGGAAATAATGTATTTTTTAAGATATAGAGCTTCAATCAAAACGTTTGGTAACCCTTCATAAATTGAAGACAAAACAAAAACATCTGAAATTTTTATATAAGACTCTGGATTTTTTTTATAACCAACTAATTTAACATTTTCTTTTAGTTTATTTTCTAGTATATATTTTTTTATAGCATTTTCTTTATAACCTTTACCTATGATTGTTAGTTTACATTTTTTATATTTTTTCAATTTTTGTATAGCTTTCAGTAAAGTCAAGTGGTCTTTTTGATCGTCTAATCGTGCAACATTAATTATTTTTAAAGATCTGTTATCATTAAAAAAATTGAAATTTACCTTTTTTACTTTTTTTCCAATAAAAGGATTATAAATAACTTTAGGTTTTAAAGAAAAAAATTTAATAAATCTTTTTTTAAATTCATAACTGTTGACAATTATCTCATCGGGAAAGCAAAAAAAGAATTTGAAAATAATTTTATGTAAAAAATTTTTTATATATTTATCGGGACTTGTGTTTGATCTAATAATAATTTTTTTTTTAAAAATTAATCCTAATATTATTGCAGCTATATTCGACTGAAATGATAAAATTAAAATGTTTTCTTTAATGCAATATCTTAAAAAAAGGATAATTGTAATAAAAGTCTTTAATAATCTTGATTTTATTATGTTATTATTACCTTTTAAAGAAATAATTTTTATTCTTTTATCAAATAATTTTTTATTGTTATTTAGAGCAGTAAGAACTTTTATGCGAATATTTTTTTTTGCAAGATAATTTGCTATAAGATACAAATTTTTTTCCACACCACCATCTTCTATAGATGGAATGAATATAAGAAGAGATTTTGTATTTTTCATATTGGTCAAATATTAGAATGATAACTAAGAGTAATAATTAAATGGATCTAAAACTTTGTTCCTATTTTTAGATGATAAAATGTATTTAAAAATTTTTTTGAATCGGTCATGATAAGAAAGAAATAAAATCACGTCAAATTTTTTGTTTTTAAATATCTTATTATCAATTCCATAGATTTTTTTAATTTTTTCACTAGCAAACGGGTCGTATCCATTAATTTTGTTATTATATTTTTTTATTTTTTTAAATATTTTAAAATTTAAAGAATTTCTCATATCGGCAACGCCAGATTTATAAGTTAATCCGACAATCATAATTTTGGAATTTTTTAAAGATTTGTTTTTTTTATTTAAAAAACTATTTAATTCTCCAATTACATAGTCAAACATGCAATCGTTAATTTTTCTTCCGGCTAAGATGACCCTAGCTCTATAATTATTTTTTTTTGCTATACTTGATAAGTAGTGCGGATCTACTGGTAAACAATGTCCACCTACCAATCCTGGTTTAAAATTTAAAAAGTTCCATTTGGTTTTAGCCAATCTAATCACTTCGTTGAAATTTATTTTTAGTTTTTTACATATAAGCAAAATCTCATTCATTAAAGCGATATTAAGATCTCTTTGAATATTTTCTATTACTTTAGAAGTTTCTGCTTCTTTGATATTTTTAG
>Ga0187833_10005026_pt1 | contig 12666 bp, 12 predicted proteins | sample ETNtaG_37_FD_167968 | JGI IMG/M metagenome (GOLD analysis project Ga0187833, IMG submission 167968) | Marine microbial and viral communities from oxygen minimum zone, Eastern Pacific Ocean - ETNP2014_SV_400_PacBio MetaG (Illumina Assembly) | ecosystem: Environmental > Aquatic > Marine > Hypoxic... | reverse complement strand
GAAATTAATTGTTGAGCCTGGAAGGTTCTTGGTGGGGCCGGCCGGTGTTTTGGTGACACATGTTTTTCATACGAAGCCCGTTGAGGGAAGAAATGTCGCGATGTTGGATGTTTCGGTGTATAATGCGTCTTTAGATTCATTGATTGTTGATTTGCAGCTTCCTTTTGTGACGAATAGTAGGGGTAAGAAGGTCAGGCACATGATTCGTGGCAATACTCCTGATTCTTTGGATGTGTTTCGAAAGGAGGTGGTGTTGCCTGAGCTGTCTGAGGGTGATTTGGTGGTGTTCTTTAACGCGGGTGCGTATACGTTTAATGCTGATTTTTTGGCTTTGGAAAAATTAGAGGTGAAGTTGATATGAAAGCGATTAAAGATTTTAGATACAAGGAAGGGATGAAGGTTGACGAATTTGTTGATCGGATTGGCACTATTGGATTTCAGTCATTGCACGTTGGAAAGGCGGTTGAGATTATTACTAAGATGAAACAGGAGAAGGCCAAGATTATCCTCACCTTTACCTCGAACATGGTGAGTTCGGGATTGCGCGGATTCTTTGCTCAGTTGATTGAGAAGAAGTTTGTGGATGTTGCTATTACTACGGTTGGTTCGATAGAGGAGGACTTGATTAAGGCTAATGGGAAGGAATTCTTGCAAGGGAGTTTTGATGTGGATGATGAACAGCTGGGAAAGGAGGGTATTAATCGAATAGGAAATATTTATGTCCCGAACGAGGTGTATGGTTCGTTTGAAGATATTATTACTCCGATTCTGGAGGAATTGTATGCTAAGAAGAAAAAATGGGGAGTTTCAGAATTGTTATTTGAATTAGGTCGGTTTGTTACGGATGAACACTCGATACTGTATCAGGCTCGCAAGCAGAACATTCCGTTGTTTTGTCCAGCAATTACGGATGGAGCTCTTGGACTGCAAATTTATTTCTTTAAACAGAAGCATCCCGACTTTGAGATTGAGGTTACGTCGGACATGTCGTTGTTGTTTGGTTCTGTTATTGAAGCTTCGAAAGTAGGTTGTATTGTGTTGGGTGGTGGCGTTGCTAAACATCATGCAATTCTGGCTAATTTACTTCGAGATGGGATGGACTATGTGGTGTATATGACGACGGCGCATGCGCATGCGGGTTCTTTAAGTGGTGCTACCACGTCGGAAGCTAAGTCGTGGGGCAAGATTAAGGGCGAGGGCGATGCTATCACGGTGATTGGTGACGTGTCGATTACGTTTCCGCTCGTTATGACGCGTGTTTTGGGGAAAAACTGAAAGCGTAACCTTTATAAACAAAATTGCGATTGGGATTTCTATATAATTTATATAATTGGGCTTATGAAGGAAACTGAAGAGAAGAAAGAAAGCGACATTCCGTCTGAAAAGGTAGAAAGACTCGAAGATCGTAGTGTTACTCCTCCAACGATGAAGGTTCAAGATCTTAGGAGGGTGGCTGATACGGTAGCTACCTATCCTATTGGATCGAAGATTGAATATGGTGCCTGGGAGATGTACTAGACGGTCAGAGCCCTCTTTGCGAGAAAAAGGAGGCCTATCTATTTAGACCCTGACGCGGAAAAAGGAATTTTGGGGAAAGGTGGTTTTGCCTTAATTGTGAAGGGCAAGACTTTGTACCGGAATGGGACTCCGCTGAAACTTCGCCCGTTTGCGTATAAGATTCCGTTATTTGACCTTATGAATACGGGTGATCTTGATCATGATGAGGTGTTATCTCATCGATTTACCGGAGAGGATGCTGCAACACGGGTGGTAAGAAGTCATTTGGAACAGAATTATCCTAATTTGGAAGATAGAAGTCTTCCTGGTTTGGAACAGCATGTGGTTGAATCTTATGGTGTTCGTAAATATGGGCCCGTACTTGTTAAGATGAGGGGAAAGGAAAAATATATTGATCTTTGGTTTGGCCAGTTCGAATTGGTAAAGGGCAGGAATCTCCATGAGGTACATCATGATGAGAAACTTCCTTTACCGGTGATGCTGGACTATATGATTACACTCTCTGATGTTCTCCATGCAGCGAACGAAACTGGATATTTTCATCGGGATATCAAACCAGCAAATATCATGATCTCGGATGAAGGCGTTGTAAAATTAGGAGATTTTGGATTGGCGAGAAGGATTGATAATCATGGGGCTGTGTCCATCATCATGGGTTCTCCTGGTTATTCTGCACCTGAACAACTCTCTGCTAATGATGATTTGCCTATTGATGGACGTGTCGATATCTATTCGTTGGGTGCCTCCCTGTATTTCTTGCTTACGGGAGATACCCCTTATGATGAATTTGGAGACTTAAGGCGAGGGGGAGGTAAATTTATGGTCCATTCGGAAGCTCAGCCTGCTTATGAACGTAATAGCGACGTTCCTCAGGGATTGAGTGAGTTGGTGGGGCACTGCATTCAATCTAGGAGAGATGATCGAATACAAACTATGAAAGAGGTTGGTGACTTGCTTCGAGAGGAACGCAAGAAGCTTTCTTAGGCTTTATCGACGATAGATTTATAAACTGATAATTTTTCCTTCTTTATCATGGAAGTTTCTCGTCTCAAATCAATGAAAGGATTGCAGGCAATTACAATGCTGACTGCTTATGACTTTAATACTGCTAAATTGTTAGAGGAGATCCAGATTGATGTTATTTTGGTTGGTGATTCAGTAGGAAATGTTGTGTATGGGTTTGAAAGTACTAAAGATGTGACAATGGAGCTGATGATTCAGCATACGGAAGCAGTTAGAAGAGGTGCATTGACGTCATTCATTGTTGCTGATATGCCGTTTGGTTCGGATGAGCCGGAAGCCTTTGCATTAGAGAATGCTCGCAAATTGATGGGTTCTGGTGCGGATGCGGTTAAGGTTGAGGGTAAACCTGAAGTTGTCAAGTTTTTAGTTGAAAATAAAATTCATGTTATGGGTCATGCTGGATTGTTGCCGCAAACTGCTGAGGAGATGAAGGTGCAGGGCAAGGATGCAGCCTCTGCTAATAGTATTCTGACTGAGGCTAAGGCTTTGGATAAGGCTGGTTGTTTCGCTGTTGTTTTGGAGATGGTTCCTGCTGGCTTGGCTGATACGATTACGAAATCACTTGCCATTCCTACGATTGGGATTGGTGCTGGAAAGTTTTGTGATGGGCAGGTGTTGGTTATTAATGATATTCTGGGATTGGTTGAGGATTTCCATCCCAAATTCGTGAAGAGATATGCTGAATTGAATTCGGAAGCTACTAAAGCCATTAAGGACTATGTTCGCGATGTGAAGGCTGGCGAATTTCCGGATGATGAGCACTCGTTTGATTAGACCTTGTATTCAAAATAATCGTCCCAGGGATTTTCTAGATGCATCATTTTTTTTGTCGTTAGTTTCTCGAAGTATTTTCTGAATGGTCTCATGGAATTTCCGTGTGCAGAAATAGCAACGTTGATGTTTTCTTTCTTTATCTTTTTTAGGAGGTCTTTGATGAAGGCGTTTACTCGCTTTTCGACCATCTTGATGCTCTCTCCATTCTTTGGAGGGTGATTGTATGAACGGTGCACGACATCGAACTCGGCCTCTCCGACTTTTTCTATGAATTCCTTCCTGTCCTTTCCGTGCAGATGATCTATTTTGTGCCAGTGTAAGAGTGTCTTGTATGAATCGGTACCTTCTTGCTTAATAAATCCCTTATGAGTCATCCCCTGCAGTTTTCCATAACTGCGTTCTATCATTCTGTCGTCTTTGATTTTATTCTTGCATTCTGGATGGTATTTGAGGACTGCTTTTAGGGTGTCTTTAGATCTAGAAAGTCGAGTATGATAGGCGACGTCGATATGTTTGTTCTTGAGCAGTTTTGCAACTTTCTTTGCCTGTTTAATTCCGAACGGCGTTAACTTGGAATCTTTCCAGCCTGTGAAGCGGTGTGCTCGATTGAAATAGGTTTGTGCGTGTCTAAACAAGAAAATGCTGTTTTTTGCCATTATTGTATCTTTCTGAAGTTTTTTCCGGCTGGTTTTGCTTTTAATTCGTCTGCGATTTCCATCAGTCTGTTGTACTTGCAGACTCGTTCTCCTCTGCTGGGGCCGACTTTGATGAACGCTGCATTGACGGCTACCGCGAGATCTACCATAGACGTGTCATTGGTTTCGCCTCCACCACGGTGGGAGACAATCGTCATCAGGTTATTGCTGCGCGCCAGCATGCAGGTTTGGATGGTTTCGGTTAACGTGCCAATTTGATTTAACTTGATGAGGATTGCTGAGATTGATTTCGTATCGATGGCGTGTTGTAATCTTTTTGGATTGGTGACGGTTAGGTCGTCTCCTACTATGGGAATGTTGGATGTTTTCGTTATTTCTGGCCAGAATGCCCAATCATCTTCATGGAGCGGATCTTCTAGGGTGATGATTTCTGGATATTTCTTTAGCCAGTTCTGGAAGTAAGCAATCATGCCCTTTGAATCTAATTTTTTCTTTTCTTTTTTGAGATGGTACTTACCATTGCTAAATACTTCTGAGGTTGCTGGATCTAATGCAATGCCAATGTCTTTTTTGCTGTAGCCGGCTTTCTTGATTGCAGCTTGTATCAGTTTAAGTGGAGCTTCGTTTGTTTTCAGGCCGGATGGAGCGTATGCACCTTCGTTTCCGACGTTGGAATCAAGCTTTTTTTCTTTGAGTACTTTCTTTAACGCTAGATAGACTTCGATTCCGGCTTGGACTTCCTCTTTAATGGAATTACCTTTTATGGGGGCGACCATATATTCTTGGAAATCGGTGGAATTGTCTGCGTGCTTGCCGCCCTCGATGACGACCATCTGGGGATTGGGAAGAACATACTTTTTGATTGGTAATTTGAAGACGCGTCTGATGTATTTGTAGAGTGGAAGATTGCGAGCATTTGCAGCTGCTCTTGCAACGGCTAGCGATACCCCTAGAATCGCATTTCCTCCCAGTTTTTTCTTGCTTTCTGTTCCATCTTGCGTTATCATCAGTTGATCTATTGCGACTTGGTCGTATGCATCTTTGTTTTTGAGTTTTGGTGCTAAAACCTTGTTGATGTTGTTTACTGCTCTGAGCATGCCGCGACCGTTGTATCTTTTTCCGCCATCGAATAAGACTTTTGCCTCATGAATGCCTGCTGAGGCCCCGAAGGGCACGGATGCTTTACCAAATACTCCATTGTTGAGCGTTACCTTTACCTCTAAAGAAGGTGTTGAGCCAGAGCTGATGATTTCTCTCGCAACAATAGACTTTATTTTCATATAGGTACTGTAGAATGTATGCTATAAATAGGTTGTGATTTATTCAAAATTTCCCAGAAATTTTCAATCCCTCAGACTAATCATTCTGAGTTAGCCTATATACGTTACTTCGGCGCCGTCCTTGGATGGGCCCATACCAATCTCGGAAACTTTCTTGAACTCGTCCGATCTTCTGAGAACTTCTGATTCTATTTGTTTGATTTCTTTCTCTAGTTTATCGGGATCGATATTTAATTGTAATTTTTTGTTGAGTAGGGAGATTATTTTCTTTGAGGCTTTCACTCCGAGATACATGGGGTTGCCGTAGGTTTCTGCTAGTAATGCGATGGCTTTGATTTCTTTTTTTGCGGCCAATCCTAGCAATAATCCTGTCACTCCGACAATAGGACCTACAACACCATACAATTCTTCAGATAATCCTTCTTGCTTGTAGGCTTCGATCATATCCTTATCGTTTCCTGTACAATAGATTTTGGGTTCTTTGGGAATATGGGCTAGGCCGATACCGCCTAGAGTGATGATGCGCTTGATCTCGTGTTTTTGAGAAATGTCCAATATTTTCTCGGAGAAGGTGTAGGAGCTGTGTTCATCGATGGGTTGCACATCGCCTGCGAGGAAGAGAAGATCGTGGTCTTTGATTTTCTTGTGATAGATTTCTATTTTGGGTAAGTCTACGAGATTTTCTTCATTTACGAAGACAGCATTCGGAAAATTGTGAGAGGTGATTTCCATTACTTTTTTTGCCTTCAATTCGTCAATCATAAAGTCGACGGCTACCTTTCCGACGTTGCCGATTCCAGGTAGACCTTCAATAAAAACGGGATTGCTGAGTGTGGGCAAGGGTGTAATTTCTTCAATCATCCATTCTTCCATTAGGGTTTTCCTTCTTGATTGCGTAATTGTGCTTTTGCTGTGCGACGATACGAACCGTACTTGTCATCAGGACTGTATTTTGCAGGGAGTGGGTTATCGGTTTTTGCATTACACTTCGGACAGATGTCCTTGAGTGTGTAGGAATTGCATTTTGTGCATTTTTTGAAGGGCTTCATTTCTCGGCGCGTGCGAATTCTACAGAACCGAAAGCGTCAAAGGCGTCGGTTGTGGTCTTCACATAGCCCTCCATCAGCTTTTCAGCTTCCTTGTAATCTTCAGCTTGCGCTGTCACGGTATAGCGACCGCCTCCTGCATAGAGAATGGTGACAACGTCCTTTTTAAGCCCTATTTGGAGTGCTTCTCGGACTTTTTTTACTCCCTCAGGATCATAGGTTTTAACGGTGCAAGAATTAATTACGGTGATTTGTGCAGGTTTCATACGCTCCTGTACCGCTTGGGTCAGGATTTTTGCGAATGCTTTTTCGATGCCCAGCTTTTCTAGGTCGACTGTGCCTTTTACTACATCTTCGAAACATTCGTGAATAAGGAGATATTTCTTAGAAACTTTCTCGTGGACACTCTTCTTAACGATTTCTGGCTTCAACTTAGCGGTTTTAGCAGCGAATTCGATGATTTTCTCTGCTCTCTGCTCTTGCTTTACCTCGTTGATCTTCTCTCGTTTTTGGCCTTCATTTACTCGTCTCAGGCTAAGGTCAATTTGGCCCTTTTCCTTATTGATTTTTAGAACTTTGCAGACAATCTTTTTGCCTTCTTTTACGTAATCTCGGATATTTCTGATACGTCCAGGACTAATTTCGGAAATGTGAATCATGCCAGAACTGCCGTATTCTTCGAGTCTTGCGAATACACCGTGATGGAATATTTTGGTAACTATACAGAGTACTAATTCGTCGTCTTCAGGGTAGCCTTTCTTCTGCAACGCCATTTGATTATTCTAAAACTTCCAGGATTCTTGCCTTTGCATGGGTCTTGCCACCAGTCGGTTCGGCAAGCTTTGCATTGCACACTAAACATTCAACGGAGGTACTTACTTTACCAAACGTCACCTGTTCGTTCTTGCACTTAGGGCATCGAATCTTGATAAATTTACTTGCGGGTTCTTTTGTTTTATTCATTTGATTACAGTCGAAAGAATGTTGGGGCTTTTAAATATCTTTCTTTTTGATAGGAGAGGCACAAAACTTAAAAAGTTGTTATCTGTTCTTGCAGATATGAAGAAATTGCCGTTGATGATTCTGATTTTTATTCTGGTGTTGTTTGCCCTGGTGCAGCTTAAGGGGGTGTCGCAGTTGTATCCAGGAGATGAGCAGACGTATCACTATATGGCTTCCTTAGTTGCTGATGGTGCGGTTCCGTATCAGGACTTTTTCGTGTCGCAGCCGCCACTACAGGTGTATTTTTTGAGTCTTATGTTCTCCCTGTTCGGGTTTTCGATCGTTGCTTTGAAGATGGTGCCGTTGCTTGCTACGATAGGTAGTGGGGTGTTACTCTATTTGACGGCTCGAGAAAAGTTTGGGTGGCAATCGGGAATAGTAAGTGTTGCATTCTTTCTCTTTTCGTTTGAGGTGTTGTCTAAAAGTACGTTTAATTTTGGTGTTAACCTGGCATTGTTTTTCGTTGCTCTAGGATTCTATTTGTTGTATGTGCGGAAACAGATGCTTTTTGCAGGGTTGGTGTTTGGCATTGCTGGGATGGTGCGGTTTTATGCGATTATTCCTGCATTGGTGATTGGTGTGTTGTTGCTTGTTAAGAAACGAGACGCGTTTGTTCGCTTTTGTTTGGGATTTGCTGGCACGTTTGTGCTGCCGAATATCGTTTTGCTGTTGGTGTTTGGATCATCCTATTACACACCCGTTATTGCGTATCATTTCTTGAAGGTTGCTGAGGGTACGAGTACTTTTTCGGTGTTCATGAATATTCTGAGTGAGAATTGGATGGTGTTGTTGCCCCTAGTATTATTGCCGTTGCTGAAACGGCGTAAGAACTTTCAATTGCCGTTGTTTATCGTGCTTGCTTATGTTGTGTTCTTGGTGCTTTCTAAAAGGGTGTTCGAATATTATTTTATTCCTTTGTTTTACTTTGTGTCTTTGCTAACGGGCAGTATTGTGATGCAGCTGCTGAGGAATAAGAATATGTTTCGGTATGCTTGTGTGGTGTTCTTAGTGGTTGCTGGATGGTTTACTCTGGGTAATGTTATTTTTGTGGAGAATATCATTTTGGGTGAGTTTGCGGCTGCACAGGAAATGGCCACGTACATCGATGAGCATTCTGCAGTTGGTACTCTGTTGTTTGGGGATGTGTCTACGGCTCCGTTATTGGGTTTGATGACTGGTCGATCATTAGTTGGAAATATTGTGGATACGAATGGGATGACGTTCACGGCGGGCGTTGTGGATGTAGATGTTGTTTTGGATGCTCTATCGGCTGAACAAGATGTGATTGTGGTTGCGAGACCGGGGCAGAGTATTGGGAATCAGAGGAGGGTTGTTGATTATTTAGAAACTGCTTGTAGTGTGATGACGTTCTATGAAGATAGAGTAGAAGGTCAATTTGTGTTGTATCGTTGTACTCAAGAAATTATATAAGTTCTAGTTTCTTTGCTCTAAAGGTGTTGTTGCGCACGTGTTGTTTCTTGGTTTCGGTGCATTCGTATCGCATGTCTACTTTCTTGGTTGCCTTTTTACCGGTCATCTTGAACTTGGTGACTGCGGGTTTAGAATAACGTCCTCGGTTGCCCATTCCTCGTGCTACTCCTCGTCTTCGAGCTCGATTCTTGCTTCCATAGCTAAGGCTAGATGGACTTTTCCTCTTCACAATAACGATCTTGTGAGGCGTATGCTTGCGCAGCTTAGGATTGTATCTGTTTACTACCTTAGGCATTTTCATAAGCTTTGGAATAAGGAGTTGCTTTATAAATCTTACTCTTCGTTTACGGGTGTAGCGCCTTCGAAATTTCGCTCCGTTTTATCCTGGTTGACATTCCCCGGTGATCTTGGAGCGAGCAAGAAGCGAGCTTCTCGCAACAGCGCCCCTTGTCAACTTGCATGTGTATCTTATGTATTTCGACTTGATGACGCTAACCCTACTCTTCCTTAATTTCTTCGACACGCGTCTTTCTTAGGAGAACGTCTGCAATTTCAATCGGTAGAGATGCGATGTCTTCCTCGTCGAACGGTCCGTATTCCTCTAGTTCTTTGCCCACAAATTTAGGAACGGCATTGAGAAAGCGTACTAGTTTTGTTTCCTTGGGCTTTTCGGGAGTGGGTTCTGGTTGAGTGGGTGTGGCTGGAGTCGGAGTATTGTTGGGGGTTGCTGAATGGTTAATTGTGGGTGGCTCGACATTGAGGATATTCTGCAGGATCCCTTGTCGGTAATCATTGAGGAGTTGGACGATGCGATCGAAGAATTGTTTTTCTTCTTGTAGGAAGAGCGATTCATCAATAATATTGTCTTTGTTTCTGCTTTTCTCCATCGCGAGGATGGTAATCTTTTTTTCTCGTCTTTCGTAGAGTTCTTTGATGATTTTTTTGATGTTTACTAATTGGCTAATTGTTTTTTCTTTTTCTTCGGCTGAAAAGACGTCGTCCTGTGGAGCATTGACTACTGCATTCTTGTCTTTGAGATATTGTACGACGTTTTTGTAGAAGCGCTCGTCTAGTTTTTGGAGTTCTCCTCGGTCTTTTTCTCTTAGGAGTAAATCTAATAAAGAGCCGTAGGTGATCGTGATTTCATCTTGTTGTGCTTCCATGTTTCCCCCGAAGAAAAGGTAGGTGTGGGAACTTTTTAAAGATTTAGGTGGTGAGAGTTGTGCTACTGCTGAACGGTCTTTCTGGAGTAGCCTTCTGCTGCTCGGTATTGTAAAGGAGTTTTTGCTCCACGTATTAAGGGATTATTTTCTTGTTCTCTTATTTGAAAATTTTTTCTTGCATCACGCATTTGTTGGGCTCCTTCTGGACTGAGAGTAATATATTCCATGCCTTGGTGTTCAAGAATGGTCAGGAGACCCTGTTCGGCTGCCATTCTTGCAATTGCTATCTCTCCGCCAGTGTGCTCGCTAGTAAGCGGTAGTGCTCCCCAACCTCGAGCCATATGCGCTATGAGGGGAGTTAGTAATGCTCTCTCTAAATCAGCGTTTTGGAGAAAGGAATCTTGAAAAGGACTTCGATCTAGCGTGGATGCATAGTCTTGGACAGCTTCTAGAATCGCTTCGGCTGGATGTTCGTCCTCTAGTTCGGTTAGAACCGGATGATCTGTTAGGAATTGCATCTTTCTGGAGAGTGGATTTTAGTTTAAAAGGTTTTGGGTGGTACACAATACTTAAATAACGCATACGCTTATTGGGGTTGTGGGATTAGTTAAGCGGTTACTGTTAGTATTTGTATTCTTTGCTAGTGTGTTGTCGTTCTTCCAGTTCTCGGTTCCGGAATTGATTGGTCAGGATGGGTGGTTGCATGCGGGGATGGCTGGCGTGATTGCGAAAGAGGGCTTCATTGATTCTTTTCCGTATACAAGTGAGTCGATCTTTACTGAAAGCTATGCGGATTTGCAGTTTGGCTTCCGATTGTTGTTGGTTCCTTTTCTAGTTCTTGGTGGGATGACTGGCGTTAAGATTGCTTCCGTGTTGTTTGGTAGTTTGTTTTTTGTTACATTGTATTGGTATTTGCTGCAGAGAAAGGTTGCATATGCATTTTTCTGGAGTGCTTTGGCGATGGTGGTGTCGGGCGAGTTGATGTATCGCTTGATGTTGTCGCGAGCGTTGCCGTTGTTGTTGACGTTGATTGTGGTGACGGTGTATGCGCTCGAGGAAAAGAAAAAAGGGTTGTTGTTTGGTGCTTCTTTGTTGTCGGCTTGGCTGTATCAGGGATTTGTGCTTCAGGTGTTTGTTGTTGTGTTGTTCTTTGTCTTTTATCGACGGAATATTCGATTGTTGTGTGTGGGATTGGCTGGAACGGTGGTAGGTGTTGTGGTGAATCCTTACTTTCCTAAGAATATTTCGTTGTTGTGGACGCAATTGGTGCAGGTTAATCTGTTAGGGAATGCCTACAATCTCGAATGGAAGGCTTGGCCTTTGCTTCAATTCGTTTCTGTCAACTGGATAGTGTTGGTATTGGTGTTGGTTGCTGGATTTGTTGCGTATCGGCGTGGCAGTATCGATAAGCGCTCATTGTTTTTCTTGGTATTGACAGGAGTGTTTTTGGTGTTGATGTTTAGGACAAGAAGAATGCATGAATTTTTTGTTCCGTTTTCTGTGTTGTTTGTTGTGCTTATCTTTTCTCGGATGCATTTCTCAAAGAAGGTTCGGTATGGTGCGGTTGGGGTGTTAGTGGTGTTGGGACTATTTCAGGGTGTCGCGTTACATGAGGAGATTGCGCGAAATCACTTTTTGCCGTGGTATTCCGATAGTGTAGACTGGATGGGGGAGAATATTGAGGGTGGTGCGAGGATTTTCAATAATGGGTATGCTTTCAGCTATTTGTTCTATCATAACCCTCAGTTTCGCTATACTCACGGAGTAGATCTTACGTATGCAGAACTGCACGATGAGGCGCGTTTTAGACGCTATATAGGCGTTTTGCAGGGCCAAAAACCGGGTTTTAACGTCATTACCGAGGATTATGCTGTCGACTACGTTTTCGTGGGCAAAATAAAGCAGGATGTGCAGTTATTCCAGCATATTTTGGCATATAAAGACGATTTTGAGTTAGTGTATGAGGATGAGAGTGCTGCTGTTTTGAAGGTTATTGCTAGTATTTGAGTAGAATTCCAAGTAGTGTTGATTTGGTTACGAGAAAAATCATCAGAAAAAAATAAAAGAAAAAAAAGAAAAAAAGATATCAGCGTTAGCTGACTTCTCTTACGGTGCTGGTTGCTGTGGTTACTTCAGCCTTCAATCCTTGAAGGTTGTAGTCGCCTGCGTTTGCAACAACGGAAGTTGCCGTTCTTGTATCGCCTGCTGAGTATCCAGCTACAACAAGTGCCCAGTTACCTGCGCCTGTGTCAACCAATTCGATTAGAGCCTTTCCAGGTTCGTAATCTGCTGCACAGTCTTCAGGGTTACCTTTAGCTTCAGCGGAAGCTGCGTTTGCACAAGGTCCTCCTACAAGGATGACGTTTTGTGCAGCTACACTGCCTACTTCTGATGCTAATTTGGTTGCACCTACATCGATTCTGCTGATGGTAACAGACTCAACTGATTCCGAAGAACCGGATGAAACTGAACCGCCTTCAGCAACAATGAATACCTGAGGTAGTCTCTGCTGCTTTGGGTACCAGATAGTTAACTGGTCAGGATCGTTGGTTGGGTTGTCCCACTTAACCTTTGCACCCATACTGGTGTATGCGTATCGAACGTTCGTTTCCTCGGAAGGAGCTACGAAGTTGATAAGGCTTGTTCCTGAAGCTTCACCGAAAGCTACTTCACCAGACGCTGCTGTTAGGTTGAAGATTAAATCGGTTGGAACAACATTATCATAGTCGTTCGAGTTCGGTGTGCTTAATGTTACCAGGATGTGAGATGCGTT
>Ga0187833_10005023_pt1 | contig 12673 bp, 16 predicted proteins | sample ETNtaG_37_FD_167968 | JGI IMG/M metagenome (GOLD analysis project Ga0187833, IMG submission 167968) | Marine microbial and viral communities from oxygen minimum zone, Eastern Pacific Ocean - ETNP2014_SV_400_PacBio MetaG (Illumina Assembly) | ecosystem: Environmental > Aquatic > Marine > Hypoxic... | reverse complement strand
TGGAGAGTGTCATGTTCATGCAGGTATACGGCCTAGCTTAGTTAACAATCTTAGAAATCAACACCCAGATGCAGAGTTCTTAGTCCATCCTGAATGTGGATGCCTAACTCCAAGCATGTATTACCTAGCCAACGGAGACATATCATCAAAAGATGTACACATTCTATCGACTGAAGGTATGATAAGGCATGCCAAGGAATCGTGTGCTAGTAGATTCATAATAGCTACTGAAGTGGGCATACTTCATAGAATGAAGAAAGATAATCCTTACAAGACCTTTCTACCAGTTAATCCAGATGCTGTGTGTGAATATATGAAGCAGACCACCCTCGATATTGTATATCAATCTCTTAAAGAAATGATTTATCCAGTAAAGATACCTGAAAATATTTCGATAAAGGCTAAAAGATCAATAGATAAGATGCTTGAGCTTGTTTAACTGGAAGATATTGGTGTAACGGCAACATCAACCTCTTCAACCTCTTCGGGTTCGGGTTTTAAAGTCACCATATCTTCTACCTCAATCGATGGTTTCTTAATGAGTTTAGACTTACTCACTCCTACGTGTCGTAATCTGGATATCTTTTTAGCAGCATTATAGATATCTGAGGCAATCTTTCCTAATACAGCTTCCTGTGCGAATTGATTATAGGTCAGCTCAGTGGCCTTTCTCTTTACAACTTCATCTATGACACTTCGGATTGCGTGCTTTCTGGAGGTGTTAATTCGTCCCAAAGTAAAAACGACTATTTGTGCTTGTACAACAGCTTGATCTCGAGTATTGAAGTTCTTTATCAATCGTATACTAGAAGATCCTCTACGTACCATACTTCTAAGATATTCGCGTGAATACTCGTGACCTTTCGCTATGGTATGAGCAATATCACCTTCTATAGATTCTATCTGGAAGTAGAGTTTTATCGAATAATGCTGAGGATCCTGCTTTAAGATATCAAAAAGCGTAGTTCCAACTACTCTTCCGATCGCTTTGTCATCGCTTGTAACAGGAATATATGCCACGGAATCCCCTCCGAAGGGTAAAGGTGCCTTTACGATAAGCCACCTCTTTATCCGCCACTTATCCCTTATTTTCTGTCTCTTTCTTCCTCTGGCCATACTTGAGCACTAAACCCATCGAGGATTAGGATATAAGTTATGCGTTATTATCTAATTACCTATTGTCGATCTATTTTTTAATTCTACTACTTGGCAGGATATTAATCCAAGCAGACTAGTTAAAGTGTTATTTTCTAAAGAAATATTTTCGTGAGTATGGTGATACCTTATGTGGCCTTGATGACTTCAAGATTACCTGTGTATTTCTTAAGCACTTTTGGAACTTTTATTGATCCATCTTTTAACTGGTAATTTTCCATTATTGTAATAAGGGTACGTTCGGTTGCCACCAATGTACTGTTTAATGTGTGGACAAATTCTGATTGCTCGTGTGGTTTATCCCTGAATTTCACAAGTAACCCTCGAGCCTGGTAATCAGTACAATTACTACATGATACTACTTCTCGATACTTCTGCTGACCTGGGAACCAAGCTTCAAGATCATATGTTTTCGAGGAAACCTTCCCCAACTCTCCTCCACAGAGAGAAACGATTCTATAAGGTATTTGCAGAGCATTAAAAAAATCTTCAGCATTCTTAATCATAAGCTCAAGTTCATTTTGTGAGTCATCTGGCCTTGAGAATGAGAATTGCTCAACTTTCTCAAATTGGTGAACCCTAAATATTCCTTTTGTGTCTCTACCATGAGCGCCCACCTCTTTTCTGAAACACGGGCTTATACCTGCATATCGCAGAGGTAATTCTCCACCACTTAGTACCTCATTCATGTACATTGAGGCAATTGCGTGCTCTGAAGTTCCAATAAGGTATAGATCTTCATCATCTATTTTATAGATTACATCCTCAAAATCAGATAATATTATTGAACCACCGATTGCTTCTCTCTTTAACAGATACGGCGGTTGAATAATAGTCCATCCTCTGTTGTCAAGAAAGTCGAGGGCGAAGTTGATCAAGGCATAATTTAGTCTAACTAAATCACCTTTTAGGAAATAAAAGCGGGCACCAGACACTTTACTAGCCCGTTCCAAATCCACCAATCCCAAATTTTGAGCTAGATCTATATGGTCAAGGATCTTAAAGTTAAGTGTGGGAGGCTTACCGTTTTGTCTAAGCTCTACATTATCATCTTCTCCAATTCCATTTGGAACTGTTTCATCAGGAATATTAGGAAGATCATTCACCAGTTTATGAAGATGTTGATCCACATCTCTAATCTTCTCGTCGCCAGAAGCTATTCGTTTAGAGATCTCTTTGGTTTCTCGGATCTTTTTGGAGACATCAGTATTCTCTGTTTTCATCTTCGCTATCTCATCTGAAATGACATTTCTCTGGTGTTTCAGCTCCTGAATATCGGTTACTAGATTTCTGCGTTCCTTATCGAGTTTTAAAAGAGTAGAAAAAGGATATTCTAGATGTCGCTTCTTAAGCATTTGTTGAATTATTTTGGGTTTATTTCTAACAAGATCCATGTTAAGCATAATCTATCTAACCTTCAAGTTGTTCAACGTATTACAGGTAATTTGAATTGATTCTATTAGATCATCAATAGTTGATAAGAGTGACAGGATCTCGTTTTTTGATACGAGCTTAAAGCAAAGGATTTTACCTAATCTATTCATTTCAAAACTTATTCCATCTGGGAAGCTGATATTATCAGGCTCCAGAGATCTATATACTGAATCAAGGAGATTCTCATCCTGAAAAAACATTGAAAGATCAACTATTATTTTCATTATTATTCTGTAGTCTCTTATTAAGAATCCGCAAGAAAACTTTTAGCTGAGATGTTGGAATTTTACAACCGGCGGCTGCTTCGTGACCTCCACCATTACCACCATACTGATCTGCCAGTTCTTTCACTATTATACCTAAATTAATTGAGTAATCCACTTGAGGTGGACGCCTCAGAGAAATCTTGTAATGGCCAACGGTTGTTGTCCGTACTAGGAGTACTTTTGTTTCAAATCTTGCAACACCACTCAATACCGATGCGAGAGATCCGACCATATCTTCATCCACTATTCCGTCACCTATTACCATGTTGAATGCGTGTTTCTCCGCTATTCTGGCATCATCTTCAAGAACCATCTGAATCAATCTGCTTAGTGTCTTCCGATATTCTTTAAGAATCTGTTCACTTTCATAAAGAGACTCACTTCGATCACCTAGACATATCGAAACACCAACACCAGCGTGTTTCATCCTTCCGCAGGCATTAAGTAATGTTCCAAATTCTCTTACATCTCTTAGAGAAGAATATTCATCTTCCTTTTCTAACGTATAAACATCTCCAATTAGAGAGTCCACAGCTTCATTTGCAGTATCAACTTGTGTAAGATATGGAATGATTGATTCTATCACCTTCTTTTTTTCATCTTCGTCCAAGTCTGCCAGAGTTCTCCACCGACCATTTTGCTTCATTTCTAAACCCGTGGATGAGAGTGTTGCTAAACAGGCATCTCTATTACCGCTTAGACCAGGTATGAAGGGTGTAGTCATGGAGGCTAGAGCTGCATAAACTGGTTTAGTTTCTCGACCATAAAGCAAAATATCTCTTCTCACCTTTACTAACCCACTTTTAACAGCATCATCTAGTATCATTCTATTTAGACTTAGGACAGATCGTTTTTCACCTTGATCTTGCCTATCGGCAATCATTGCAATAACGGGTAACCATGATATATCGGTGTTATTATCATCGATTTTTTTAGCAATAAAATAGGCCATGCCTGCAGCAGATATTTCTTTACTACCATCATAATTGAATTGCCAAGCATTAAAGACCTGTTTCATTTTCTTTTCCTTAGATGGAATCTGGTGATGATCTAATATTATCCATTTGCCTTTGAGGATATTTTCAATCTCAGTAGCTAATCCTGCACCTAATTCGCAGAAAATATGAAAGTCATATTCTCCTTTTTTAATTTCCTTTAATATTTCATGGTTCATCTCGCTATAAATGCGTATAATGTAATTGCCTTTCTTTCGTTGGATTGCTTTACCCATTACGCTAGCTGAGGCTATGCCATCGGCGTCAAAATGTCCAATGATTAGAATAGTTTTTTTTTCATTAATAATGTTAATAATACGTTTACCTAAATCTTCAGCTGCTTTTTCGATCTCTTTGAGTTGGCTCATACATTTATTCGCTACTAAGTAAGCTGTGCTACCTTGGATATATATTTCCAGTCAGGCGGCATAAGACCTAGCTTTTTGTAGCGCTTAGATAGGCGATGAATCTTGGCTTCTACCAACTCGAGGGATCTTACATTTTTTCTGTCACCCGAATTTTTCTTTAAGTGTGACTGAATTCCTCTTGCCCGCTTCACTAATAGCTCAAGATCTTCAGGAATATCTTTTTGTAGATTATGTGCTTTTAATATATCATTAATAGATTTACCGATGAAACTTTTTAGGAGAGGAATACCATACTCATCTCTGAGCTTCACACCTATTAAGCTTGGAGGAATCTCATCTTTAGCCATCTTAACTATCAGTGCTTCAACTTCGTCCTGACTGTACATAACCCAAGATGGCGAACGCTTGAAAGTTGGTCTTATTGAATGGGATTTACCTTTACTATGAGAATACATTCTACCCATATTCTTCTCTGGCAGACTTCAATTGTAATTACAACATAAAGATTGCGTTGACACTAGATGTTAGCAATATACCAAGATGCAAACCCCTTCAAAGCCATTGCCCTATGAGAATACTTGCTCTTTTCCTCTAATCTGATCTCCCCGAAAGTTCTATCTAATTTTTCTGGAATAAATATGGGATCAAAGCCAAATCCTCGATCCCCACACATCTCTCTTGATATCTCACCCTTTACAATCCCTTGAAAGATTATAGCTGTTGGTGTTTTAACATCTTTGAGGTAAGCTATTGCTGATTTAAATTCTGCAGTTCTGTCCTCAACACCTTCCAGAATTTTCAGAATCCATTTGCAACCAAGAGTTTTATGTACATAGGCTGAATATGGGCCTGGAAAACCATTTAATTCATTAATGAAAAGCCCCGCATCTTCCACAATAATAGGTCCCGAAACTCTTTTTTGAGCTTCTTTAACTGATGTTTTCGCAATTATTTCAATGTCATCATTCTGTATCTCTGGCATTTTTGTTTTCTCCATTTCGAGTTCTAGGTCATATTCAGAAAGAATTAATTTGGCCTCTTGAAACTTGCTTAAATTTCCAGTCACAAACTTTATTTTCCTTTCATCATTCAATTCGTTTATACCTCCCTCTCATCTCTACGACTTTCATTCTTTCAAGTAATCTAAGTGAATCTGATTCGCCTGCTATTTCCTGATAACCCTGTAGAACGGCATGCATAATTTTTTCAGCATAAATGGTATGGGCACTCCGGACCAACATATTCAAAAGATGAATATCAATAGCTCTATCCTCTAGTCTCTGGGAGTAGAATGATAATCCAAAATCTATCAGAACGAGTTTATCATGTGATACGATAAAATTGGATGTGGTTAGATCACCATGAATTATTTCGCTACTGTGAAGCCGTGCTATATATCGTCCCACTTCTGTACACCATTTCAATGAAATATCTTCATCATCACTATCTATAATTTCCTTCAAACGTCTTCCAGGAATAAACTGCATAATTATCTCTGCTTTATTTACATCAACAAAGTAGACAAGTGGAGTCGATATACCTACATGTTTAGCTTCTCTGAGGAATAAGGTTTCACGTCGAGTTCTTGATTGTCTCTGCTTGATGTCAAGAGCCGATTGCCTAAAGGTTTTAGGAATTCTAGCTTTACGGATAACTTCCTCTCCGAACCATTCTGTATGGTAAAGAGATGCCTCAGCTCCTCTTTTCAGTTGCTTCTCCATTTAATATCTACCTCGTCCAATCGCCAAGATGGTTTAACTGAACTATTCGATATATCCAATGTAACACCAGACTTGAATGCTTGAATACCGTTCCAGGATATTTGGGCCCCACAATCACCACTAAATAATTTTGGAATTGAAAAAAACTTAGATTCATGGATTTTACAGACCTTTTGAAGCATATTTCTAAGTCTAATATTTGCGGCCACCCCACCAACAAGTAATAATTCATCTTTTTCTGCAAATACTAAAGCTCTTTCAACTGCCTCAGCCAGCATAGCGAAACCAGTTTCCTGAATCGAGAAACAAATATCTTCAAGATTCTTTTTGTCATGTAAAAGCCGCTTTGAAGCTGTAAGAAGACCTGAGAAAGATACGTCATTCCCTTTTATTGTATAAGGAAGATCAATAAAATTTTGAGATTTCTTGGCATACTCTTCAAATGTTTTACCGAAAGGAGAACTAAACCCAGCGGTGCGTCCAAACTGATCAATCAACTGGCCAACAGTTATGTCTAGTGTTTCACCAAATACTCTCCAACGTCCTGAGGTTAAGGAAGTAATGACTGTATGTCCACCAGATACTAGAAGAACTAGAGGATCTGAAACGCCAGTTAGCATGGCTGCAAGCTCTATGTGGGCTACCGCATGATTTACTGGGACAAGAGGTAAATGGTAATAAGCACTGATTGATCTTGCAACTACTGCACCTACTCGAAGACACGGGCCAAGTCCAGGTCCCTGTGAGAAAGATATTATATCAATGTCTTCAATTGGTGTTTTAGCTTTTTTTAGAGCTTCATATATGGTAGGGGCAGCAACCTTAGCATGATGTCTTGATGCTTCCCTTGGATGAATCCCTTTGCCTTTTTCAGGTTGATATATTCTGCGAATATCAGAGAGAATTTCAGGCTTACCACTTCCTCCAGATGAGATTATGGAGACTCCGAAGGTGTGAGCTGTAGACTCAATACCAAGACAAGTAACGCCTAATCTAGAGCCTTCTGGTTCTCCTGTAAAGGTTTCCAAGGATTTCAATTTGTGGTCTTACCTCCTGTTGATAATTTTCGAATATTGCTTTTTCGAATACAGTATTGGCTTCGTCTGCAATATGATGCCTAGCTGCATATATTGCTCCGCGGCTTTTTTCAATATCACGACAAAATTCAGGGATAAATATTATAGCTGCAAAGCCAAAATTCTCTTCCTTATTTCTAAGTATTATAGAGTACAATGAAAACCAGCTTTTTCGTGAGGTTTTCTGTTTGATTTCGGTCCGTCTAATCTCTTCAAACCTCCTCTTAGATAGTAATTGCATAACTTCCTTCAGTAAATCCATTTCAACAACCTTCTTATTGATAGACCCAAAGATAATGTCAGCTCTAAAAGCCTTCTTTAATACCATACTCCAATCTGCAGAACGTAATGCAGATTTAGATGTTACAAACATATTATACTTCAATTCCTGTCTTAGAATATTCTCTAATTTACCAGAATATTCTTGATGCGCAGATATATTCATATCTTTAAGACCTGTATAAGATTTTTATCAGGGTTTCTTAATAACCATTCGAAACAATTTATAATGGAGACTAGATCTTTAAGTAAAGGATTGAAGAAATCTATTCTCGCTTCTGCAGAAATTAAATTTCTTATCCAAGCTACCGAAGATGAAAAAAGATTTGTTAATGAAATTTCGGAAGTACTTAAAATTCCTTTAGAGAAGTTTGAAAAGTCGGTACTGGAAGGACACTTTGGAAACCCGATTACGGCCTTTAGAGTACATCTAAGAGGAGAAATTGCAGATAAGTTTGCAAAAGGAATATTGAATCTCTTTGAAGAAGATGAGAAAAAAACATTACTTTCAGAAGTGTCGAACCATATCGACAAGCATGGTTCATTATACTTAAGGATTGATAAGCAAAGTATCTTCAGCAAAAGGTTGATTCAATCATCAATTGATCCAGTGAGATTAAAAATGAAACTTCGATTCAAGACAACTCTGCCTAAAATGATAGAATCTTTTTGGGGCTTAGTATCAATTTCAAATTAAATACAATTTGGTGAAATTACGATCCAACAACTGAAGGAGGTGAATATTACACTAATCTCAGATTCGCTATAACAATTTATTAAACTTCTGTGCTAGGAATAAAGATATTTACTACTTCTTAGCTATTTAGAATTGTGCATGCAATAACCCCTGAACAGATGGATAAGATAGATGCCAATAGTGAAAAGCTAGGTATTCCACGTATTTTACTTATGGAGAATGCTGGAAGAGCATTATCAGAACACATCATTAATCATATAAAGGAATTGGATTCAAGAAAAATGGTAGTAGTTGCAGGAACAGGAAATAATGGAGGAGACGGTTTTGTTGCTGCTAGACATCTGGCTGGCCACGGAAAAAAGATAACCGTGATTTTGCTTGGAAACAATGTGAAGACTAGTGAAGCAACGATTAACTGGATAGGAATCAAGAATATGTTCAAGACAATAAAACTTCTGACAACAGATGATTCTTATTTCGAAAATAAAATGGAGAAGATCATATTGGAAGCAGACATAGTGATAGATGCTATCTTTGGTACTGGAATCAAAGGTGTACCTAGGAAACTGCATTCAAATTCTATAAGTCTGATAAATGAGTCTAAAGCTTACATTTTATCAGTAGATATCCCTTCTGGGTTAGACCCTCTAACTGGAGAAGTTAACGAGATATCAGTAATTGCAAACGCAACCATTACATTTCATAGGGTTAAGATAGGCCTTTTGAAACGCAAAGATATTACTGGAGAAATTTTTTTGAAGCCAATTGGGGTACCTCCAGAAGCTGAGGAAGGAGTTATGAATTGATTTTTGAACAAATAAAGGTTGGGCATATGGAGAATTTTAGCTACATAATTGGTGATGATAAAACTCATTTGGGAGCAATAGTTGATCCAGGTTTTGATATAGAAAAGATTCTCGATAAAGTTTCTCAGATGAAGTTGAAGATACAATACTTGATAGATACACATGAACATTCTGACCACATTTCAGGTAATATGGATCTTTCAGAAAAGACTGGAGCTAAGATAGTGGCGTATAAAGATGCAAAAATTAAAAAAGACTTGCAAGTTGAAGATGGAGAAATTATTAGAGTTGGAGAAACAATAATCAAAGTGTTACATACACCAGGTCATTCACCAGGTAGCATTTGTCTTTTAGTAGAAAACAAACTCCTCACAGGAGACACACTCTTTGTTGGAGAATGTGGAAGAATAGATCTTCCAGGTGGAAATGCAGAAGATCTTTACCACAGCTTTTTTGATAAAATCTTGAAGATTAGAGATAATGTTGAGGTGTATCCTGGGCATGACTATGGTCCAAAGCCATTTTCTTCAATAGGATTTGAGAAGAAACATAATTATGTCTTGAAACCAAGAACAAAAGAAGAGTTTGTTAGGTTTATTGGGAAACCCTAATCAGATTTGTTCAAAAGTAAATGTAAATCTTGCACCTTCAAACTCAGTAGTTCCCACTCTTTCCCAGTTAACCTTGAATGTTTTGCTTACCTGTTTACCTTTCACTATTACTTTACTGGGTAAGGATTTGAAGAGTTGTTCCACCTTCTGCTTATCCTTAGTCACCAGTAGACTGCGTCTCCTTTTCATAAAATATTTAGTAGCCACGCTCTTATGTTCGTATCCTTCTATAGATATCTCCTCAATCCCAATATCTAAAATAAACTGTCTCTTAGAAAACTTGATTACACCTCAATTCACTAAACATATTTGACCAATTGCTGCAGTAACCATATAAAGGATTTCAGAAACCAGGCTATCTGATGCGATAAAACTTTGAAAACGCTGCTTGTTAACAACTATCTTACAAAATCCTCTAAAATCAATAGACTACAACTAGAAATTTCTAGAATAACCGAAGATAGTCCCAAACTTCTTCATGTTTCAAATTTGGAGGGCTTTAACGTAGAAAAGTTCAAGGCCATAGTTTTGAGCGGTGGAGAAGCACCTCTAAATTGGCCGGAAGTAACGGAAACCTATTCTAAAGTAGCATCTTGGATAAGGGGGATTAGAAAACCAATTCTTGGAATATGCTTTGGACATCAACTAATTGGTTTTGCGTTTGGTGGAAGGGTAGCGCGGTTCAATAGAAAATTTGAAGGATTCCAGGAAATAAATATTCTAAATTATGACAACATATTTCGTGATCTACCTAAAAGGATAAATGTATACAAATCAAATAAACGAGTAGTAGTCAAAGTTATGCGTGACTTTGAGCTTTTAGCCAAGGGTTCAGCGTATGAAGTTGAAGCATTCAATCACAAAGTTTTTGGTGTCCAATTTCATCCTGAATATTATTCAGAAAAATTTTCCCATGGAAAAAAAATATTGGAAAACTTTTTTGAACAATGTAACTAATCCAATTAGTTCTTATTTAAAAGAATTCTGTTGGTCATAACTTGGCAAAACATGTGATTATCAAGCGAGATGTTGTAGACGGATTACTTAGCTACTGCAATAACCTCCATCCTAGAGAAGCTATACTTTTAGTAAGGGGGAATAATTTGAAGAATGAAATTCAGATTACTGCCTTGGTGATTCCGCCTCTTCCTGTTCACAGTGAGACATATACATCATTCCCAATCCATATGTTACCGATAGACCCATCAATACTTGGGACAGCTCATTCCCACCCTAATGGGATACTAAGACCTTCTTTAGAAGATCTCAACAACTATTTTGGGAGAGTTATGATAATAATTGGTTTTCCTTATGTGAACAAAAATGATGTTAAGGTTTTTGATCGAGAAGGCAATACAGCAACATTTACTGTTATATAGAATAAAAAATTACAAATAAAATGCTGTTTTGATAACGGTTGACAAATTTCTATGCACACTTTTTCTTTATGTTTCTAATTGTGTATTAGCGATTAATAGCTAGAAAAAAATATGTTAACATGAATATTTCTAATATGCTAGCGGTTATCGCTTACTCGTCTACTCCAATAAGCTATTGCATCGTGAAGATGTATAGACTCAAAAGATCTAACCTCTATCGAGGTAGCACTTGAAAACCTCTTTAGACATTCTCGAACAACATCCTCAGCAAATCTAGCCTTAGACTGAGCCTCTTGAATCTTTTTTCCCTCATCTTGACGCTTAAGATGCTCTTTTGGGACACTGGAGAAACATTCACCCATTTTCTCTGAGACATTATCAAAGTCTTGGACTTTACCACTAACCATTTTTAATGTTAATTCGGCACGTTGCATATGCCCTATCCCAACCATAACTTTACTGCAAGGACATGCAGTAATTCCGGAACGCGTAAAGATGTATTGAATGTTTCCTTTTTCTCTCATTTTAATGATTATTGGGATAAATTGATCTTGGTATGAATAATTAATTTCACAAATGATTCTGCAACCTGGTTGTGTTCTATTTACCTCTTTGCATATGTCTCTCATCGAATATTCTATTCGTTCATTTTCGCTATTTCTCTGAATAGCAGATACTAACCTGCTCATATGAACACCTCGTCGATTTTGGGTTGGAACAAGAATTGCATATTTTATGGGAAGCATCCAACCATTTCCTTGATGAATATGAACTAAATTGCCTACTCCACCTAGGACATTTATCTCAGAATATTCTTCATGAACATCTGGCAACTCTGCTTTTTCCATCTTCTTTTTCAACGCTATCTTCAAATATGGATTTCCTAGCTTATTAAGTTCTAACCGAGTCTTAAATATTATAACATATTCTTGGCAGATAATGAAGTAGCAGAACTAGAAACTATCTATTGCTAATAATTTACTAATTTAAAGGCGTTTTGGAGATTATACACCTAGAGTATTCGCTACATCTTTGAGATCTAATTCTTCCAATCGAGCTCGAGTAGGTATACCTGTATTTGGATCCCAACCAACATATGAATAGAAGTCATCTTTTGCTTTCTCCCAAGCTACTCTATCTATTGGGTTTCCACGTCTATCAAGGTTATTAAAGAAGTGTTCACTGAACGTATCATTTTCGCGTCGTCTACCCATCCTGACCATGATCGCCCTTTCAAGATTAACCACCCGATATGCATCTTCCATGAGTTCATTAATTGTTTTTTCTATACCCGTAGCAGCTGAGAATATCTGAGCCTCAACAGTAAGATCACCTAGACGTCGTTCACCTTCTCCATCCTCTTCGGCAAATAACGGGTCCTCCGTTAGAATTGGGAAGAACCAATCGCAGAAACCTATTGAATCGTTCATACATCCACGTGTATATCCGATTGATGCTGCCTGTGCTTTACCATCATAATTGAACGGGTTTGCCGCCTCTGCTGAACCATAAATATGCTCTGAAACTTCAGTCGAGCCGAAAGGCTCCCGTGTGAAACTGCAATTTGAATATGGATCTCTTGAGCCCATCGCCCACATCAACTGTCCAATTGGATTTGGATACCCAGTCGGGTCAGCAGGGCCTTTAGCGGTTCCTATGTAGAACCAATGTTGTCGTTGTCCATGGGCTACATACCTTTCTTCATATAGCTCCCAGACCCTGTTACCAAATTTCTCTTTAAGTTGTTGAGCTGCTCTATATAATCCGTCTGCCAATAGATTCCCAAACTCACCTTCACGGTTAGCTATCATCCCAAAGAGCTTATCTGCAAACGCTTTGCTCCCCATATCTTGAATAGGGATACCTGTATTCTCTTCAGTAAAAAT
>Ga0187833_10005022_pt1 | contig 12674 bp, 9 predicted proteins | sample ETNtaG_37_FD_167968 | JGI IMG/M metagenome (GOLD analysis project Ga0187833, IMG submission 167968) | Marine microbial and viral communities from oxygen minimum zone, Eastern Pacific Ocean - ETNP2014_SV_400_PacBio MetaG (Illumina Assembly) | ecosystem: Environmental > Aquatic > Marine > Hypoxic... | reverse complement strand
AATCTTTATTAATTTCTCCAGATACAACCCTGAAAGAGTCTATGCAGAAACTTAATGAAACTGCTGAGCAGATACTCTTTGTAACGGATAAAGATGATAAACTTCTGGGAACTGTTACAGATGGAGATATCAGAAGGGGGCTTATTAACGGGTTTAAATTTAGAGATAAGGTTGAAAAGGTAATGTTTCGGCAATTTGTCTCTTTCTGTAACAGCGAACCTGATAAAAAGGAAAAGGCTCAAGAAAAAATGATTAATGAAGAGGTTGAGCAAATTCCCATATTGAACGAGAACAAGCAGATTATAGATGTAATATCATGGACAGATATATTTAGTCAAAAAAAATCTGTAGAGCAAAAACAGCTTTTTGTAAATAAAGTAGTAATAATGGCAGGAGGAAAAGGGACCCGTCTAGACCCATTCACAAAAATACTGCCAAAACCATTAATCCCTATTAAAGAGAAGCCAATAATAGAAATAATAATGGAGAAACTGTATAAATGCGGATTTCATAACTTTGTCTACACGCTAAATTATAAGAAGGAATATATAAAGCTTTTTTTAAGAGAAAACAATTTTCCTTATAGTATAGATTGGGTAGAAGAGAATGACTACCGCGGGACGGCCGGTAGTCTGTCTTTATTAAAGGACAAAGTAGATGATTGTTTCTTTGTTTTAAATTGCGATACGATTCTGAATGTGGACTACGCAGATATGCTGAAATGGCACAAAGAGCACAATAATTTTATGACCTTAGTCGGATGTCATAAAGAGTTCAAATTGCCTTATGGTATCTTAGAGTTGGATCGGGGAATTTTAAAGGAGTTAGTCGAGAAACCTAATTATGATGTGATTATCAATACTGGTTCTTATATTTTAGAACCTGAAATATTACAAATGATACCAGATAATAAATGTATGGATATGGATTCGTTGATAGAAACTGCTTCAAAGAATGGAAGGGTTTCTGTATACCCAATACATGATGGATGGATTGATATCGGACAATGGGAAGAGTATAGAGAAAGTGTAAAGGAATTGGTTGATGATTGACCTGGTAGCAAAATAAATATGTTTAAGGCAGCTGTTATTGGTTTGGGAAATATCGGATTTTTTTTTGATCTTGATCCTCTTAGAAAGGAAACATGGAGCCATGTTTCTGCATATACAAAATGTTTGAAGACTGAGTTAGTAGGAGTTGTTGATGTTGATAAGGAAAAAGTCAATATTTTCAAACAACATCATGATGTTTTAACCTCTGAGTCTATAGAAGAGTTATTGGAAAGCACCACTGTTGATATTGTCTCTATTTGTACTCCTACAGAAGAACATTATGACATTCTCAAGAAATTAATTAAGTACCCGGTAAAGGCGATATTTTGTGAAAAGCCGATAGCATCAGATGTTTGTCAGGCAAAAGAAATGGTGAGGTTGTGTAAAGAAAAAAACATAGTGTTCGCCGTTAATCATACTCGCAGATGGGACAGTAATTATCAGTTCGCAAAGAATATGATTGAAAAAGGAAAAATTGGCAATGTTAAGGCGGTTAATGCAGTTTATCCAAGTCAATTATTCAATGTCGGGACGCATTTACTTGACACGGTTCGTATGTTGGTTCAGAAAGACCCTAAGACTTTGAGTGGAGTAGCATCTAATATTGATGCACAAGATCCCGATGTTTCTGGGTGGATTGAGTTTGATGGGCCAATTCCATGTACAGTAATCTCAACTGGAAAAAGAGAAGACTTAATTTTTGAGATAGATGTGATCGGAGATGAAGGGCGTATACGCATTCTTGAAAATGGAGTAAAGATTGAATGGTATGCTTTTGTTGAAAGTACAAGATATTCTGGATACAGAGAGTTATCTTTAATGCAGATGGATCCAATACAAAAGAACGATAGGTTCGTTGAAGCAATTTATGACATTGTTTCTATCACAGCGAGTGAAAAAAGCGAAGTAAGCTGTACTGGAAATGATGGTTTCTATTCGTTAGCTATGGGCATTGCTATGCTTGAATCTGCAAGAGAAAACGGTATACCTGTAAGTGTTGAGTGGAATGATGCTTTATAATTGTCCTTTTTGTCATCATGAGAATGCAGCCATATATAGAAGTGGACAGGTATTAAGGGATGGCAGGTTACGTAATATCTTCGAGTGTGGTGAATGTCAAGCTCTGTATCCTCGTCCCAGAATGGACGAGAATGAGATAGAGGAATTCCATTCTAAGCTATACATTAACGAAAAATATTCTCTGGGCGATCTGGCAATTATAGCGAGACAAAAAACCCTTCTTTTTCGAAAACTATTATCACCAAAAGGATCCGATCTGAATATAATGGCTTTAATCAGAAGCAACATGGAACCCAAGGGAAATGCGCTTGATATAGGGGCATTTACAGGGAGATTTGTTTTTATTCTTAAGTTTTTAGGGTTTAATGCTTATGGACTGGAAAAAGATAAAGGTGCTGCAATGTTTGCGAGGGAGAAGGGATTAGATGTTTTCTTTAGTTCGTTCCCGGAAAATATTTCTGCTGATTTGAGCCAGGTAAAATTTTCTCTTATCACAGTAATGGAAACAATATATTATTTTAGTGATTTAAAAAAAAGTTTAACCAAAATTAATGAAATGTTACTTCCTGGAGGTTTTATTCTTGTTAAGTATCACCAGGGAAAGTCTAAGTACTACAAAGGTGATAAAAACTCTTACTTTAAAAGATATGGAGATAATGTTCAGGGGATTCCTACTTTAACATCTGTAAAGTATTGGTTACAAAAGACAGGATTTGAAGTTCATTATAATATTGTAGGCACATCTCCTCGGTCGTTTCTATTGGATAATATAAATGTTCCATCTTTTTTAAAAAAAATACTTAACAATATCGGAAATCTCTGTAGTAAAATTCAGGATTCTCTGAATATGGAGAATGCGGATCAATTAATTGTTTTGGCAAGAAAAGTGAGGTAATCAGTAAGAAATGACAGAGTTAGCAATATTTGGAGGCAAGCCAGTTCGCAAAAATCCTTTTCACTCTTCTGTAGTTATTGATGAACAAGAGTGGGTATATGTAAAGCAGGTTTTAGAAAATAAAGAGTTTTCTCGTTTTATGGGAAGTCCTTCAGATGATATCGAGAAACAGTTACTGATGTCATCTGCAGAAGCCGTTAATTACAAGAGTCAGTATTACACCTTCCTTGGTGGAAGGATGGTACGGAAATTCGAGTCTAATTTTGCAAGTAAGTTTGATGTGCCTTATGCGGTTTCAGTCAACTCCGCGACGTCTGGTCTTTCTGTTGCGTTAGGAGCCGCCGGAATTGGACCCGGAGATGAAGTAATAACAACCTGTATGTCTTTTAATGCTACCGGCTGCAGTATACTACTTTTTAATTCCATTCCCGTGTTTGTTGATGTTAAAGAAAACAGCTTTTGCCTTGATCCTAATGAGGTGGAAAAAGCTATTACTCCAAGAACTAAAGCAATTCTGGTTGTTCATTTGTTGGGAAATACACCCGATATGGATGCTATTATGGAGATTGCAGAAAGGAATAACCTCGTAGTAATTGAAGATTGTGCTCAAGCTCCTGGGACTAAATATAAAGGCAAATATGTTGGTACAATTGCTGACATGGGCGTTTTTAGTTTTCAAGAGACAAAAAACCTGCAAACAGGTGAAGGTGGAATGGTAGTTACAAATAACCCAAAATTGGCAAGAAAAGCACGATTGATAAGAAATCATGGTGAATCAATTCCTGATGAATCCTGGGATGAAGATTCTTTGGTAAATATAGTTGGAATGAATTTCAGGATGACGGAGTTGACTGCAGCTTTAGGTATAGCTCAAATTGCTAAGCTTGATAAAAATAATGGAGTCCGTACGGAAAACGCATGTTATCTGTCAGATGCCCTGCAAGATCTGCCGGGAATTTCAGTTCCAGTATTAAAGGAGGGGGTTGTTCCTCATATTCTTGCTTTGACTTATGATTCTCATACAACTGGAATAAAACGCGAGAAAGTATTAGCTGCACTTAGAGCAGAAGGTATTCCAGCCGGTTCGGGTTATTTGAGGACGATGTATGAAAACCCAATTTTTTTAAAGAAAATTGCTTATGGGAGAGGACAGTGTCCATGGTCATGTCATTTATATAATTTCAGGAGGGAATATGAGTCTGGTAACTGTCCGGTTGCAGAAAAATTGTTAAGAGAGAGATTTATCTGGTTATATCATATTCATAGACCAAATGATATTGATGACATGAAAGATATTGTAAAAGCCTTCAAAAAAGTTTTTGAAAATATAGAACTTTTAAATGAAAATGAAATAGACGTGAGAATAGGATATAAATGGTAAAGGGAGTTGTTGACAAGTCTAATATCATTGGAATAATTCATGCCAGGGGTGGTTCTCGGCGCATCCCATTAAAGAACATCAAACACCTTAATGGTGTTCCCCTTATTGGGTATATAATCAAAGCTGCTTTGGGAAGCAAGTTATTGGATAGGGTAATTGTTTCTTCTGACCATCCTGAGATAATTAGATTGTCAAAAGAATTTGGTGCTGAGGTACCCTTTGTTAGGCCGGCTGACTTAGCAGAAGACGTTCCTTCAGAGCTGGTTACTCAGCATGCGGTAGAATTTATTGAAGCCGAAACTCGTGAAAGAGTTGACATCGCGGTAACTATGCAGTCAACTAGTCCCTTTTGTTCCAGTGAAGATATTGATACATGCATACGGAAATTAACAGATAACCCGGAGATCGAGTCCGTATTTACAGCAAAAAAGGTATGTGAAAGACCGGAATGGATGTTTAAGTTGGATAAAGACAAAGCAGTATTGTTTCTGGGAGGGGAGATGAAAGGAGAGCGAGGAGTTACACAATCCTTGCCGGACCTATACATACCCAACGGTGCGGTTTACGCTACACGCAGGAATGTGTTATTTGAGAAAAATATACTGATTTCTGATATGGTGAGTATTCATGAAATGAGCGCAGAGAGATCGATAGACATAGACGAGCCAATAGACTTTTTAGTTGCGGAGGTAGTAGGAGAACAAAATGAACAAGGATGATTATTTGATTCTCTTTTTCCCGGATACGAATGAGGGATTAGACAGGATTAACCCTCCCCTTAATTTGCTAGCCATTGCATCTGTATTGGAAAGAGAGGGTATTGCATTTCAGATTGTAGATGGGCGAATTGAAAAAGATCACAAACAAAAAATATTAAATATGATAGATAATGGTGCTAAAGCCATAGGAATGGGTGTGCAAACCGGACCGCAGATTGGATTTGCACTCAAAGTTTGCAAAACCATTAAAGATAAGAAGCCTGACTTTCCGGTTATTTGGGGTGGTTGGCACGGTTCGATTATGCCTGAACAAACGGTTTCCTATCCATGTGTAGACTATGTGGCCATTGGTCAGGGTGAAAATACAATGTTGGAGTTATGGAATTGCCTGATGAATAATGGAGATATATCCAGTGTTAATGGAATTGCATACAAACGTGATGGAGTACCGGTTCTTAATGCTCCAAGAGAGCTTGTTAGCCTGGAGGAATTTCCTCCCCTGCCTTTTCACCTGATAGATTTATCGAAGTATCCTGGTAGGAAAACAGGGCCGAATCGGGTTTTTGCAACTTACCGGACTAGTCAGGGTTGTCCATGGAGATGCGGATACTGTGCAGACCCGTTGGTATTTCAGCGGCGATGGAAAGGGTTAGGTCCCGTCCGTATCGTCGATGAATTACAATATATTCATGAAAAATATGGAGTTAATGAAGTGTTATTTGTAGATGATACTTTTATCGTTTCTCCGAAAAGAGTACGGGATATGTGTGAGGAAATGATGAAAAGGAATTTAAGGATTGAATGGCAGGCATGTGCAAGGACCGGGATGATCGCAAAAATGGAGCAGGAAGATTTAAATTTAATGGCAGCAGCCGGATGTGTTCTGATTCATCCGGGTGTTGAAGCGCCCAGTCAGGAAATGCTTGACCACATATATAAGGATGAAAAGAATGAGAATACGTACATTTGCGCGGAGAAGCTAGCCAAGGCAGGAATACGCGGACTATATAGTTTTATGGTATTCTACCCAAATGAGCCAAAGGACTTGATACAGAAAACCTTTCAGACTATTGCGAGATTGAAAAAGATAGATCCTAACAATGTTTGTCCGGTAAATTTCTTCGTGCCATTTCCAGGAAATCCTTTGTTTGAAGAGGCGGTTGAGAAAGGGCTTAAACGGCCGGAATCACTTGAAGATTGGTCTTTCTTTAATACTCGAAGTGGTGATGCAACACCATGGGTTAAACCGAAGGATAAGGACTTTATATTAAAAATGGACAAATATTATCTTCCTGCCGCCTTTCCATCCAAGAGTTTGAAAATGAAGATAAGCCATGGAAAGTTTCGCCTGGTTTATCTGTTTTTTCATAAGATGGCCAAATTCCGGGTTAATTCGGAAAATTTCAAATCTTGCTGGGATTGGAAACTACTTTATGCTTATTGGAAGTTTTGGGAAAGATTTAATCGTAAATATCCTTTGCACAACATTCATTTCAGATAAGCTGTGCTTGATTTCATGTTATTTGCGCATGAGAAAACTCTCCTGAGAAAAGCTTGGGATGCAGGTATTTCGCGTGTTATGGTTGATTGGGAGACACGAGAGAAAGAGGAACGACAGCACGGATATCACTTGGAACAAAACTATTTAACGAGAACGGATCTTATAAGAGCAAGGCAATCTTTTCCAGGAAAGATTGTATGTAGAATAAACCCGATTCATGATAAAAGTGATGTTGAAATAACAGATGCAATAGACAATGGAGCCGACATAATTATGCTTCCGATGTTTAAGACTGTTCATGAAGTTGATAAATTCATAGCACTTGTTGGCAAAAGGGTCGAGACTATTTTGTTGTTTGAAAGTGTAGAGGCAATTGAGATTGCATGTAAATTGAGAAATAGAGAGTTTGAAGAAGCGTATATAGGTCTTAACGATCTCAGTATATCATTGGAGCTAAGATTTGCATACCAGATTATGGAAACGAATATTCTTGACAGAATGAGGGATTTGTTCCCTGATAGAATTTTTGGGTTCGGAGGTATAACTATATTAGGGAGAGGGTATCCGCTTCCTACCGAGCTTATATTAACTGAAATGGCCCGATTAGATTGTAGAAGTGTAATAATAAGAAGGGCTTTTAAAAAAGATGTAGAAGGTAAAGATTGGGCTCTTGAGATTGCAGCTATACGAAATGAGTATAATAAACTTAAAAAGCGCAAACAGAAGGAGGTCGTTCATGATCGTGAACAATTATTAAACAAAATCAGAGAAATCGTGCAATGAAAAGAGTATTCTTTGTAGTATATGGAGGTGGTCATGTCAATTTGGCTATGCCACTAATCAAAGAGTTAAGAAAAGATGATTTTTATGAAACAAATGTCTTGGGTTTGTCTATTGCGATGAAATCACTGAAACAGGAAAAGATAGCTTATAAATCTATAGCTGATTTCGAAAGTGTTATAATGGATGATCTTGCATGGAGACTTGGGAGAGAGTTAGCCGATAAGTGGCATGTTGACGGAAAAGGAATAGACCGCAAGGAGTCTGAAATTTATTTGGGAAGTTCGATGAGAGACGTTGTAATGGAGATTGGAGAAGAAGAGGCTTTCTGTAAAATCAATGAGAACGGTAGAAGGGCCTTTTATCCGGTGAATACCATGCAGAAAATAGTCGATTATGTAAAACCTGATTTAATTGTAACAACTAATGTTCCACGCATGGAACGAGCGGCTGTCAAAGCAGGTTTGAATATGGGGATACCCACCATTGCAATACATGATTATCTCGGGTTTGAAAAAAGACACAAATTGGAAGCGGACAAAATTGCGGTTATGTGCGACATAACACTAGAGAATCTTGTCAAGGCAGGGCATGATCGTGAAAAGATTGTTGTTACAGGTCAGCCTGTGTTTGACCAGATTCCAGCAGAGATGGAGGTATTTCCTAGTGATGATTTACCTGGAAAATGGCAATTGCCGGAAAACAAACGTTTTATCCTGCTGGGCACTCAGCCCAATCCAACCTCTCAAGTAATGGTGGAGAGCGCCATTAATGCAGTTTCTCAACTCGATGGGTATGAATTAATAATAAAACCACATCCCGGGGAAGATATTAGAAATTATGAAAAATGGATTTTAGGGAAAAAGGATGTTCACCTTAGGCCGGATGCGCCGATACGGGAGCTAATATTTTGTTCGGACTTAACCATTACATTTTCTTCAACTGTGGGTTTTGAGTCTGTTCTGATGGAAAAACCTTTAATACAATTAAATTTAACTGGAAACCCCAATCCAGTTCCTTTGTATCAGTATGGAGTGTCGTTAAATGTTGAAGACCGTGATAATCTGCTTTCAACCATAAAACAGTGTCTCCATAATCTGGAATTTAAAGATGCCTTTGAAAAGTGTCGGAACATGCATTTCGGGCATATAATACATGGTGAAGGAACAGGAAATATTACTGCTCTGATTAAACGTGTATTAAGTAATCGAGAACAACATGTTCAATAAGAGTCACGTTAGCTATATGAGAATATTTAATCCTTACAGGACCAATTCTGTTGAAGCATCTTGGACATTCTCTGGCTTAATAGTATAAAACCGGTAGTAATCTTTTATGCAATGGAAGCTATAAAATGAAAAAACATATAGTTTTAATATATCCCAGACCCACAGGAGGGTACTCGAAAGAGCGTAGACGAGATATACATAATATCAGGAGAATGTACGCCCCTCTTTCTATAATGTATTTGGCCTCTACTTTAGAGAAAGCCGGTTTTCCAGTAATATTGCTTGACGATAGATTGCTGACTGAGGAAGAAATGACGGAGAAAATATCTAAGGCAGAGGATATACTTTTTTTCGGTATTTCCAGCATGACAGGATCGCAGATTAGCAATGGCCTTAGAATAGCCCGAATGCTTCGTTCAAATTATGGAAAGGATATTCCTATTGCTTGGGGTGGTGTACATCCGACAATATATCCGCAAAGCACCATAAGTCATGATCTCGTAGATATTATTATATTGGCTGAAGGCGATTATACTGTGATTGAATTGGCGAGGGCACTTAATGAAGGAAAACCTCTGAAAGATGTTAATGGGATATATTTTAAAACTAACGGGAAAGTAATGATGACACTGCCTTCCAGAAAGATTGATCCGTTGGATGATCTACCAATACCATCTTGGCATCAATTTAAAGAATACCTCAATTCCGCACAATACCCTTTTCTGGCGACTATTACAACGTCAAGGGGATGCCCTTTCTCTTGCACGTATTGTTACAAAGGTGAAGTTGACAGTATCAACAGAGGTGATATATGGAGGGCTTTTAGTGTTAAGCGCATCATGAACGAGATTGATTATTTACACAGCGAATTCGGGTTCGACATTTTTGAAAGTGCAGATGAAAATTTTATTCTTCATACTGGTCGTGCCATTGAATTGATCAGAGAATTTAAAAGTAGAGGGTTTAAAATAAGCGCTATTCGCAGCAAATTTAATACTTTTAAAGATAAAGTTATTAAGGAGTTTTCCGGTTTTTGCGATTATGTTGCTTATTCTCCCGAGACCGGTTCATCGAGAATTCAGGACTTTCTCAGGAAAAATGACGATTATGATAAAATGAAACTTTTTAATGCAAGAGTGCGTGACATGGGATTGAGTACGGTGCATAATTTTATATTTGCCTTTCCCTTTGAGACTGAAGAGGATATCCTGGCTACAGTTAATCTATGTAAAGAGTTTAAAAGAATAAATCCCATCTCCAGAATGAGTTTGTATCAATATATGCCTTATCCTGGAGCACCTCTTACAGATTTAATGCAAAGAGAATACGGTCTTGTCTTACCTGCAAATTTTGAGGAGTGGAGCCAGTCTGATATGTATGGTGAGTTAAGTCTCACGTTTCGCCCCTGGGTAAAAGAAGGGGACGTGAACTTTCTAAACAATTTCCAGCTTTTGTTTAATTTAGTATTTAATACTTACCAACCGCTTGATAACGCGGTATACGAAATTTATGGTTCAGACCCTAAGATTGAGAGATTAATGGGGGACATTTCATCAATTCCCAGAGCGGTAGGACATATTAAGGATAATAAACTTAATGAACGACTTGATTCTGATTTGTACTCTCATTATCAAGAGCGTGTTTTCATTTGATTACTTTCTGTGCAGAAGATACCTTTTATAGAAATTTCCTGAAAAAGTTAGCCGGTGTGGTAGTCCAGTTATTTATTGTAAAATTACTTTCTTCTGGAAAGAGTATTTGCCTTGAAGGTATATGAGTTATGGGTAAGTTAGGAATATTTGTACTGTACGATTATAAGAACTGTACCGATTAACTTATCTATATGAATAGCAAACTTGTATGAGTGTATTTGCTGTTATTTAAGATTTGAAAAGTTTATCGTTAAATCATAACTAATACATGATGTTTATGTTTCTGGTCTTTTAGGTTGAGAAAAAGTAATATTAGTGTTTTCTGGGTTAAAGATCTTTCTCCTTCCACCTTATGTAAAATCCTTCGTCTTAACATTTCAAGACAAAGTGTTGATATTCGTTTCATGAAGAACACTATTTCGGGATGGATGATTTATCTGTGTCTGAGATTTCTTCACATTATAAATGGTCAAGCTGCTAAGGCTGAATACAGTATGGGTGATATGCGTTTGCTAACAGGTGAATCGCTGTTATATGAATCTTATAGAGTTTCATCAGAAACAACCATTGCGGTGGTAGATAGACTTAAAGAATCACCGGTATATCAAGGTTTAGCTTCGCTTCTTCCACAGAATAAAATTGACTTGTACCTGGAGAAATGTGTATACGAAGAGATTTCTCCCATTTTAAGTTTCTTATGTATTATTCGATGGAAAATTCGTAATGAAAAGAGGCAATGTCATGATGTTATTGTCTGGCCTGAAAATGGTTTCTTTTCCGATCTGCAATGTGCATGGCCTGATGGGGAGATCTCTCTTGTTGCGAATAAACCTTTTTTTGATTTCTCCAGGGTGCGTCCATTTGTAAAGAAGTTGTATGATTTGGGCCAGGATATCTTTGCCAGTTTTCTTCCAGAAAGATTGAGGCCTCCATTTAGTAAGAAACCTTGTATAGCGGTTCATTATGCGGAAGGTATAGATATAAAACGCCGTTCCGATATATTCTGGTATCCTCGCAGTCAAATAGATCCTGAAAGAGTGATTGTATATTTTAATCGTTCTTATAATCATCCGATTACGAAGGAACATATAAAACAGATTGAGTCTATGGGAATGCGATGGGTAAGTCTCTGTTGGAGACGGGACATTCCCTGCAACATTAAGTCTGTATGGAGAGCATCTTTAGGAAAAGGTCAATTCCAGACAGCTCTTAAGAGAATAAGGGTTCATAGTAAAAGAGATCTGGATAGAACAGGAGAATGGCTCTTTAAAGCAGGTGCCTACTTGCTTAAAGAGGTTGAATATTGGCAGGCATTCTATCGAAGGTTTAATGTTGTTGTCCACCATGATGCAGTTGAGTGTGGGTTACAGAATATTGCGCAGAACATTGCTCTCGACTTTGTAGATGGTGTACGTGTTGGTAAACAAGGCTCAGAATTCTATATTCCATTTGGAGCCATGATTGGGTATTATCCGGACCATATATTCTTTTCGTGGAACAGTCGTACGCATACGTACTTACAGGCAGATAGAGGTCGAAACGATTTTTGTATAGTGTCTGGTTTTCCACATAATACGTCTTTTGATAAAGACAGTAATGATAGTCATTGTTTACAAAAAGTTCTTAAGGATACAGGAGGGCTGTTTCTTGTTACCCTTTATGATAACATGTTTAGCACGGAGCTACACTATTCCAAGGCAATGATGCTAGCCTTTTATAGAAATTTCTTAGAGTGGGTAATTGAGGATTGTGAGGTAGGCCTGATCATCAAATCAAAGAAACCACAGGTATTAGACGCTCTGCCGGAAATCCATGATTTATTAGCCAGTGCAAAAACCACCGGTCGATGTATTCAGTTGGGTAATATATATGGCAACCTTCCATCTAATGCTGCTCGTGGTGTCAATATTGCTGTGGGCATTGGAATCTCTTCTGCCGTTACTGAGGCGGTAATTGCTGCCGGCTGTAGGGGTGTACATTGTGATCTACCGGGATTACCTTCTCATTTATATTACCAGTGGGGATATGAAAAGATAATATTTGATAATATCGATAAATTAATTATGGCTTTAAAGCGATATAAGAAAAATCCTGAAAACGAGCCTGAATTGGGAGATTGGTCATCTTATATTGATAAATTAGACCCTTTTCGTGATGGAAGAGGGGGTGAAAGGATAGGCACATATATGCGTTGGTTACTTGAAGGTTTTGACGAAGGAAGCGACCGTGATAATGCAATCCGGTATGCCAATGATTTGTATGCCAGGCAATGGGGTGAGGATAAAGTGATTGACATGACTAACCGAAAGCTAAAGTAAGCTAAAAGGTGGTGGCAAAGGTTTGGAATTAAAGTATGGATAAGAAATATAAGTTTACCGTCAAATCAAAAGAGGCACTTATATATTTCTTTAAACAACGCTTCAAGTTGATAATCGTTGTTATTAT
>Ga0187833_10005021_pt1 | contig 12674 bp, 9 predicted proteins | sample ETNtaG_37_FD_167968 | JGI IMG/M metagenome (GOLD analysis project Ga0187833, IMG submission 167968) | Marine microbial and viral communities from oxygen minimum zone, Eastern Pacific Ocean - ETNP2014_SV_400_PacBio MetaG (Illumina Assembly) | ecosystem: Environmental > Aquatic > Marine > Hypoxic... | reverse complement strand
TTTCCGGCCAGGTTACTCCAATGACGAAGAATGGGGAAGTATTAAAAGCCTCAGCAGCAAAGCCGAAGACTACGATTCCGAACGTATTGCCGGAATTCTCGAATCCAGCGAATATCGAAAACCCGGACTTGAAATGGCAATCCGGATGCAACCCCTCTCAAATCAGAATCCGGATTCCGTAAATTTGGAAGGCTACCGCTTTGTTTTGCAACCCAGCGGCAAAGGGGAAGCTGAATGGTACACTGAGGAAGTTAAATTGAAGGGCCGGGAAGCGGGGGATGCTTTCCGAAAAGCTATTGTATGGTTGTTGGCCAAACCATTTGCTCAGGCGCAAAAAAGTTTTGTCCTTTTAAATGAGAAGGTGCCTGTCTGGAAAGATAAAGACACTGCTGGTGTCATGACTTTTGCCAAGAAAGAATTTACTGCAGATGCAGAACCGATCCGGAAAGAAACTGTGAAAGCCTGCGTGCAGACAAGGTTCTGTCCGGAAATAAAAATGGAAGGCGATGAGTTTGTACTAGTCTCAAATTTTACTGATGCACAAACGATTTGTCGTATGTTTGGCAGGGAGTTGATTGATAAAGACACATTACTCCGCCTTTCAATGATTGAAGAAAGCTCTAATTTGCTGGACAAGGAAAACGGGGCGGCGTGGCACAGTGGTGAAGGAATGGGCTACTTTAAGGAACACTATGGCCACAAAGAGTTTATTCAGGCAGATACAGGTGCGGTATGGTGCAGGCACGCCAAACAGGAAAAACCACCGTCCTTTGAGGAACATCCTCCAAATTATCTGATTGATCGAACTGGATTGTCACTTTCAGTTTATCGGATGGATAGATTAGACAAATATTTGCTTTTTGGTAAAAGCATGGTAGGGGAGCGCCGCAATCAGGACTTAGAGAAGCCCAAAATCCAAAAATTTTGGATTATTGACAATGCTCTTGCTCAGGATGTTCAGGAAAAAACAATCATTGAAATTAGTGGTTTACCTCGACAGTCATCCATTTACGTCGAAAGGAACACTATGAATTTTGTTTTTCAATGTCGCCCCGAAGTAACTTGTGATTCTTTTGAACAAAGTGTTCCAGTCAATAGAATCGGGTACTTCTTCTCAGCAGGATTTTTTGGACAAAGTTATGGATTCGGATTTATTCAAAACAATGTAGATTATGGAAAATACAATGATAAAGGAAAATTTGGTACTGTGGCATTGCTGAATCTATATATCGATACTAAATTTGAACTACCTTTACAGTTATTACCGGGCTTTCGTTGGTCTTTGTTGGGCAGGCTGGACTGGACAAATCTCGATCAAATAGTAAGTTCTACACCAAGTGGTGAAGGCAAATCCGAGGAAAAAAAAGCCAGTGCCAATATATTACAACTTATAGCTGGTGCAAAGCTGAGCTATATGTTAGGGCCAGTTGAATTGTTCGGTGGCGCGATGCTCAACTCTGGAGGTAGTGAAGAATATTCGAATTCTGGTGTAAATTCAGATATTTATGAATCATCTGGAACTACATATTACAAAGTTTACTTTGAAAAAGTAACAATTAAAAGTGGTGTAGCTCCTTTGATTGGAGTGGCATTCAAATGGTAACTCCTCAAACGGATTATTAATGCTCTGGTTTTATTTTTATGAAGCATAGCTACTCATCAGTTCAAATTTTAATTATTATCATCAAAGGAGAACGATGTTTTCTAATAAAACGATAGTGAATCTGGTCTCCACGGGCGGACTCATTTTGTTTGCCTCCTTCGCCGCTGCTCAAACATATACTTCTGTTCCTGTGAAATATGAGGACGGGTGGTGGCTGGAATTTAAAGACAATTCCAGACTTTCTTTCAAAAAAAATCAAGGGAAACTAGTCTTAGAATGGAAGGGGGTCAAACACCCCTGGTTGTCCATAAAATCTCAGTCGGTGAGGGCGGATAATTTTGCAGCGCAGAAAACCACAATCTTTGACGATTACAGCAAAGAGAAGTATGTTCCCATTTTGAAAAGTTGGCAGAAACGCAAAGCCATACATGATGAAAATGAAGCAAGTCGTTATGCAAAAGATAAATTAGAATATAAAGACGCAAAAGACAAACATAAAGAAGATCTACTCGAGTGGGAAAAAGAAAAAACACATTTTGATAAAGAAGCGAAGAAGAATTATCATGATGAACGGGCTGAATATAATAAGAAAGCTAAAGAATATAATGAAGAACAAGAAGAGGGCTGCATTTTTTGTATGGATAGACCAGTTAAGCCCAACCGGGAAATCTACGGAGAACCTAAACCCGATAAACCTCCGGCGCCGGCTAAGCCCAGTTCCTTCAATGAGATTGAGATGAAGCCAAAAAAGAATAGCGATCCAGCATATCAAGTCGCGGCTTTGGCCTTGAGGCTTTCGGTGACTGGCTGCCCTTCCGGAAATTTTCGTTTGGAGACGAGTCCAGGGGAAATTCATTTTGTTAGCAGTCGTTCGGAAGAAATCAGTGGGGGTTCTCCATGGTCGGAGTCAGCTGGTTTGATTCGTTGCTCTGTTTCAAGCAAATCAGGGCGAGTGCTGATGAAGCTTAGTATTGATCAAAAACGACTGGTGGCTTTGTCCTTGGATGCGCCCAAGGCGGATTTGCGTTTGAAACGGGTTTCGTCACCAGTGTTGCGGAAGTTTGAAAAGGAATATGCGAAACGGGACATGTATTTGAAAAAGCTGGATTTTCGCAAGGAACGTGTGGAAGCCAGTTATTGGAATGCTGCCGCGCGTACTACCATAGATATTGTTTTCGAAATGACTGGAAAGAAGAAAAATATCCAAAAAGTGAGTTCGACGCTCCCGGTTTACTTGTATGATACGATGGAAAAAAATCTGGATCGCCTCGTAACGCGAGTCAACTTGTTCCAGGTGCGCAAGTTGGGAGATAAAAAAATGCTGCAACTCCGGCGTCTATACAAGCACAAGGCGAAGGGCAATCCCAAAAAATGGATGGCGCTGGCTAAAATAACACACGTGAATGTTAAAGGGAACATCAATAATCTGATCAAATTGCAAACCCGCACCGGAGCTTCTGTGGAAAAACTTGATATTGGTTCTGGTGGATTTGTTACGGATTTCTCTGCATTATTGTATCTGGCCGCATGGCATACCAAACAAAAAACGCAGTCATTGCCGCTCACCTATTTCGATGATACACGTGTTTTTGTGATGGAGCTCAATCGTTTGAAGAAAACCAGTCATCATTTTCAAGGAAGGCAACTTGCCGCACTGGACTGGGAAGTGAAAAACTCAGACGGAGGTTCTTTTATGCGTTTGCGGGTTGGCCTGCAAGATCAAATTGTTTACAAGATAGAAATCCCGGAACGTAAACAAATTTTTGATTTGCGCGGCATAGGCACGCAGCGTATCCGGAAAAACCAGGCATGGGCCGAACAATCTCAGAAGAAACATCAATTAATTCCGGTTTCCGGATTTTGAAATTTTTTCAAGAATAAACAAACTTACTCTAAGTGCATATGATAAATGCTTCCTACTCAGAATGTGTAAACTGTAATTAAATATTAACTCAATGCCTTTGTGCAGCTGCTGCCTTAGTGCTGAAACAAAAAAAGGTCCCATGCTCAACTATTTACTAAGAATCAGCGTACTGCTCAGCCTTGCTTTTTTCCTGGCCGGCTGTCCCAAACAAACTCCTGTCTCTAAAAGCCCGGCCTGCGGGAAAGAGGTGCCGTTTTGTGTCTGCAATCCGTTGTCGCCTAAATGTGAGACCAAAACAGTTATTCCCAACCAGTTTATGGATCGTCCGGATAAAGCTGGAGTTCAGCTCAGTTTTGAGGCGGCACAAACTGGAATTGGGGCAGCAAGCCGTGAGGAAATTGAAGAGCAACTTACATCTTTATTGAATCAAATCCGCATCAAAGCTGATAATCAAGAGGTTTCTATATTTGTAAAGTGTGTGGGCAAGGCTTGCCGAAGCATTAAAAACTTAAAGGAAACAACAGAAAACTTTTTGGGTAATTCCCGAGATTTCAACCTCCAAAGTGATGAGAGCTTGTCGGATCTTAAAGTTAAGATTAGGTTAGATGGAGAACAGTTGATCTTTGAAGCTTTAGATGAAGATGGAACGATTGGTAATGCTGGAGAGATTCTGGCGCGAGCAAGTCTCGGACGGGATGTGGCAGAATCGGGATGGAGCCTGGTTTCGGTTCCGACGTTTGAAGACGGAGAACCCACCACTCCAATGAGCTTCCGCATTATGAAAAATTTGGTGACTCAATCAGAATATTCAGGAGTTGGTGTTTCACGCTTACCGCAAGTGGGGTTGAGTTTTGAAGCTGCTGTTGCTTATTGTCAAAAACAGGGGCGTGATGCAGTGCCACCCAATGTGCATGTTTTTGAATACGCTTTGCGTCAGGGGAAAATCGTCGGGCATCGTCGGGCACACCTTGAAATTGTTCGCTTGACCAATGAGGAAGATGAGATAGAAGGTCCGATGATCAATTATGAAATTGACTTGTTTGACTTCGAGCGAGCACTGGACGCCATGCTGATTTTCAGTTGGAGAACCGGAGACTATGAGTCTTCTAAACAAACTTATTTTCAAGATGACCTTGGTTTCCGTTGTGCCTATTGGAGCGAATAGAGTAAATGGCCAGTGGCCAAAATTCTGCCGTATAATCTCGTGAAACACACATAAAATATTTTGACCTCCAGTGGTTTTTTTTGGGACCTTGGTAAAATAAAGAGAATTATTAAAAGAATATCATGAGAAAACGATTCAACATCATTGGAATCATCACAATCATGGGATTATTAGTCTCTCCTGTAAATGCACAGAGTATTTTCAAATCGATGAACTTGCTGGCAACGCATCCATTCAGCATGGAAAACCGTGGACAGTTCAGCCGCAAACCGGCCTGTAGAAAGTTACAAAAGCTCATCAAAAAACTGAATATCAAAGTGAATCGCATGAAAAATGATTATATGGATACGCCAGATGAATCCTTGATGAAAAGTATCATTGACACTTCACACAAAAGCTTCAAACTCAAAAGCAAACTTTATAAAAAGTGTCGTACCCGTACAGCAAAAGCTGTGCATGGAGGATTCAAGGATACTGTACGCAAGTTACAGATCGAACTTCGAAGCCGAGATGTCCCTGTTTCTGTTTTCCAGTATCCCACTCCGGAGGATTTGGAAGACAAAGGGCAAATTGAACTCAAAATTGAGGAGCGCACAGTTATACTTGGGCAACTGCTTCAGGATGTAGAAAACACACAAGAACTGATTTTGTCGCTGTATAAAAAATCTTTTTCGCAAAAGCCCGCATCCAATAAACCTGCAGCATCGAAAACGGCAAGTCCTGATACCAATGGAGGAACCGGTGGTGCTGCCGGAGCAAATGGATCAACCGGATCAACGGAGGATTTGGATGATTTGGACGATTTGGATGATATGGATGATATGGAAGAAGACTCTGAAAAATCTGAGATTTCCAGCGAAGAATATGAAGTCATTGCCAATGTGGAAATGCGTAGTCTTTTCAAAAATATGTACGATCTGCATTTGACCGACGGCCAGCGTCACTTCGTTCCTGAACCACTTAAGGCTCCGCAAGAAGTGGAGGATTTGGATTTGGTGTTTTCACATTATTACCACATCCGCAAAGAGTCTCGCGCCAAATATACTTTGCGTATCCATATCTTTTTCATGGATACCACTCAGCCCGATGAAAACACAAAATCGTATCCGGTATACAGCAAGAAAACCAACCCCATGCCCTGGAAGGGACGCAGAACCGATTATGTGGGGAACCTAAGCAAAGAATTGAATCTCGTAGCAGAGCAATTTGCTGCAAAACATTAATGAAGAAATTGAAGATCGTGCCCACAAGCATTAAACAATAAAGGGATAACAGAAAGATGAAAACTCAAACAAGGCAAATTTTTGTGGGGATCCTGTTTTTTTTAACTATGCTTGTGGCCAGTGCACATGCGGCAGAAGACCCTTTCAGTAAATTTGCCAAAGATGTGAAAAAACGAGACCAAGCCATGCTCAAAGCGGTTCAACAAATTGAGGAACGCTGGGACAGGTTTTATGAAAGCACTGTTGAAGATTATTATGTCTATTCCAAAGACGGTCGGGTACGTAGGCGTGCCAATTTCAGTGATGAATCTCCTGAAAAAGGTTTTCTGGAAGTTGCAGTAGTTGATGCTAAATCCGAAAAGGAAGCGCAAAAGGTTCTAGGTAAGGCTGTTGAAAAAGCCTTGCGGGAGAAGGCCGGCAAACAGGAATTGTTGAAAGATCAAGTGCAGTTGAACCAACAACCTTTAACCAAAAAGAATGTACGGCGGCGGGCAAAGGAACTGAGAAAACAAATCCAGAAAACGACAGTTCACACTAAAAAAGGCAAAAAAACTGTGTATTCAGTCAAACTGAAGTTTGTGCCGGATCATGTACAGCAACGGGCAAAAAATTTCTTTTCCAGTGTAAAGCGCCATGCGAGAAAAAGTAAGATCCCCGTTAAACTTATTCTGTCAATAATGCACACAGAATCCGCCTTTAACCCCAAAGCCTGTTCCAGGCGAAAGAAGACACCAAGAAATCAGTGTCTTGCCTATGGTTTGATGCAGCTGGTTCCAAAATCGGGTGCCAGAGAAGCTTACAAATACCTTTATAAGAAGGATAAGTTTCATACATTCCCCGTTGAACAACAAGCGGAGTACCTGTTCAAACCGGAAAATAATATGACTTTGGGATCAGCATATTTAGGTAAAATGGTTAATAAGGATTTCGCCGCGGTTGATTCCTTAGAAAATCGCGTCATTCTGGCTGCCCACTCTTATAATACCGGCCCTGGTAACAGTGCCAAAGCATTGAAGAAGATCACCACAATAAAGAGAAAATATCCCAGACCAATATTTGGAGTAATTGCAAGCGAGGCCAATAAATTAAATGTTGCGGAGTTGGTGCACCGACTGAAAACCTATTCGCCATGGGAGGAAGCAAGACACTATGTGGAAAAGGTTAATAAGTGTATCACCACTAACACAAACTTGCGGGGGGGAAAGTGTTATTAAAGCTTATGACCAGTGATCTTTCCCGTCTTTCCAGTTATCAGAAGCTGCGCACCTATCTGCTGATCTGTGCATACAACTCCGGAGCCGGAAGTGTGAGCCGAGCTTTTATCAGGAAGACTCGTTTGAGGGAAGTATTTTTAAATAACAACAGTTCCAGTCCAAATGAGGGATTTAAGCATTTGGTCAGGAATCTGCTGTATGAGGCTACCCAGCATTACCTGGTGCAGGTGAACAAACGAATGCCGTTGTACAGGTAACAAGAGTTACAATTTAGGAAGTTTCAAGGAGAGATCTGACTTACAGTGTCTCTGCAGTATGTGTGTTCCTGTCAATTATCGGCAGGAAATTAATTTTTCAATCGTCCAATAAAAGAGGAACCATGAGAACCATAATCAAAGCAATTTTCAGTTTTACAGCAATCTCATTCCTGAGTTTGTCGGCATTCTACGAGACCTCTGCTGCTCGTGAAATCGAAATTTCAGAAGCGGTCGGTTTGGTCCGGCTATACAGCGGTGAAGAAAAACAGGCCAAAGATGGCGCATTGCGTGAGGCCATGAAGAGTGCAGTCGAGCAGGGTGTGGGTGCGGTGCTTAATTCTGAAACTGAAATAGAAAATTTCCAGGTGGTAAGTGACAACATACTCAAAAAAAGCAAGGGAGCTATCAAAAGCTACCGGATTTTGCGGGAAGGAGCAGTTGATAACGGTGTAAATTACGAAGTTGTTATTTCTGCAGTAGTCGATGATGATTTGCTGAATTCTAGCCTGGAGTCCTTCCGCCTAATGCAACAGCTCACAGGACGCAAAACAGTGTTTGTGGTTTATAACCCAGAGGTACAGGGGGATTTGCCTTTGAATCCGGAAAATGGCAATGATTTTCAAATCATTGCAACCGGCCTAACTGGGCTGCAGGAGGCATTTATTGACCGGCGATTTGAAGTGCTTTATCCTGAGAAGTTACAGGAAAACTTCGAAGATCAGGAGAAAATGGCACTTGCACAAGAAGCCGATTTCGAGGATGTTGTGTCAGAACTGTCTGCAAAATACGGGGCGCAGTATTACGTCGTTTTTACACTAATGGCTTCTGCAACAGAACGAGAAAAAATAGGTGAAGCCCAAGCAATTATCAATGCCAAACTCTACAATACCGGTACAGCAAAAATAATCAAAACTATTGAAGGCAAGGGTAAAAAGAAATATAAAAAAACTACTTCTGGTATGGATTTATTAATAAACATGAAAACCGCAGTCGGGAAAGCCACCAAGCAAGTTAGAAAGAAACTGGTTAATAGTTTAATTGAACGACTATATGAGTATGCGGAGGATGGTGCGCCCATGTTAGTGCGGATTCACGTCGCAAAGAAAAGTCATGTAAGAGCTTTTATGAAAATGATTAAAGGCTTAAAGATCGTTACTGGCACAAAAACTATTTCTAGCATTGGCAAAGACGCAACGCTGCACGTATATGGTATAGGTGATACTGATAGTTTTTTGGATGATGTGGATGATAATTTTTACAAAAATCGCCGGTTTAAAGGATATGCTTTGTCCATTGCACAATCCGGCGAGGTGTTGGATTTGAATATGGAGGAGGATGAATAAAGATTAAAATTCAAAAAGCGATAACCTTTTGCAAATTTTTAAGTAATTTCCTTTTGGGATAACCGTATTTCTTGGAACCACCCCTGTTGCAACTGTTTTGAGAGGGCCACAATGGATGTGATCCCGTACAAAAATGAAAAATATTTCAAACAAGTTCTGCATTCGATGGAGTCTTTTGTTGTGTTTTTTTTGCTGGTACCTGTTCACGTCTGCAGTCATTACAGCAACGGAAAAATGCCCTGTAGAAAAAATACTGCTCCAAGGCGGACTCTTTGAATTGGGAAGCAGAACCTCTCTTTTCCAGGATTCTCGGCCGGTGCATGAAGTGCAGATTGAGGACTTTCGGATAGCCAATTTTGAAACATCTGCAGCAGATTTTGTTGTTTTTGCCAAGGCACAAAAAATGGATTTTCCGTTTTTGTCGGTTCTGGAAAGGGAAAGCCGTGAACAGCCTTGTCGTCCCGCGCGCGGAGTGAGCTGGTTTGCCGCACAGTCCTTTTGTCAAGCCACGGGCGGACGTTTGCCCACAGAAGCAGAATGGGAATATGCAGCCACCATGGACTTTTCCGGACAGCAACAAAAATTTCATTGGTCCTCCGGAAAGAAGTTTCCACCAATTTTCGGAGAAAATGAAATTTCAGGAGAAATGGAATACTCTGAAGAGGAGGAAGATGAGTTATTAGAGGAAGAAGATGAATCCGAAGAAGAATCCGAAGAAGAATTCTCGGATGAAGATTTGGAAGATACTGAACTCGAAAAATTGATAGCAAGTGACGAAGACGATTTGGATGACGACGCTCTTGAAAAATTGTTGGCAGAGGTCGATGAAGAAACCGGGACCAAGGAGGACCCCTCAGAATACTTACACCGGGAACTGGTGGATGTCCAAAAAACATTCCGGGGATTGAATGGCCTGCACGGAATGCTAGGCAACGTCTGGGAATGGGTCGGAGATTGGTACAGTTTCTATCCGAAAGCTTCGCAAACTCATCCGGTAGGGCCGGAAAAAGGCTTCTGGAAAATTTTCCGTGGCGGCAGTTACCAAAACGTCGATTTGCAGAATGAAAACTCAGAAGCCGTTTTGCTTGATCCGACGTTGCGTAACCGTGCCAAGCCTGAAGAGACTTTTGCGCATTTGGGCTTTCGCTGTGCCTGGAATGCACCCCCTTAAATTCTCAATGGCAGACTAACAGCTAGCCTAGCTGTGATCATTTACCGCTTTTTAAGTTTTTGATTATAACAGAAAAATGTACTCAGTCCTGTTCAAATTATTCCATCGCACACCGATTTTTCAAGTCTTGTTGAGTGGGATTTCCTTTTTAGTACTGATGGTATTGATAGCCATTCGCTTGCTCTACTCTTATGGTATAAGTGCGTCTTTTTCCAATTCTACTCCGCATCTGACTGCAGAATGGATCGCCGGAGAAACTTCAGATTACTCAAAACAAAGTGAGCTCCAAAGCGTTTTTTCAAACTCTCAGGAAATCGAGTCTTATTCTCTGTTTACACAAGGAACACGTCCTATACTCATTGAGGCTTTGGGTGTAGGGATGGTAGGAACCTACCGTTTTGAAGCTCCGGTAGAAATCACTGGAATTGACTTGAGTCGCCATCCGTTTGCCATTCCACTCGATCTGGCAACTTCTCTGATCAACGAACATGAAAATGCAATTACCGAACGTGAATTGGCGGCACAATTGATGATTGGTAGAAATGAAGTGGTCGTAAATCGGGCTATGATTAACTTGTTTGCACCAAGTCCCGGAAAAATCAATCGTTTCCTTGTCCAGGACATTGAAACTGGAACACCGTTGAGTGAAATCAAGATTGTGGCGGTTCTGAATGATATGATTGATGCACCCCGGATGTTTCTAAGTTTACCATTAGCACAAAAAATTCTGCAAAAACAAGCAATCCAAGGCCTTCATGCACGTGTCAAAAATTTTGATCGATTGCAAATTATTCGTGATAGCATCAGCAAAAAGCTTGACCCCGGAGTCCGTGTCAGCAGTTGGGTGGATGGACAAAACCGCCAACAAAAATTATTTAGCGTCTTCGACTCAATTTTCTGGATCATTGCAGTGGCAATTTTAACACTTTCGGTGATTACAGGAATGCTGGGCATTTACCGTGCGTTTATGACCAAGCGCGGTTCAATTGCTATTTTGCTACTGCTTGGAGTTTCAAAACGGACATTTTACTGGATGCTGGCTTCCATCACCGAAATTTCACTGCTTGGCGGGGTTGGTCTCGCCTCACTCCTGTTTTTCTCCGGTTACGAAACACTCAATGAACAATTACTCCTTTCAGTGCAAGCCATGTCTCCTGTAGAATCTCCGGAGTTACCCTTGCAGCTTTTTTTCTATTGGAACGGCGGAATGTTTATCTTGTACAGTGTTCTGTCTTTGATTTTTTTGAAGGTAATTTTGAATACCAGGATTTCCTTGAGCTAGAAGTTATAGTCCCGGGTCTTGAAGTTGCTCTTTGAACCCTGAACTTAAAACTCATAAAATTAATAATGCGTTCTTTTATTTTCAATCGTGTCCTCTTTAAACAAGTCGACCCCATCATTTTATTTGGTTTAGGCATTGGACTACTATGCGGTCTTGGACTTGCCATTGCCGGAAATTTGCTGATCGAAAATATTCTGACCAGCTATCAATCCTTTTTGCAGCGTTCCCTGATTGGATTACGCGGAAGTCTTGTATTGGAAACTCCAGAGTCTTCAGGCTATCTCCGGCGATTCACCACCCAGTGGAAAACCGAAAATTCCGGCTTTTCCTCCTCACCCGTCTGGCAAAGCCGAGGCTCGATACCGTTGGAACTGAAACAACCTGGAAAAATCTGGAAGCGCCAAGTGCAGGTGATCCTGCAAGACAGAGACTATTTGATGCAAAAAATGGCATCTAATTCAAGTGGATGTGTGGTTGACAAAAATACACAGGCTTTTGGGAATGCCCTGCTTTTTTTAACATTGCTTGAATTCAATGCAGATAAAAACACCACTCTTCAAGCTAATGTTTTTGGAGGGAAAGCCACGCCTGTTCGCTTTTCGAAATGCAGAATTGAGACTGGAATGATGACGGATTATCCACTTTTAATTCTTGATTGGCAAGCTGTTGGTTGGAATCCGGAAAAGGTGGCGGAGAGACTTGAGTTTTCGACATCTACACGTCAGGAAACGGATTTCCTTGAACAGAAAATTGATAATGTTATGCAGCAAGTTCCTCGTGAATCCGGGGAGCAGTACCGCATTGAAAATCTTTACCGCAACAAAAAGATGAAACTGGCCACCAGTCTTTCAGAACAAGCAAGATGGCTGGCATTAGGGATTGCCGGAATTACATTGATTTTGTCTGGTATCATTTTGTTTTTTGGCTTTTTACTTTTATTAGAATTCAAACGTGTAGTGATTGAAACTTTCCGATTAATGGGTCTATCTCGCCTTGAAGTTACTGTTGGGTTCTTGTTCGGAGGAGGAATTTTGGGGGTCATTGTGGCATCGATGGGGATCCTCTTGGCCTGGAGTGGGCGGTTCTTGATTCAATTCCAAGGATGGATTCCCTTTGATCATTTTTTCACTGAGTGGCCGCCCATGTTGTTTGTTGCTGTTTTTGTATTAACTCCCATTTGTGTTGCCGTTTTCAGTGCCTTTGTGGTGCGTTTCCGTCTTTCCTCGCAACTCAACATGTCAGAAATGGGATAATGTTTTTTTGAGTGAAAAACTGGATGCTTCAGGGAATGTGACTTCGTGCAGTATAGATTACATGTATTGCTCTTCTTATGAGGATTGTTGTTTTTAGCATACCAACTCAATATTTTTTATCTAATCCAATGGGGAGTATTATGAATCAAGAAAAACTCAAACAATGGTATCCAAATTTATCTGAAAAGGATTTACATATGATGGCACGCTGTAAGACTCCGGAAACAGTAATGCCTCCCGAGGAAATTCCGGAGTTTATCTGGATACCGGAAGGGCAGTTTGTAATGGGTGATATATTT
>Ga0187833_10005020_pt1 | contig 12677 bp, 9 predicted proteins | sample ETNtaG_37_FD_167968 | JGI IMG/M metagenome (GOLD analysis project Ga0187833, IMG submission 167968) | Marine microbial and viral communities from oxygen minimum zone, Eastern Pacific Ocean - ETNP2014_SV_400_PacBio MetaG (Illumina Assembly) | ecosystem: Environmental > Aquatic > Marine > Hypoxic... | reverse complement strand
TCACATAGGCTTGATCTTGCAATAGCAGCAAAAAATCAAGGTTATGACGTTTACGTTCTTGGTAAAGATACTGGTCATTCACATATTTTTTCTAAAAATAAAATAAATTTTGTTGATATTCCAGTTAGCAGATCCGGGATTAATCCATTAAAAGAGTTTAAGTTATTACTAATTATATTATTCAAATATAAAAAAATTAATCCTGATATAGTTCACCATGTTGCTCTCAAATCAGTAATATATGGAACAATTGCTGCTCGTATATTTAAAATTCCTACAATTATAAATGCGATTACCGGTTTAGGTTATGTTTTCAATAAAAATGATTCCATTATCAATTCATTTATTAACAAAATTATTCTAGGCTCCCTTAAATTAGTGTCATCAAAACCATTTATTACAACAATTTTACAAAATGATTATCACTCAAATATTTTAATACGAAAACGAATTCTAAAAAGAAATAATGTCAAAATTATATGTGGATCGGGTGTTAATTTCAACGTTTTCAAATATTTACCTGAGAATCCAAGTAATGAACTTAAAGTTATGATGCTTTCAAGATTACTTTGGGATAAAGGTGTTAAAGAGTTTGTTGATGCTTCTCTATTAATAAAAAATAATAATGATTTAAAATTTAAATTTGTTCTTGTCGGTAAAATTGATTTAAATAATAGGTCCGCTATTCCCAAATCTAGTGTAGACACATGGGTTCAAAATGGTTTAATTGAATGGTGGGGTGAAAAAATGATTGAAGATATTCCATCAATTATTTCTGAAGGAACTATAATTGTTTTACCTTCATACCATGAAGGTCTACCAAAAATATTGTTAGAAGCTGGAGCGGTTGGGCGGCCTGTAGTTACAACTTCAATACCTGGATGTAAAGATGTAATAAAACAGAATGTGAATGGTCTTCTTGTACCGGTCGGTGATTCATATTCATTATCAAAAGCAATAGATTATTTATTAAGGAATCCTAAAATTAGAAAAAGAATGGGAGTGAATGCAAGAAATATAATTGAAAAAAATTATGATTTGAAAAATATTGTTAAACAGCAATTAGACCTTTATTTAAATTAATTACTAAATCATATATAATATATTAAATAATATATGTTCAACTTTAAATTAAATAACATATTATTTGCTGGTTCAACCGGGTTTATTGGATCATATTTAAGTAAAAATTTATTTAAGGATGATACAAGCAGTTTAGAATATAATAATATTAATGGAAATTATAATACTGATTATAATTATACTTCTATTCAATTTGATTTAACTGATTTGAAAAAGGTCAACGATTGGGTTTCAAAAAGTAATAAATTTGATGTATTAATTTTTCTTGTTGGACTTGCTCATACCAAAGGGATCGAAAACGACATTTACAAATATAATAGAATAAATTATGAGACTCTTAAAAATTTAATTTCAACTTTAGCTGAAAATAAAAAATTGCCTAATAAAATAATATTTGCAAGTTCAATTTCAGTTTATGGTGAAAAATATTATCAAAGTATTTATGATGAAGGCGTAGTGCCAAAACCAATTAACCCCTATGCTGTATCAAAACTTAAAGCTGAAAAATATTTAAAAAAAAATTTTGGAAATATATCATGGATTCTTCGTTTCGCACCTGTTTACTCATTTGAGTTTACGCGGAATCTTGATCGCAGAACAAAAATTTGTGGTAAATTTTACAAGGTTGGCAGGGGTATTAACAAAATGTCTTTATGCAATGTTGCAAACATTAAAGTTGCGGTTGAAGGTATCATAAAAGACAAAGTACCGTCAGGTATTTACAATGTTTCTGACATGAAATCCTATACTTACAATCAATTATTAAAATGGAACAATGCTCAATCAACCTTTTGTATACCCAAAAATTTAGTAATAATGCTTTATTATTTTGGATCCATTTTTCGTAATAATCTTCTTCAGGAAAACACCATTAAACTTTTGAAGGATAATGTTTACCCCAATTCAAAATTATTATCGTTTGTGAACTTACCTTATGTTTTGAATGATATTAAATTCAAACATAAAAATCATTTATGAACATTTTATCTTTAATTTCCAGAAATAATAAATTATTTAGTAATGACATTCAAAATAACTTATCTGAATTATCAGATAAAATTGAAAACGGTTCTTTTTTAATTCTAGGTGCTGCTGGATCAATTGGCCAGGCGTTGTCTAAACAAATTTTTTATCGAGATCCAAAAAAGCTCCATGTAGTTGACATTAACGAAAACAATTTAGTTGAACTTGTTAGGGATATCAGAAGTTCTAAAGGATATATTAGAGGCGAATTCAAAACATTTGCTCTTGATATAGGTTCAATTGAATTCGATCACTATATAAATAGTGAGAGTCATTTTGATTATGTATTCAATCTGTCAGCTTTAAAACATGTTAGAAGTGAAAGCGATCCTTTTACTCTTATGCGCATGATTAATGTAAATATTCTAAATACAATTAAAACTGTTGAGCAGTCTTTTAATCTTTTGGAAGCTAAAAAATATTTTTGTGTTTCAACAGACAAAGCAACCAACCCAGTAAATATGATGGGTGCATCAAAAAGAATAATGGAAAAGTATTTAATTCAATTGGGAAATAAAATCGATATTTCAATGGCTCGATTTGCTAATGTTGCTTTTTCAGATGGTAGTTTGCTACATGGTTTTAATCAACGTATCCAAAAAAAACAACCTATATCAGCACCGCTGGATGTTAAACGATATTTTGTTACATCTAATGAAGCCGGTGAATTGTGTTTGCTTTCAGGCCTATTAGGTAAAAACCGAGAAATATTTTTCCCCAAATTGACTAAAGAACTTAATCTTATTTCTTTTGATCAAATTGCAAAAAATTATCTTAAGCAACTTGGATATGAACCTGTCATTTGTGAAAATGAGGATGAAGCAAGAAGATATTTTGAAAATCCAAATAATGATGGAAAATGGCCTTGTTATTTTTTTCAAAGCGACACAACTGGTGAAAAGGATTATGAAGAATTTTTTACTTCTAAAGAAAACATTGACTTCGAGCGTTATGAAAATATTGGTGTTGTAGAATCCAAATTAGAATTTGATGACGACATTTTAAAATACTTTTTATTAAAAGTAGATGAAATGAAAAGAAAAAAAGCTTGGAAAAAAGAAGAGATAGTTGATTTATTCAATAAAATGATTCCTACTTTTAAGCATTATGAAACTAATAAATATCTTGATGATAAAATGTAATGATTAAACGATTTATAGATGTCGTATTATCTACAATTGCAATATTAATATTGTTTCCTTTCCTTACCCCTGTCATGGCAATCTTGAAACTGACAGGTGAAGGATATATCTTTTATCAGCAAAAACGGGTTGGAAAGAATGGTAAACTATTTAATTTATATAAATTTGCAACTATGTTTAAAGATAGCCCTAATATGCGTGGCGGGAATATTACCTCAAATAATGATTATCGTATTTTACCTTTTGGTAAATTTCTTCGCAAGTATAAGATCAACGAACTTCCTCAGGTCGTAAATGTTTTCTTAGGTGATATGAGCGTAATTGGTCGAAGGCCTACGGTAAGTGAGCATTTTGAATTTTTTGATAAGAGAATAAAAAATATTATTTCCAAATTCAAACCTGGTTTAAGCGGTGTTTCATCCATTGTTTTCAGACATGAGGAGCAATATTTTACTGGTGTCACCCCTGATGAAAATAAAACGATTTATCGTGATCAAATTGCTCCATTCAAAGGAGAATTGGAATTATGGTACTGCAGAAATCAATCAGTAATTGTTGATTTATTACTAACAATGGTAACTTTATCATCTTTATTTATTTTATCAACCAATTTATTAAATAAACTTTTTTGGGATTTACCAAAACATCCTATATATAATCCTAAATAATTGTTTATCTAAAAAATAAATTTATGTATTTTCCTTATTATGTTTTTTACAAAAGTCTCACCATTTTATTACATTTATTATAATTAATGATTTATAATTGTTTTTTGATTCCCCCGAATTACTTAAAAATGTTTTATTTGATTATTAACCACAATATTATTTTGATGTAATTTGATAAATGACAATTGTTAATTATTTTATATTTTCCTTTTCATTGACCCTTTGGGCATCCTTTTTATTCTTGAATTTCGGGAAAAATTGGCTCATTGATATTCCGACGGAAAGGAAAATTCATGGTACACCTATTTCCCGTATCGGTGGTTTGCCTATCGGTATTGTTTTTTTTCTTTCTATTTTTGTCCTTGGCCTTGGATCTCAGTTGTTGTGGTATTTGCTCGGTGGTGTTAGTATTTTTCTACTTGGCGTCTGGGATGATCGGAAGTCCATTAGATGGCCGATCAAACTACTCATCCAATTATTTGTTTCTTGTATTATCATTTATCGTTTCATAGATACTGTTCAATCTGTTGCATTTTTCGGTTCAATTCTGAACTTTTCCATGTTCATCCTCATTCCAATTTTTTTGATATGGTTTGTTGGGATCCTGAACGCTGTCAATCTTATTGATGGTATGGATGGCCTTGCCGGTAGTTTTATGGTGCTTATTACTGTATTTTCGGCGATAATAGGTTATATTAATGATACAAATCTTTTTTTGGTTATTAATCTTTCTTTGTTTGGGGTCGTCACAGGTTTCCTTTTCTTTAACCGAAAGCCGGCTCGCTTCTTCATGGGCGATTCGGGAAGTTTACTATTAGGTTACCATGTTGCCTGCCTTCCTTTGCTCTATCATCAGTCAATGAACGGTGGTGCCATTCTTCAGATAACTCCTTTCTTGATCCTTTCATCATTTCTCATCATGGATACCACACGGGTTTTTTTCAGCCGAGCCCTAAAAAGGCAAAACCCCATGAATGCGGATACTATACATTTGCATCATCTTGTACTCAAGGAGACGAAATCTTATGTGGGGACGCTCATTCCCATCTTTGTGGTGACACTGATTACGGGAATAGGGTCTGTCCTTTTCTTCCAGTACGGTTTCGGTTATCTCGCCATGCAGCTTTTTCTTCTGGTACTTATCGTATTTGTTTTTACGCCCCCTGTCCCGTTTTACGTACCGCTGGCATCCAGGATCACGAATTACGTAACCTCAATGAAGACTTCTCGGTTTAGTAATAAACATCTTTTTCGGATTCGATATCTTCCTTTCCTTGGTTCTGCCTATCTGATTTGTTTAGGGATCCAATATTACCAACCCAGTATCATGGAAACTTTTAATCCTGCACTGATTATCGGATCAGGGGCTCTTCTCTTTTTTTCCCTCTTTGGTGTTTTACAAGATGAATCTTTTCAGGCAGGATTGATTCTTGCTGTCCTCTTTCAGATTTTATTTCTTTTCAGTAGCGAACCTTTTAATGATTTGATGTTGCTTGACTATTTGAGACTGACTTGCCTGGTGTTCATGATCATTATCACCGGTGCCAACTATATTGAAAATAGTCGTCAACTAGGTTTTGAATTTTGGTCCGTTATCGATCTACTTATTTCTCTGATTTTCCTAGCTTTAGTTGTTCTACGTTTAAATGGGTTAGATATTCCTCTCTGGAAATGGACAGAGGTGATTCTTTTCTATTACAGCCTAGGACTCTACATCCATCACAGGCAGCCGAGAGTTCCATTAACATCCCTCGGAGCCGTGGCCACCGACTGATCAGTTTTTTCTACCGAACTTGATATCGATACTGTACGTGGGGATGAACTCTCCCGGATCTACCGAGCTGTTGGTGACGGGATTGAATAACCCCACGCCTAGTTTCAGATCTTTAACGGAGTTAGGCAAAGGTAGATATCGGTTTAAAGGAATAAAAAAAGCAATATCTATAGCCAAAAGCATTGTTTCAGCAAACTGATTTACATTACCCATAATATTTACAAAACTGCCGCCCACACTGTACCCGTCTTTCAACTTAATGGTGTAAAGAAGCTGAGGCAAAAAGAGGTCCCTTTTTTTGTTTTTTCTGTTTATCCGCATTCCTACAGCTGTGGCCAGGTCAACTTTTTCTGATCTAAGGAACTGGTAGAACAGTCCTGCATAATAAGTATGAAAACCTTCCGTGTGAATTGAGTAATATCCGTGGATATCCAATCTATCCGTAAGACCATAGCCCAAAACAACATAAGATTGTCCCTGTTCAAAATAATTAAAGGGGTTCCAAGTAAAATCAAGTTCGAGCAGACTTTTACCGGTAGAAGTTCCGTGGTCGTATCCACCGGAGGGGAAAAGAGGTACCAGAGCAAGAGAAAGGATGATGAAGTATCGCTTCACTCCATTAATCTACTTCTTGGAGAGGAAAGGTTAAAGAAGACATATATTCTAGTTTTCCTTTCATCCTTGCTTCAACGTATATTCCAGTCTTGTTCATTGATAATGGGGGCGATTGGCTTCGATGGAGCATGAGAATCGTCTTGTGGCATGTGCAGGACCCAGGTTACCTACTAAATCATCCTGGAAACAACACAGATGCCAACTACGGCAACGTAGCTTACGCTTAATATCGTGTAAGCCGTTCTCTCTGATATTTGCCTGTCGTGTCAGAATGGAGCGTCATACAGACGGGCTGGTCCTGGTGGATGTCCGTACCGCCGGGATGAGAACTTTCGGACTGGCTTCGGAAAATGGTCGTTTGCCACCGTTACCGGGGCGAGACACAAAAGTCAGACTAAACATGTAGAAATGAGACGCATCTTTGCTTTGGACGGGAGTTCGACTCTCCCCGCCTCCACAAGTACTTTTTATCAATAGTTTTCCTAATTACCATTCAGAAACATATCCTTACATGTTAATCTTTTATACTTATCACTTTTAATCTTGGACTGGAGGTTGTTTTGAAAAATAAAAATAATGATCGAAAAAGAATTATTATTACTGGGGGCGTTGGGTTTATTGGATCCAATCTTTGTGATCGTCTCATCAAGGATGGGCATGAAGTTCTCTGTGTCGACAATTTTTTCTCCGGAAGAAAAGAAAACATTGCCCATCTGCTTGACAGTCCAAACTTTGAACTTATCCGCCACGATATCACGTTTCCTCTCTATTTAGAGGCAGATCTCATTTACCATCTTGCTTGTCCCGCGTCTCCGGTTCACTATGCTCACGACCCGGTTCAGACTGTTAAAACAAACGTGCATGGTGCAATAAATATGCTCGGTTTAGCAAAACGGATTGGTAAACCTATTTTTCAGGCATCTACCAGTGAAGTTTATGGCGATCCGGAAACTCATCCGCAAAAAGAAGAATATTGGGGCAATGTTAATCCCATCGGTCTGAGAGCATGTTATGATGAAGGGAAACGGTGTGCTGAGACGCTGTTCTTTGACTATCACCGCCAACACGGGATCGAAATTAAAGTGGCAAGAATATTTAATACTTACGGCCCAAGAATGAGAATAGACGATGGACGGGTGGTATCAAACTTTATTGTCCAGGCTTTGCGTAATGAAGATATAACCATTTATGGTGAGGGCACTCAAACAAGGTCGTTCTGTTATATAGATGATATGGTTGAGGGTATAATAAAATTTGTTGGCTTGGGTGACGATTTTACAGGGCCGATGAATCTCGGTAATCCTGCTGAGTATACGATCAAAAAATTGGCTGGAATCGTTCTTGAGCTCACAAATTCTAAGTCGAAACTTGTTTATAAGGATCTCCCCCATGATGATCCGAAAAGACGCAGGCCTGACATCACATTGGCTAAGAAAAAACTTTCTTGGGAGCCCAAAACCGGTCTGGCTGAAGGTATTCAGAAAACGATTTTATACTTTAAGAACTTGATTGATTAGATTAGCTATGCAAAAAAGATTGCTCCACACTTTTATCTTTCTACTGTCCTCTTTTCCCTTACTCCAGTCGCAGATTTATTATGAGGCCGATCCTTTTTATCTTTTACATTATGAAAAACATATCTTCCAAATGAGGACTTCCCCTACGTCCCTTCTTTTCAGACCCTCTTTTCAATCCATGCCTAAGAGTTCTAATAACAGATGGTCTCTAACCACTCGGGCTCAATATTTTGAAAATAGTAGCGTCCCGAATCTTGAAAACAGTTCAGTGAGGTGGATAGGCAAAGGCATCAGCCGCTTTAATTCTATGCGCTTGTCATATTTTGGAGATAACCTAATATTCAGTATCGAGCCATATCATTTTTATACTGAGAATCTGGATTATACCGAACCAGTCAGGAAAGCATTGTACAGTAAATTAAATGATCAACGTGCTCGAAGTGAATCTCCATTCAATATTGATGGAATTCGAGAATTCCAGTTCTTCCTTCATATCAGGGGAATTGGTTTAGGTGTTTCAAATGCAAATATGTGGTGGGGACCTGGTCTTCATAGCTCGTTGCAAATGTCGTCAAATACTGTAGGATACAATTACTTTACTTTAGGCACTTTGCACACAAAGCGAATGAAAAATGTAGGACTTGACATTCGTTATCTTTTTGCACCCATGGATTATAATAAGTCAATGGATTCATATTATTCAGCTCTTCTATTTCAAATAATTACATATACGAAACCTATGTTTAGCTTCGGTTTTTCGAGGTCATACTTATCTGGTCCTGGTGTATGGGAAATAGATTATCATAAAGATTTGTTTAATATACAGATGAAAGAAGCGTTGCTTTTGCCATTCGAGGCGCTTTTTTTGGAGTCCCTACAAACTGATCCAGAAAACCCAGAAAGTGCTGTGGATTGGTGGGACGAAGTTTTGGTAGGATATTTCAAAGCGTCTTTTCCTAATTCGGGTTTAAATGTTTATATCGAATATGGTCGCGATGACCATGCATGGGACTGGGACGATTTTTCTCGACAGCCTGACCATTCTGGTGCCGGGGTTTTCGGTTTAAGAAAATACGGATTATTTGGAAGAGAAAATCTTGTGGGCGGATTAGAATATACAAGTTTAATCAAATCCAAATTTTGGACAAAGAGAACGCCAGGATCTTGGTATAGTAAAGAAATTTATGATTATACTAGTTATCAAGGTCGTCATTGGGGTGCCCACAGCGGTCCAGATTCAGATGATTTTTACATCTACTTGGGTTATATAGGTGAAAAGTTTTCTATCATTCCAGCCTTTAATTATGAACGGCACGGTGTTATTGACAATACCGCCTTGGTTATGGAAAAAAGGCCCTACCTTGTTTATAATCCCGACACAGGCAGGTGGGAAGCCGAAATCGTGGAACAGTGGCGTGAGAGACAGGTCAATATCTGGCCGGAGGTGAAGATAGAATTCCGCCTGGACATCAGATACAATTTTAAAGGTTTCGATTTCAACTTGTATTATGAAGATGAAGTTGTGGATAATCTTGAATTCAATTGGGGAGAGAGAAGAGGAGAAGTTTGGTGGATTGGAATTGAGAGGACCATAGATAGCGAGGATTTCCGGACATTTCGAAAAAGGAAACTGCCATAGAGGTTTCTGAAGAGCCAATTCTCTCTTTTGTCATTGTTACCTATAATTCCGAAGCCGATATCGGCGCTTGTTTGGACTCAGTTCAATCCTCTAACCAAAATGGCAAATATCAGGCAGTTGTCATTGATAATGCTTCCATGGATGAAACGGTCGAAATTATTAACGGCAAGAAAAATGATAACCTCACTTTCATTCAAAACACGGTCAATCTTGGCTTTACCAAAGCTGTTAATCAAGGAGTTGAAAATGCCGGTGGTGAATATATTTTCGTTCTCAATCCAGATACCCAAGTGTCAGAAGGATCGGTAGAAGGCCTCATAAAAAAAATATCTTCAGATAATTCGATCGGTCTAGTGGCGCCCCAGCTCCAGTTTCCGGATCATCGTATACAGTACTCATGCCGGCGATTTCCAACATTTTGGAATTTGATAGCGGAAATGACTGGCTTGAGCCGGGTTTTCAATCAAAGTAATTTGTTTAATGACTGGAAGATGAGAGACTTTAATCATGCAACCGAACGGGACGTGGATCAGCCGGCAGGTGCTGCACTCATGGTTAAAAAGGATTTACTTGACGGATTGGGTGGCTTAGATGAGCGTTTCCCCATGTTTTTCAGTGATGTTGATCTGTGCAAACGTATCAAAGATATGGGGAAGAAGATTGTTTTCTGCCCAGATGTGGTTATCATTCACAAAGGTGGGAGCACGGTTCTGGGGAGACGCCCCGCACTTATCGCGAGCTCCCACCTGTCTCTCATTCGATACTTCCTGAAACATCACCGGGAGATCATGGACGTTATTCCTAATCTGCTAATAACATTTCTGCTGTTGATTGGAATCCCTTTTCGAATAATAGGTAATCTTGTTTTTCCTAGACGTCAGATAAAGCGGCAGACTTTGTAGCAGCGCCGAAAAAATTAGTTGATGGCAAATGGCGGCCTTAGGGCCGCCATTTTTATTTTTAGATTAAAAATCTATTCTAGCGCTGAGATGATGATGGATTTCAGAACCGATGTGACACCATCAATGATAAACTGGACGGCAATGACCATAAGCAAAATACCCATAACACGCTGGATAACCCGCACCCAGGTGGTACCCAACCGGCGGGACAGTTTGTCGGCACTTACCAGAATGAAGTAGGTCAGTGTCAGGACGGCAATGATGGAAGCGATGAGAATTCCGTAGTGAAGTGGAATGATCGCTTTCCCCGCCAACACCATGGCACCAGTGATAGCACCGGGTCCTGTTAACAGCGGAATACCCACAGGCGTTACGGCAATATCGTCCGTTTCCAAACCTTCCTGCTGTTCTTGGGGTGTAGACCGGGTACGGGAGACGATGACCTCCAGCATCCGCAGGCCCGTTCTGAAGAAGATAATGCCCCCCATGATCTTAAATGCATCAAGGGTGATGCTGTAAAGCTGGAAAATGTATTTGCCGAGGAATGCGAAAATGAGGAGTGTTACAATCCCTGTCATGGTCCCTTTCCGTGCGATGATCTTTCTCTGGTGTTCATCAAATCGCTCCGTTAGAACAAGGAATACAGTGGATATTCCAAGTGGATTCACTAGTGTAAAGAGTGTGGAAAAACAGAGGAGGGTATATTCCAGATAACTCATGGCGAAAATCACATTTTTTCAGGTTGGCTGATGCCCAGAATTTCCAGACCGTTGGCCAGGACAGTCCTTACTGCTGAGACTAAAAAAAGACGGGCTGTCATCAGTTCTTTGTCATCGGTCACAACGCGGTGCTCGCTGTAAAATTTGTGAAACTCTGAGGCCGTTCCTTGGAGATAACCGGCCACTGTCTGCGGCTCCAGATTTTCAAGGGCATTCATCACTGTTTCAGGGAAATGGATGAGACTTTTTATGAGGCTCAACTCTTCGTCCTCTTTTAAAAGAGTAAGGTCCGGCTCGCCGCCGCTTTTGGTACCCATTCCTTCGGCATATTTGAGAATGTTGCAAATTCGTGCGTGGGCGTATTGGAGATAGTAGACTGGATTTTCATCTGATTCCTTTTCTGCCAAACCTATGTCAAAATTCAAGTGACTCTGCCTGTTTCGCATGATGAAAAAATAACGGACAACATCGACCCCCACCATCTCCATGAGTTCATCCAGAGTGACGAAAGTAGCTTTCCGCGTGGACATCTTAACTTTCTTGCCGTCGCGGAGGAGTGAAACAAACTGGTGAATTAGGACCCTGATCTGGTCTGTTTTATAACCCAGCGCGCCTATAGCCGAGATAACATCTGGGTAAGTATCCTTGTGATCGGCGCCGAAAATATCCACAATGAGATCATAACCCCGCTCCACCTTGTCCCGATGATAGGCCGTATCGGGAAGGCGATAGGTGGGCTCACCGCTGCTTTTGATGAGTACGGTGTCCTCACCTTTTCCAAATTCTGTTGTTTTCAGCCATACTGCGCCCTCTTTATCGTAAACAAGACCTTTCTCCCGAAGAAGAGTTACCACCTCATCAAGACTTCCTTCGTCGTAGAAGCGCTGTTCGTTCACGAATGAATCAAAATGAATTCCCAATTGCTCAACAGTTGATTTGATATCAGCGAAAATCTCCTCTTCGGCGGCGTCTCTAAAGGCCGTCACCTCAGTCTCATCTTTCAGAGTTCCCCCTTTTTCGTCATAAATCTTTTGAGCGATATCACGGATATACTCCCCCTCATAACCACCTTCCGGGAACTCTCCTTTCTCACCCGTTATCTCCAGATACCGGGCCCGAACCGACTCTCCCAACAACCGCATCTGCCGACCAGCGTCGTTGTAGTAATACTCCCGCTCCACGCTGTAGCCGTTCCACTCTAGGATTTTTGCTACCACATCCCCAAGAACAGCCTGTCTACCGTGACCGACGGTGAGCGGCCCGGTAGGGTTGGCGCTGACAAACTCCACTAACGCCCGTTGGTTCTTATCGGACCCTGATTTTCCGTAGTCACCGCTCGCCAAAACAATTTCTGTCAGTTGGTTCTGAAGGTAGTCCGTGGCGATACGAAAATTGAGGAATCCCGGTTTAGAAACCGTTACCGCTGAACAGATGTCCTCCGACAGTTTCAATTGGCTCTGAATTGCTTCCGCCAGCTCCATGGGGGGCTTTTTAGCGGACTTGGCTAGAGATAGGGCTATGCCGGAAGAGATATCCCCCAGTTCGGACATCTTGCTGGGATCAAGCCTTACAGAATTGGTTGCAAGTCCAAGGGA
>Ga0187833_10005019_pt1 | contig 12678 bp, 12 predicted proteins | sample ETNtaG_37_FD_167968 | JGI IMG/M metagenome (GOLD analysis project Ga0187833, IMG submission 167968) | Marine microbial and viral communities from oxygen minimum zone, Eastern Pacific Ocean - ETNP2014_SV_400_PacBio MetaG (Illumina Assembly) | ecosystem: Environmental > Aquatic > Marine > Hypoxic... | reverse complement strand
CGCTATTTTCTTCACCTTTAATCATACTCCATAAATTTTTTGATTTAAGTCTTTTCATTAACTTTGAGGTTTTTGATTCTTTTTTATCACCAATAGCAACCTCTTCTATATCAACCACCACACCTTCTTTTGACTTGCACTCAGATTTATACATCTTAGTTATTTCTCCACCAGGAAGTTTGCAATGAATCTGAGCAGCACTAACTTCACCAATAGTTAAAAATAAGAAGATTACATTAAATATTATGAAAACAGTAAGAAGTGATATAATTTTTGATAATCTCATTTTTTTTTTTTTCCTTTTTTATTTTTATCATATTCTTTTCTTTTCTCAATCAAGATTAATGCTTCTTCCATTGTTAATTCATTAGGATCTTTTTCTTCAGGAACTGATGCATTTAAAGTTTTATATTTAATATAAGGGCCATATTGACCCTTCATAATCTTCACTGTTTTTTTATCATCGGGATGTTCACCTAAATCTTTAATTATTGTTGATGATATACGACCTGGCTTAGCTTCAGCAATTAATGTTATTGCTCTATTTAAACCTATTGTAAAAATATCTTCAACATTTTCCAATCTAGCAGATTTATTTTCACATTTTAAATATGGTCCAAATCTTCCTGAATTCAAAAATATTTCTTTATTATTGTTTGGATTTATTCCAAGGCTTTTGGGTAAAGAACATAAAAATATTGCTTTATCTAAATTTATAGAATCTATAGATATACCTTTTGGAATTGAAACATTTTTAATATTATTATTTTTTTTTTTCTTTTTCTTTTTTATTTCATCTTCCACAATTTGTTCATTAAGTTCATATTGAATATAAGGGCCAAATCTTCCATTTTTTAAAAAAAGATCATTTCCATTATCATTTTTTCCTATAAGTTTTGGTTCTGCTAATTGAACTTGTTGAGCTGCTTTTGCTTTAGAAAGAGGTCTTGTAAACTTACAGTTTGGATAATTGGAACAACCAATAAATGCGCCACCACGAAAACTATTTTTTAAGCTTAAAGATCCATTTTTACATAGCTGACATTTTCTATCAATATTTCCATTTTTATCTCTTTCAAAAATTAAACTTCCTAAACTATCATTTAATAAATCTAAAACTTCTCTTGTTCTCTTTTCTTTTACATCTAAAACATTTTGATTAAAATCTTTCCAAAACATCTCTAAAACTTTAATCCAGCCTTCTTTTCCTGCAGTTATATCATCTAATTGATTTTCTAATCCTGCAGTAAAATTATAATCTACGTATTTAGAAAATAGCTTTTCTAAAAAGGCTGATATTAATTTTCCTCTATCCGTGGGATGAAATCTTTTATTTATAGTTTCAGCATATCCTCTAGTTGAGATTACTGAAATTATACTTGCATAAGTTGAGGGTCTTCCAATACCTAATTCTTCTAATTTTTTAACTAAACTTGCCTCTGAATATCTTGGAGGAGGTTGTGTAAAATGTTGTTCATCTAAAATTGCTTCAATATTAACAGGTCCTTTTGACATTTCGGGTAATATGTTTTCGTCATCGCCTTTTTTTTGATCTTTATAAATTTTTAAAAATCCATCAAATTTAATAACAGAACCACTTGCCTTGAAAATTGTTCCACTATCATCTGATGTTAATGTAATTGTATTTCGGTCAAATTTTGCAGATTCCATTTGAGATGACAAAGCTCTACTCCATATTAAATCATAAAGTTTGTGTTGATCTGGACTTAAATATTTTTTTACACTACTTGGCGACCTTATTATATCGGTTGGTCTAATAGCTTCATGGGCTTCTTGTGCATTTTTTGCTTTCTTACCTGAATAACTTAATGTGTTGTTAGGTAGATATTCTTTTCCAAATTCAGTTTTGATATAATTTCTTAATGATGAAATTGCATCTGTTGATAGATTGGTTCCGTCTGTTCTCATATATGTAATTAAACCGATTGTTTCTCCATCAATTTCTATACCTTGGTATAATCTTTGAGCAATTTGCATTGTTCTTGATGCACCAAGGCCTAACCTTCCTGATGCTGTTTGTTGAAGTGTCGAAGTTGTGAATGGACCAGATGGGTTTCGATTTACCACCTTTGTAGAAATATCAGAGATATTAAATTTTTTAGATTTAACACCTTCTGACGCTTTATCAATTTCAGATTTATTTTTAAAAGAAAATTTTTCAATTTTTTCACCATTATATTGAAAAATACTTGTTGTTAATGAATTGTTATTTTTATCACTAAATTTAAGATTTAAAGTCCAAAATTCTTCTGGATCAAATAATTCTATTTCGTGTTCTCTTTCTGTTATCAATTTTAATGCTACAGATTGAACTCTTCCAGCAGATTTTGATCCTGGAAGTTTAGTCCATAAAATAGGTGAGATATTAAAACCAACTAAATAATCTAAGGCTCTTCTTGCCATATAGGCATCAACTAATAGAGGTTCAATTTGTCTAGGGTTATCAATTCCATGTGTTACTGCTTTTTTAGTTATTTCATTAAAAACAACTCTTTCAATATGCTTATCTTTAAGAAGTTTTTTTTCGTTTAAATATTCTTTAACATGCCACGCAATAGCTTCCCCTTCACGATCGGGGTCAGTGGCAAGAATTATTTTAGAGGAATCTTTCACTGCATCTGTAATTTCTTTCAAATATTTTTTGGAAAAACTATCAATCTCCCATTTCATCTTAAAATTATCATCAGGATCTACTGATCCATTCTTTGATGGTAGGTCTCTAATATGTCCATAACTTGCTAGAACCATATAATCATCACCAAGATATTTATTAATAGTTTTAGCTTTAGCAGGACTTTCCACTATAACAAGATTCATGTTTTTACAAAATACCCAAAAGCCCTAGATAGTCAAATTAATAAATTTTTGTCTTACTTTCTTCTTTATTTTTCAGGCGTTTAACATTCTCTCTATGAGTATAGAGTAGTAAAATAAATATTATTGAGAAAAATACTAAATTTTGATTAGTAAAAAAAAATAAATAAATTGGAACACTTAAACTTCCAAACAGTGATGACAATGAAGAATATTTTGAAATTAAAAACGTAAAAAACCAAACTCCTATAAAAACAAAACCAATAATTAAGTTAATTGAAAATAATATTCCAACATAAGTAGCAACACCTTTTCCTCCTTTAAATTTAAGCCATATTGGAAAAATATGGCCTAAAAAAACGCATAATGAAGCGATAAAAATATAATCTGGATAATTTAATTTAACATAAACAACTGGAATTATTGCCTTTATTATATCTAAAAATAAAGTTCCATATCCCAGAGATTTATTTCCAGCTCTTAATGCATTTGTCGCTCCAATATTTCCAGAGCCAATATCTCTAATATCCTTTTTTAAAAAAACTTTTGTTAAAATAAACCCAAATGGCACTGAACCCATAAGATATGACAAAATAGATATAATTAAGACTTCCATATTTATAACTTAAATAATTCAACACCTTTTACAAACGTGTTTGTCACTTTTCCTTGGAGTTTTTTATTTTCTATTGAAGTATTTTTAGATTTTGAAATCAACTCTTCTTTTTTAACAATCCAAGGTTTATTTATATCTACTATACAGAAGTCAGCATCATTACCTATTGTAAGATTGCCTTTGTTAATTTTCAAAATTTTAGCAGGGTTAGATGTTAATGTCTGGATAATTGTTTCTAATTTAACGGAACCATTATGATAAAGTTCTAATGCCAAAGATAGCAAGGTTTCAATTCCACTAGCACCTGTTGCGGATTGGGCAAAAGTTAATCTTTTTTGTTCTTCGTCTTCCGGTTTGTGATCTGACACAATTACATCTATTGTATTGTCATTTAATGCGTCGACAAGAGAAATTCTGTCTTGCTCAGTTCTTAGAGGTGGCGACAATTTTAAAAAAGTTTTAAAATCTCCAATATCATTCTCATTTAAAGAGAGATTATTTATTGAAACTCCACATGAAAAATTCAAATATTTTTTTTTTTGTTTAATTAATTCTGCTGATTTTGATGATGAAATTTGAGAAATATGATATCTACATTTGTATTCTTCTAGTAAAGTTAAATCTCTCTCAACAATAATTTTTTCAGCCAAATCAGATATTCCTTGAAGCCCTAATTTAGTTGAAATTATTCCTTCATTAACTAATCCATCTTTAGATAAATTTATATCTTCTGCATGTTGCATGATAAGTGTTTTCAAATCATTAGAAGATTTCATAATTCTAGACATTAGTCTTGAATTTTGAACTGCTTTTAATCCATCTGTAAAGGCAACAATGCCTTTTTTTTGCAGTAAACCAAATTCAGTCATAATTTTACCCTCAGTATTTTTTGTTAATGAGGCTGAGGGAAAAATGTTAATTTTTGATTTATCGCGACCTCTTCTCTTAATAAAATCAACCATAGAAACGTTATCGATAATTGGAGCTGTATTTGGCATAGTCACTACAGAAGTGACTCCACCTGATAATGCAGCTTGACTGAGTGATTTAAAGTTTTCTTTATATTCAAATCCAGGTTCACCAACAAAAACCCTCATATCTATAATTCCTGGAAATAGGTGTTTTCCCTTTACATCTATAAAAGTTTCTTTTGTTGGTATATTTGATTTATTTACTTTTTTCCCAATAGCTTCAATGTTTCCTTTTTCATCAATTATTAATCCTCCTTTTTCATTCAAAGAATTTGCTGGGTCTACAATATTTGCATTTAATATATATTTTTTTTTCATTTATTTACAAAATAATTTTAAACAAGCCATTCTAACAGCAACACCTAATTCAACTTGTTCTTTAATTACACTTTTATTAATATCATCAGCTAAGTTTGTATCTATTTCTATTCCTCTATTCATTGGGCCAGGATGCATAATTAAAGCATCTTTTTTTGCATAACTTAATTTGTCATAAGTTAAACCGTAATATTCATAGTATTCTCTATTTGATGATAAAAAAGAACTATTCATTCTTTCATTTTGCAATCTTAACATCATTACAATATCACATCCCTTTAAACCTTTTTTCATATCTGAAAATTTATTAACACCAAGTTTTTCTACATCTTTTGGCATAAGAGTTGATGGTGCAATAATATTAACTTCTGCACCTAGCATATTAAGTAAATAAATATTTGATCTTGCGACTCTTGAATGAAGTATATCACCACAAATTGCAACTCTTAAACCTTCAATTTTTTTTTTCCTATCTAAAATTGTTAAACTATCTAGTAATGCTTGTGTCGGGTGTTCACGTCTTCCATCTCCAGCATTAATAACGGCACAATTTACTTTTTGTGCTAGTAGATTGCATGCTCCAGAATCTTGATGCCTTATAACAATTAAATCAGGATGCATAGCATTTAAAGTCATTGCTGTGTCTATAAGAGTTTCACCTTTTCTTAATGCAGAATTGATTATGTTCATTGTCATCACATCTGCACCCAATCTTTTGCCCGCTAATTCGAATGAACTTTGAGTTCTTGTAGAGGGTTCAAAAAATAAATTAATTTGAGTTTTTCCTTTTAACAAATCAATTTTTTTTGTTTTACTTCTATTTAGCTTTATAAATTCCTTTGCTATTTTTAAAATAATTTTTACATCAGAAATAGTTAGATCTTGGATACCTAGAAGGTGATTTTGAGATATTTTAATAGCTTTTAATTTTTTTAAATTAGCCATTAAAACCAACTCTATAACTATAAATATATATTAAAGCAAGTATTAATTGTTAATAAAATCTATAGCACCTTGAAGTATAAAAGCAGCAGCATTTTGATCAATAGTTTTTATTTTTTTAACTGCCTTGATATCTAATTGACTAGATAATTTATAGGCCCCAGTACTTGAAAGTCTTTCATCCCACAAAGTGATAGGTAATGTAATATTTTTTGATAATAGATTAACTGTGTCTTTAACTGAGTGAGCAGAAGCTCCAGAAGTACCATCCATATTAATAGGATTTCCAACCACTATTCCACTAATATTATTATCTTTTATTATTATTAATAATTCAGACAAAAATTGGTCAAAATTTTCTTTGATTATTGTTTTATATGGAGTTGCGATAATTCTTTTGTCATCACATATTGCTACACCAATTCTTTTTTTACCAAGGTCTAAACCTATCAATCTTGATTTTTTGGTGATTTTTTTTTTAAAGTCTTCTATCTGCAACATATTGTATGTTTTGTACTATAGTGATATTTTCATTTAATTTTAAAACAATCATATGTCAATTGATCAAAAAACAGTAAAATACATATCAAAACTTGCAAGAATTTCTATAAATGAAAAGAAAGCCAAAAATTTAGCCAATGATTTAACTAATATTTTTAAATTTATCGAAAAACTTAACAAACTAGATACTAAAAATATTGAACCATTAACATCAATAGCTGAGACAAAATTACATTTAAGAGAAGATAATATTAAAGATGCTAACATAAGAGATCAAATATTAGAAAATTCTCCTGAAAAAAATAAAGAATACTTCGTTGTACCAAAGGTAATTGAATAATGAGTGAAATTATTAAACTTACTTTAAATGAATTAGTAGCTGGAATAAAAAAAAAGAAATTTAGTTCGCATGAAGTAACAAAGGATTTTGTTAACAGATGTATTAAATCTAAAAAATTAAACTCATTTATTACAGATAATTTTGATAATGCTCTTAAGATATCTAAAAAATTTGAAATAAAGTCAAATCAAAATAAACAATTGCCTGGAATACCATTTGCTGTAAAAGATTTATTTTGTACAAAAGGTATTAAAACTACTGCTGGAAGTAAAATATTAAATAATTTTATTCCCTCATATGAATCTACAGTCACACAAAATATTTGGAATGAGGGCGCTATTTTATTAGGTAAATTAAATTGCGATGAATTTGCCATGGGATCGTCTAATGAAACAAGTTTTTTTGGAAATGTAGAAAATCCCGTTGGAAAAAAACTTGTGCCAGGTGGCTCCTCAGGCGGTTCTGCTTCAGCCTTGGCAGCAAATTTAACTCCAGCCACAATTGGTACTGACACTGGTGGTTCTATAAGACAACCGGCATCATTTACTGGAACAGTTGGTTTAAAACCTACTTATGGAAGCTGCTCAAGATGGGGAATAGTTGCTTTTGCTTCTTCGCTTGATCAAGCAGGTCCCATGACAAAAAATGTTAAAGATTGTGCTTTGCTTTTCCAAGTTATGAGTAGTTATGATCAAAAAGACTCAACATCGGTTAATTTTACAAGAGAACGTTATAGTGAAAAATTAAATCAAAATATTAAAGGGATGAATATTGGAATTCCAAAAGAATACCGAGTTGAGGGAATGCCTAGTGATATAGAAAAATTATGGAAACAAGGAATTGAATATATTAAAAATAGTGGTGCGAACATTGTAGACATTACACTTCCACACACTAATTATGCTTTACCAACCTATTATATAGTCGCCCCAGCAGAAGCTTCATCAAATTTAGCTCGATATGATGGTGTTAAATATGGACTTAGAACTGATGGAAATAATTTAATTGATATGTATGAAAAAACACGATCTGAAGGATTTGGAGACGAAGTTAAAAGAAGAATAATGATTGGTACATATGTGCTGTCTTCTGGTTATTATGATGCTTATTATTTAAAAGCGCAAAAAGTAAGAAAGCTAATAAAAAGTGATTTTGATACTGCTTTTGACAAAGTAGATGCAATTTTAACTCCTTCGACACCAACTTCAGCATTTAAAATAGGTGAAAAAACCAATGATCCAGTTTCAATGTATTTAAACGATATTTTTACTGTTCCAGTAAATTTAGCTGGTTTACCAGCAATATCTATACCTGGCGGTCATGACGAAAAAGGTTTTCCATTGGGTTTACAGATTATTGGCAAAGCTTTTGAAGAACAAACGATATTAAATGTTGCTTATTGTTTAGAACAAAAAATTAATTTTAAAAACCAAATCAAAGACTGGTGGTTAAAATGAACAAAGAAAAATTTGACTACTATATAAAAAAAAATTCTAATATATATGAGGTAATAATAGGTCTAGAGGTGCACGCACAAGTGTTATCTAAGTCTAAATTATTTTCAGGATCACCAACTGTTTTTGGAGCGAAACCGAATATAAATGTAAGTTTAGTTGACGCAGCATTTCCTGGAATGTTGCCAGTTATAAATAAATTTTGCGTTGAACAAGCTGTCAAGACTGGCCTAGGTTTAAATGCGAAAATTAATTTATTTTCAGTATTTGATCGTAAAAACTATTTTTATGCAGACTTACCTCAGGGATATCAAATTTCTCAATATAAGAATCCTATAGTAGGTGAGGGAGTGGTAGTTTTAGATATGCCTTACGGAACAAAAAAAATTGGAATAGAAAGGTTACATCTTGAGCAAGATGCTGGTAAAAGTATCCACGATTTAGATCCTAATTGCACCTATGTAGATCTTAATAGATCTGGAGTAGCACTGATGGAAATTGTAAGTAAACCCGATTTACGTTCACCAGAAGAAGTGAATGCATATATTAAAAAAATAAGATCAATTATGCGTTACTTAGGTACTTGTGATGGAAACATGCAGGAAGGGTCATTGAGAGCAGATGTCAATGTATCAGTAAGGTTAGTTGGTGACAATAATTTTGGTACTAGATGTGAAATTAAAAATGTTAATTCAATTAAATTTATGCAAATAGCTATTGAGCATGAAGCAAATAGACAAGTTGATGAAATAGAAAATGGAAAAAAAATTGATCAAGAAACAAGACTTTTTGATTCAAAAAAAAACATAACAAGATCAATGAGAACAAAAGAAGATGCTCATGACTATAGATATTTTCCAGATCCTGATTTATTGCCACTTAGATTAGAACAAAGTTTAATAGATAATTTAAAAAAAGATTTACCAGAATTACCTGATGAGAAAAAAGAGAGATTCATTAAGGAACATAATTTATCAGCATATGAAGCTAATATTTTAGTTTCAGAAAAAGAAATTTCAGATTACTACGAAGAAGTGATTAAAAATTCAGATAAAAAGTTGGCAACAAATTGGATTACTGGTGATTTATTTGCAGTTTTAAATAAAAAAAATATATCAATTTCAGAATCTCCTGTTGGTGCAAAAAATCTATCATCTTTAATAAACATGATATCTTCAGGTAAAATATCTGGACGAATAGCAAAAGAAGTTTTTGAAATAATGCAAGAAAAAAATCAAAATCCAAAGCAAATTGTTGAATCAAAAGGGTTAATACAGCAAAGTGACCCAAAAAAATTAGAAAAAATTATTTTAGAAGTACTTTCAAATAATAAAGATAAAGTCGAACAATACAAATCAGGAAAAGTAAAGCTCTTTGGTTTTTTTGTTGGACAAGTGATGAAAGTTTCTGATGGAAAGGCAAATCCTCAACTTGTTAATGAAATTTTAAAAAACAAGTTAAAATAAAATGTTCAAAAATATAGAAGTTACACAAGATTTGTTAGATTATATTTATAGTCATACTTCTTCATTGCATCCAATTCAAAAAGAAATTTTGCAATACAACAAAACACTCGGAGATATTCAAAGAATGCAAATTTCTGAATCACAGGCACTTTTTTTGCAATTTGTTATTAAATTTAACAATATTACTAGCTGTTTAGAAATAGGTACTTTTACAGGATTTAGTGCATTATCAATGGCTTTGGCCTTACCTATTGATGGAAAATTAGTGGCTCTAGATAAAGATAAAGAAATTAGCAAAGTAGCACAATCATTTTTTAAAAAAGCAAAAATGGATAATAAAATATCTACTATTATAGAGAAAGCTGAAAAAACTTTAAAATCACTAATTGAGGTAAATTCAATTTTTGATTTGGTTTTTATTGATGCTGATAAAGCCAATTATACTACATATTTTGATTTTGCAATTAATCTTGTTAAAAGAAATGGCCTCATAATTTTTGATAATGTTTTATGGCATGGTGATGTAGCAAAAAAAAATGTTACTGACGATCAAACTGAACTAATAAGAAAATTTAATATGTATATAAAAAATGATAAAAAAACTGAAAAAACAATTTTACCAATAGGCGATGGCCTTACAATTTGCAGAAAGTTATAAATGTTTAGTATTAAAGGTTTTTATAAAATTAAAAAAATTAAGGAAGGTATTTCTTGTCCATACTGTTATAATAAGTTAACTAAATCACAAAAAGATAGATTTTCAATGAGACAGAAACAAATTTTAATAGCAAAAAAATTAAATAAGTCTCTTATCTATCAAAAAGAATATTAATTCTTTTTATATGAACCAAACTTTAAGCTTAACGAGAGATCCAATACCTGGTTTAATTAAAAAAATAGCTTTACCTGCAAGTGTTGGAACTTTTTTTCAAACCATGTACAATATTGTTGATACTTTTTATGCAGGAAAAATATCTCCCGAAGCATTATCAGCTTTAGCTAAATCTTTTCCAATTTATTTTATTATTATAGCAGCATGCATTGGAGTTACTGTAGGTGGAACTTCTTTAATTGCAAATAGTATTGGGGAGGGGAGCAGAGAAAAAGTTTTAAGTTATTTTTCGCATACTATTATATATGGAATACTAATATCGATATTAGTTACATTTTTAGGTTTAAAATTTTCAGAAGATGTATTTTTATTAATGGGCTCTACAAATGAAGTAGTTTTATTGGGTCTTAAATACACCAATGTTATATTTTCAGGATCAATAATATTTATTTTGGTTGTTGCTTTAAATGCATTACTTCATGCTGAAGGAGATACTAAAACCTATCGAAATATATTAATTTTAAGCTTTTTTTTAAATATAATTTTAAATCCTATATTTATTTTTGGTTTTGCTTTTATTCCCTCTATGGGTATCACTGGCATAGGAATTGCTACGATTTTATCTCAATTAATTGGTTTATTAATACTTCTATTTAAAATATTAAAAAATAATAGAATAATAAATTTTTCAACAAAATACTTTTACCCTAAAATTAATATTTTAAAAAATTTATTTTTTCAATCAGCTCCAATTTCTGCTGCTCTTCTTTCTTTTACTGTCGGAAATACCATAATACTTTCTTATGTTGGAATTTTTGGAGAATATGCTACCGCAGGTTATGGCTCAGCCGCTCGCTTTGAACAAGTTCTTTTATTGCCTGTTCTGGGTCTTAATACAGCTATAATTTCAATTATTGCTCAAAACTATGGTGCAAAAAATTTCTTAAGAGTTAAAGAATCTTATTTTAAAGCAATAAAATACGGTTTTGTAATAATGATTGTTTCTGGATTAATTGTTTACTTATCAGCAGATAAAATAGTTAGTATCTTTTCTAATAATCCTAATGTTATTGAATTTGGTGCCAAATACTTAAAGATATCTGCTTTTATATTTCCTGCATACCCAATTTTTTTTATTAGCAATGGTTTTTTTATGTCGCTCAAAAAATCTGAAAATGCAATGATTTCAAATCTAATAAGAAACATCTTTTTACCATTATTTGTATTTTATTTTGTCAAATCTATGAATGGAAATTTTAATACTTTTTTCTGGGTCTATTGTTTTTCGAATTGGCTTTACGTTTCAACCTTATTCATTTTTGTTATTTTTTATATTAAAAAAAAGTTAAATTAAATTAGCTGAATCTTTCAGCCAATTCCATAAATGGTTAGCAAAGGATCGTCGAACATATAAATCAACGTTATTTTCGTTTTTTTTATGAATTGTTACATCCACATGGTTTAATATTGTTTGAACGACTTTATTGTCACCAAAATCTCCAGATCCAAAATCAAAAGGAGATCCTTTTGAAAGAATTTCAAAAATATTTGAACCAGATAGTGAGAAAATTGTGAACTGGTCTGTAACATCTGTTACTGAACCAAGATTACCTTTTGATATTTCATTAAATAATAATTGTTCTAGTTCGTATGTATTAGTTTCTTTTGATATTTCATTATTTGATACGATAAGCCATTCATTGGGGCCTAGCCATAAAGAATTAATTTCTTTCTTTTTAGATATATTGCAAGCATCTTCAGGTAATATCATTCCAAGAATTTTACCTACTTTATTTACAAATTCTTTATTTTGAAGATTTCCTCTTAGATTAATTTTAGTAACATGAGAATTTTCCTTCATAGAAAAATTATTATACGAATGTTTTTCTGAAATTGGTGTGGTGAAATTAAGCATTTAATCTATTCCCTTCTTTATCTAAAAAAATTGTATCTGATACAGTGACTTCAATAGTTTTATTTGGCATAGGTACATAAAGTTTTTTTCCTTTTAATTTCTTTCCATTTTTAACAACAGCCAATGCAATAGATTTGTTTAAATTTGGACTATAATAACTCGATGTAACATGCCCAATCATGTTCATTGGTGGTTTGTTTTTAACTTCAGCAACAATCTGGGCTCCCTCTTCAAGAACTTCTTTTGGATCCTTAGTTAATAGTCCTACATAATGTTTTCTATCTTCTCTCACTGTATCTGATCTATACAAAGATCTTTTTCCAATAAAATCGTATTTCTTTTTACTAACTATCCAGTCCATTTGAAGATCAATAGGAGTAACAGTAGCATCAGTTTCTTGGCCTACAATTATAAAGCCTTTTTCAGCTCTTAATAAGTGCATAGCTTCTGTACCATATGGAGTTATTCCAAATTCTTCACCTGCTTCC
>Ga0187833_10005018_pt1 | contig 12680 bp, 9 predicted proteins | sample ETNtaG_37_FD_167968 | JGI IMG/M metagenome (GOLD analysis project Ga0187833, IMG submission 167968) | Marine microbial and viral communities from oxygen minimum zone, Eastern Pacific Ocean - ETNP2014_SV_400_PacBio MetaG (Illumina Assembly) | ecosystem: Environmental > Aquatic > Marine > Hypoxic... | reverse complement strand
CAGATGTAGGGAAAATATTACAGAGTACACGTCATGATGTCTATTCATTATCCAGAAAAGATGGATTAGATCTAACTGTTTATGATAGCATACTTGAATTCTTAAACGATCTTAAACCTGACTGTATAATAAACTGTGCGGCAAAAGTCGGAAGTCTTAATTATGTCAGTGAGCAAGCTGCTGAAATTATCGATATCAACACCAGAATGATACTAAATATCTATAAGTCTTTGAAAGAAACACTACCTGGATGTCTTTTAATTAATCCGATTGCTAACTGTGTTTTTCCCGGTCACCTGGAAAAATTTTCTGAGAACTTGTTATGGTCTGGTCCCTTGCATCAATCAGTTTTATCCTACGGTGCAACAAGGCGAATTTTATTGGCTGCTGATAAATGTTACCAAATGCAATATGGTCTCAGATCCATCAATTTTTTTGTTCCCAATATGTACGGTCCATACGACTCTACAGATCCAAACAAAGCACATGCCCTTAATGCTTTGGTTAACAAAGTGGTTAAAGCGAAAATTGAAGGAGAAGAATCGATAAATGTATGGGGAAGTGGTATAGCGATTCGTGAGTGGCTGTATGCGGAAGACTTTGGTAGAGTAATCATTGAAACATTTGATAGAGACGATAATTATTTGTTTTCAAACCCGATTAACATTGGTCAAAATTATGGATTAAGTATAAGAAGTATTTTGGATATTATAATTGAAGAAGTTGGCTATAAAGGTGCTATACACTGGGATCGATCAATGCCAGATGGTGCCCCAAAAAAAGTGATGGAAGATTTGAGATTCAGGAAAGTTTTTCCCGATTTTGAATTCACGGATCTTAAAAAAGGGGTAAGAAAAACAATAGAATACTATGAATCTTTAGATTCTAATTAAAGCCAGTTGATTAGTTAATAAACATATTTTTCTAATAACACCTACTCATCTTAAATGATAAAAAATTAGACCTAATGCATTACAATTTTGATTCTAATCTTACCAAACGCATTTCTTTCATACTTTCTACGAAGAACAGATCCACCTATCTTCAAAAGGCGTTGGAACAATCTTCTAAACTTGTAGGACCTGGTGATGAATTGATAGTGATCGATGGTGGTTCGACAGATGGTACCCAAGAGATTATAAAGAAGTTTTCGTCTTTAGTAAATATTTTTGTTTCTGAACCAGATCAAAGTGAGGGACATGGCTTTAATAAGGGTATTCTTTTGGCTAATGGCAAATATATTAAGCCGTTAACAGACGATGATACATTCTATCCCGAGGCTATTGACCACGCTGTTTCACTGATGGATAATAATCCTGATATTGATCTTCTTATCACCGGAGGAATAAAAAATAAGAATGGGACTGAATATGTTGTCTATATGAGAGAAGGGTCGGATTTTGGGAAGAATGTTGAGAGTCTTTATAGAAATAATTGGTGTGGTATAGGTTTTTTGATCAGGAGAAGTTCTCTTTCAAAAGCAGGTATATTTAATGCAGAATCAACAGCTCTGGATATGAGTTTTGCCGCGCAGTGTATTGACAGAGGATTAAAGGTAAGATTTGCTAGGGTAAACACGTTCTATCACCCCATATATGAACACAGTGTGACAAACTTAAAGAAAAAAGCTTGGGAAAAGGATTACTATCAAATATGCAAACAATACTGTTCGCGTTCTTTTTATTTGAATTTTAGATGGAATATTTGGAGAAAAAAATATAAATGGTTACCTCATTTTGATTTAATGGTATTGCCTTACCGCAGTATCAGGATATTATTGACTAAAGGCCCAAGCAGTTTTATTAGAAAAGCCAAGAAACGAATTTTCAAAGAAGACCGATCTGATAATGTTATGGATAAATCACCTGAAATTATTTGGGATGGCACTATAAACTAAATAATTTGATATGAAACAAATTCTAGCCACTTCTGAGAATATTAAGGTTTATGATCTGCCGGCACCGCTTCTTCAATCTGGCACTGTTTTGGTTGAAGTTAATTATTCGTTTATTAGTAGTGGTACGGAATTGACAACTTTAAACGCAATTCAGTCCAAAACGGATATCACAGATTCTAACTTTAAAAAGAATTCAGAAAGATTAAAGAAGCTTGTTTCACATCTTCAAAGTCACGGTATCAAAAAGACAATATCTGTTATTCAGGAAAGGATATCATCTAATGGAACTGGTGGCGAGATTCTGGTCCCGCTGGGATATTCCTGTTCGGGCCGGGTAGTCTCGATCGGTGAAGGTGTTACACTGTTTAAGCCGGGTGATTTGGTAGCCTGTGCGGGAGCAAATAAAGCAACTCATTCCGAATTAGTGGTCGTTCCAGAAAATTTGGTCGTACACGTTCCAAAAGAGTGTTCAATGAAAGATGCCTCTTCAGTTGCCGTAGGGGCAATCGCTATGCAGGCGGTTCGGCGGTCAGAAGTGGCTTTGGGGGAATCTGTTGCGGTAATTGGGCTTGGTTTGGTGGGTTTGCTCAATGCTAAGATGCTTCAGTGTTCCGGTGCCAGGGTTTTGGGTATTGACATAGATGAAACTCGCGTAGATAAAGCTAAAGCATTAGGAATAAATGAAGCGTGTTCAGAAGCAGCTGAAATTCACCGCACCGTAAACAATTTCACCAGAAAAATGGGCGTAGATGTATGTCTTGTGGCTGCAGGAAGCAAGGACAATTCAATACTTCAGACAGCTACAGAGATTACACGGAAGAAGGGTCGTGTCGTTATTGTAGGGCTGGTACCTATGCAGTTTGACATTAACCCTTTCCTCAGAAAAGAACTCGATCTTCTTGCCTCGATTTCCTGTGGCCCAGGCCGGTATGACGATAAGTATGAAGAAAAGGGTTTTGACTATCCCTATGCATACGTCAGATGGACTGAAAAGCGCAATATGGAGGAGTATCTGAGATTGCTGGCCCAGGACAAGATCGATTTAAGTATGGTTGCATCAGAGGAATTTGCTATTGACAATGCAGTTGATGCTTATGACTTATTAGAAAAAGGAAATGCTAAATCGACAGGAATATTTATCAATTATGCCTCTGATTCTTCTTTGAAAGAAAAGAGTAATACACGGGTTGATGTTAATGAAAAACCTGTTGGTGATCACATCAATCTTGCAGTCATTGGCGCTGGGAATTTTACCAAGCGAGTTCATTTACCAAATCTGAAGAAACTGGGTAACAATATTTCAATAGGAGCCATAGTTAGCCGCACAGGGGCAAATGCTATGCAGGCAGCTGAGCAGTATGGAGCCAATTATGCCACATCTTCATTTGAGGATGTTCTTGCTGACCCTGAAATAGACACTGTTTTAATCGGTACGCGGCACAATCTGCATGCCGATATGACCATAAAATCACTTCAAGCCGGGAAAAATGTGTTGGTAGAAAAACCACTGGCAATGTCGGGCGAAGAATTACTCGCTATTGAGGAATTCTACAAAGCAAAGAATGCTGCTATAAACGATGGATTACCGATTCTTATGGTGGGATTCAATCGCCGTTTTTCTCCCATGATCACAAAGTTAAAGACAGTCGTTTCAGAAAGAATAACTCCCCTGATAATGAATTATCAAATGAATGCGGGTTTTCTTCCAGCCGACCATTGGCTCAGAACAGAAGAAGGCGGGGGCCGAAACATAGGTGAGGCGTGTCATATTTATGATCTATTTACATTTCTTACCGAAAGTGAAGTTTCTGATATAAAAGTGTCATCCATTAATATTGCCAGCGATGAACATGCCGACAATGAGAACTTTACAGCCACGCTCTCTTTTGCTGATGGCTCTGTGGGATCACTCACCCTTACCAGCCTTGGTTCAAGCAAATATCCTAAAGAGGTTTTCCATGTGTACGCGAATGAAGCAGTACACATTTTAACGGATTACAGGCAGTTGGAATCTGTTGGTGGGGACAGTAAGGTAATTCGCTCGGATAAAGTTGAAAAAGGCCACTTTGAAGAGTTAGAAGCATTTGTTTATGTGCTCAAAAACGGCGGTCACTGGCCAATTCCACTATGGCAGCAAGTTCAAGCATCCAGGATTGCATTTACCGTTGAAGAACAAATCAAGGGTGGAATATGATGGGTACAGTAAAAGCTTCTTTTAAGGAAATTTTGCCGGATTCTTTAGTAGCTGGATACAGAAAAGGATCCAGATTCTATTCCCACAAGAAGAGGTTGATCAATAATAAATTAAGTCAGTTACAGTATTTTGGTAATGCTGTTACATGCCCGTTTTGTGAAAAAACTTTTTCACGGTTCAAAGCAACCGGGGCACTTGATCGGCCATTCTGGCGTTCACCTGAAGGCCTGGAATTACATAAATCAACGGAAATCAATGTGGCTAATGCTCAATGCCCGAAATGCGGCTCAGGTGAACGTCAGCGTATATTATACTTCTATTTGAAGGATGAAATTGATTTTTTCAAAATAAGCGAGATTAAACTGTTAGACGTTGCACCCGATGAATTTCTGTTGGATAAGGTTTTCTCGAAAGTGGATATTGATTACATATCAGTTGATATTACAAATGAACGAAATCCGTCAAAAATTATGGATATCACAAATTTTGAATTTGATAACAATACGTTTGATGCTATTATATGTCTTCACGTGCTCGAACACATACCTGAAGATATGAAGGCCATGGAGGAACTATACCGTGTCCTGAAGCCTGGCGGTTGGGCCATAGTTCAGGTTCCCATCTGGGCTTTTGAGACAGTGGAAGTACCGGAGTCAACGAAAGATCAGTATCTTAATTTATACGGGCATTCTGATCATGTTAGAAGATATGGCTTTGATTACAAAGAGAGGCTTGAAAAAGCCGGATTCGTTGTAAATGTCGATCAGTTTTCGAGAAAACTTGAACCTGAATTCAGACAGCGATATGGTCTGTTTGAAACGGAAGATATTTTTTACTGCACAAAGACTCAATCTTCTACTGATTTCTCCTTGGTAGATTAGTGTATAAAGACAAAACAATTGCTGTAGTTATCCCTTGTTACAATGAGGAGACTCAGATTGAACAGGTCATCCACACAATGCCAGATTATGTGGATAAAATTGTCATTGTTGATGATTGCAGTGAAGATAACACTGCAAAATTGGTTCAGAATTGTTCACAAAATGACTCCAGAATCGAACTGATAAAGCACAATCAGAATAGGGGATGCGGGGGTGCCTTAGCCACCGGTTATATATGGGTCAAAGATAATAATTATGATATTGCTGTGAGGATGGATGGTGATGGCCAGATGGATCCCTCTGATCTTATATCTTTATTGGAGCCGGTGGTAACGGGAGAGACGGATTACTCAAAAGGGAATCGGCTTTATACTGGTGAAGCATTCAAAATGATTCCAAAAGCACGATATTTTGGCAACTCAATCTTAACCCTATTAACAAAAATAGCCTCCGGTTACTGGCATGTGGCAGATTCTCAATCTGGCTATACGGCAATGAATAGTGAAGTCTTAATAACCTTGGACTGGAAATTAATGTATACCCGGTATGGCCAGCCCAATCATCTGCTCATCATGCTCAATGTTTTAAACTTTCGTGTTCGTGACGTACCTGTCAAGCCAATTTATGGAATAGGAGAAAAATCTGGAATAAAGGTTAAGAAAGTGATATTTACACTCAGTTGGTTACTGTTGAAGAATTTTTTATGGCGAATGAAAGAAAAATATTTTATTCGAGATTTTCATCCCCTAATTTTCTTTTATCTTTTTGGCTTTCTATTCTCGATAATGTCGCTTATTCTTTTCGGAAGGTTATTCTATCGGTGGTGGCTTATTGGGTCTATTCCACCCATCAACGCACTATCAGCCATGTTTGCATTTATGAGTGCTAGCCTTTTTACTTTCTTTGCAATGTGGTTTGACATGGAAGCAAACAAAGATCTGAGATAGGGGTTATTAATTTCCAAGACTCTTTTCACTGAACAATAAAAATTCTATTTGACATAGGCCACCCCGCTCATGTTCATTTGTTTAAGAACTTCATTTTCTTCTTGCAAAAGGAGAACCATGACATAACTATTATTTCCAGAGAAAAGGATGTAACAACACACCTTCTTGAACATTACGGTATTGGCCATTTTTCAATTTCATCTCCGGGAATAGGCTTCATGGGTTTGCTTAGAGAACTGTTTATTCGAAATAAGGAATTGGTGAAATTACATAAAAAGGAAAAATTCAATCTTGCTTTTGGCACTTCTGTTTCAATAGCTCATCTTACTGCCTTTACGAATGTTAAATCATATAATTTCCATGAAGATGATGATTCTGTTGTGCCATTACAGTCAATTCTAATTTATCCATTCACATCAAAAATCATAAATCCAGACTGTGTCAAAATAAACGGTTGGAGAAAAAAAAGAGTATTTCATAAATCCTATCATGAGCTTGCTTATCTTCACCCAAACAATTTTGTCCCGGATCCCAAAATCCCTGGTAAGTATGGGTTAGAAAGAAGAAAATATGTTTTGGTCAGATTATCTGCTCTAAAAGCTCATCACGATCATAAAAAAGTTGGAATATCGGATTCGTTTTATCAAAGAATAAAAAAGGTTATAAAAAATTATCTTATTGTTGAATCTTCTGAATCAGCAAATGTTCATTCTTTTGAACCTTGGGATATACATGATTTAATTTCATTCTCTAAAATGGTAATATCGGATTCCCAAACAACAACAGCAGAAGCAGCGATCTTGGGGGTTCCGTCAATACGTTATAATTTATTTGTGGGGCGTTTAAGTTATCTTGAAGAATTAGAGAAAAAATATATGTTAACATACGGATTCACTCCAGGCCAAGAAAATCAGATGATAACAAAAATCAGGGAATTGCTGTTAAATCCCCATGTTGAGGAGGAGTGGCGCTTAAAAAGGAATTTGATGCTTTCAGAGAAAACAGACCTAAATGAATGGATGATAAACTATTTTCATTCACTAATCTGAAGATTTACAATTTTTTAATTATAGTATATTAAAATTAAAATATCCCGGAAACAAAGTTGCTAGTACATTTAATTATTGGCACAAGACCCAACTTTATCAAGGCGACTCCAGTATATAAAGAATTATCAAAGTTAAGTGGTATTAGATTGCAATTAATCCATACTGGTCAACATTACGATTCAAAAATGAAGGATATTTTCTTTGATGACTTAAAGTTGCCAAATCCCACATGTTTCCTCAATGGAAAAGGATCGACGCATTCAGAACAAACAGGGAAAATAATGATGAAATACGAACAATATTGTTTGCATCATCGACCTGATCTAATAGTTGTATTTGGGGATGTAGATAGTACTCTGGCTTGTTCCCTTGTAGCGGCAAAATTGAGGATCAGATTAGCGCACGTTGAATCAGGATTGCGATCATTTGATCGTAAGATGCCTGAGGAGATAAATCGGTTATTAACAGATCAATTAAGTGATATTCTGTTTACTACTTCACCTGAATGCCATGATAACCTACTAAAAGAGGGTATTTCTTTATCAAAAATTCATTTTGTGGGAAACACAATGATAGATTCATTAATAACTTTCAGAAAAAGTTTTGATAAATCATTAATTCATAAAAAACTCAGTATTGATGATTCTTATGCCTTGTTAACTTTTCACCGCCCATCCAATGTTGACAACCATGATAATTTGAGATTATTGATCTTATCATTAATTGAATTATCTGATACCATAAAATGTGTGTTCCCCGTTCATCCAAGGACGTCAAGAATGCTAGATAGATTATCTCTTACAAATAAACTTCAAGGAAAAAAGAATATGATTATTACAGACCCTTTGGGTTATATAGATTTCATGAATCTACAAAAAGGGGCCTCTATTGTTATTACCGATTCAGGCGGGATTCAAGAAGAGACGACCTATTTTGGGATTCCTTGTTTAACTGTACGAGATACAACAGAAAGACCAATTACGATCTCTTTAGGTACAAATAGATTGATTGGTATGTCCTATAGCAATATTGTTAATGAGGTTCAACAGACGTTGAAAAGAAAGCCAGAAAAACGAAAGAAAGTTCCAGAACTTTGGGATGGCAAAGCATCACAGCGCATAAAAGAAATTATAAAAAATAATTTTAATTTATAGCGTATCATTATACTTATCTTAAACAAGAACTAATAAACAATCATGTGCGGGATTTGCGGAGTTGTTCAATTTGACGGCAGGAAAGTTTCTGAAAATGAAATCCAAATTATGATGGAGCAAATTAAGCACCGCGGGCCCGATGATGAAGGTCAATTCTTTCAAGATAATGTAGGTTTTGGACATTTAAGATTAAGTATTATTGATCTTTCATCGGATGGACATCAACCCATGCTTTCTGATGACAATCGATACGTAATTATATATAATGGTGAAATCTATAATTACATTGAATTGAGGCATGAATTGTCAAGAAATTTTTCATTTCGTACTCAAACCGACACAGAAGTTCTCTTAAATGCTTTCAGATTTTGGGGCAAGGATTGTTTAAAGAATTTAAATGGAATGTTTGCATTTACAATATATGATAGAACTAAGAAATCGCTATTTATTGCAAGGGATAGATTTGGAATTAAACCTTTATATTACTATCTAGATAAGGACAGATTTATTTTTGCATCAGAAATCCCACCCATATTATCTATTTTGAATAAAGATCCTTTACCAGATGAATTAAGTATTTTTGATTATTTGATGTTTAACAGAACCGATCATAATGACTCAACATTCTTTATGGAGATAAAAAAACTTCAACACGGCCATTATTTAACAATTGAAGACAATGAGACCGATATTGTTCAGTGGTATAACCTTTCACAAAACATAGGAACACCATTTGTTTCTTCAGCGGAGTTCAGGGAGACTTTAAGTTCGTCAATAAATTTGAGGTTGAGGAGTGATGTACCAATTGGTGTCTGTTTAAGTGGAGGTTTGGACTCATCAAGTATAGTTTCGATTCTTCTAAATGATTACAATAAAAGAGATTTAAACACTTTTTCCGCTGTTTTTCCAAATTCAGAATCAGTTGATGAATCAATTTACATTAATGAATTTCAAAATGATCTTGGGAATATGCATTTTGTTGAACCCTCAGGTGAAACTTTATTGAGTGATTTACACTCTTTCTTGCGTGCTCATTTCGAGCCGGTTCCATCAACATCAATGTATGCTCAATATAAAGTGATGGAGCTGGCAAAGAACTATGCAGTTGTAACCTTAGACGGTCAGGGGGCCGATGAACAATTGGCTGGTTATCACTATTTCTTTGGATTTTATTTCAAGTATCTTCTGATGAATTCCATGTTTAATAAATTGTTTAATGAAACTTTTCACTACATAAAATTGCATAGATCCACATATGGACTACAGATGTTATCATATTTCATGCTTCCCAATACATTGAAATCTATGATTGCATTCAATAAGAGAAAATATATTAGAAAAAGCTTCTTTAATGAAAATCGAAACTCTAGTTTAGTTCCTAGTAATCTCTATTCACCTATATCTCTTAAGAATGGTTTGCTCGATCATTTTGAATATAAGTTGGAACATCTATTAAAATGGGAAGATAGAAATTCAATGTGGTTTTCGTTGGAAGCTAGGGTTCCATTTTTAGATCATAGGTTAGTAGAAAAAACATTAGCATTGTCACCAGATATGATAATTAATAAGGGTAGTACTAAATATATACTTAGACATGCTCTTAAGAATATTTTGCCAGAAACAATTAGAACTAGAAAGGATAAAATAGGTTTTGTTACAAATGAAGACGAATGGTTTAGGTTACCTCCTTTAAAGGATTATATTATGGACATATTGCATTCAACTAGCTTTCAACAGAGGGGATATATTGATCATCAAAAAGCCATTAAAATATATGGGAAACATTTAGATGGTTCAGTTAACGCTTCGCAGGAAATATGGAAATGGATCAATTTAGAGCTTTGGTTCCAAATGTTTGAAAGCAGTTCTAGGCATGTTTTAGACCATTAATAATGATAATTATATTATACGAGTTAAAGGAATATAGGACATGAGGTATCGACTGTTAGAATTCATAGAATGCCCTTATTGTCATTCTGAATTTTCACTAACCTCTTTTAATAATACTAACAAAATAACATCAACCACTGACGTTGATCTTGGCTATTTGGTATGTGAAAACTATGACCTTTTTCCTGTTGTCCGAGGTATTCCTAGGTTATTTATTGGTTCAAATAAAGTTTTTTATGATGATTTAAAACCTTATTTAACTGATTTAAAAGGCAATATTAAAGATATTCTTCACAAGTCAATCCAAGAGAGTAATGAACATTTAGATAAAAATTTTCTACACATACAAAAAAGTTTTTCATCACAATGGTCATCGACTGAAAGGAAAGACAGTGCTTGGGGAAGAAATATCAGACAGAGAAAAAAATTGTTTTTGAATTCCTTCACAATTTCCACTACTGACCTCAGTGGTAAAACAATTCTTGATGCTGGTTGCGGACATGGTGAAGTTGAGTTGGCTTTAAAAAATGTTGATGTAGAGATTTTTGCTGTTGATCTATCTTATTCAGTTGATTATGTTAAAAAGCAAGTTTATTTAGAGAAAATAGATACTAAATCAACATTTCATTTTATTCAGGGAAATATTCATCAACTTCCTTTTAAAAGAAATAGTTTCGATTTTGTGCATTCAGCTGGAGTATTACACCATACTCCTGATACTTATAAAGGTTTTGAAAAGATTACTAAACTCACTAAACCTGGAGGTCTTTGTTTCATAGAACTTTATTCGACAGATCATATGAATATATTTGAGAAAATCATTTATAGGATACATAACTGGCTAAGAATAATTACCACAAAACTTCCCCATCCACTGCTTCATAGTATTTGTATTGCTTTAGCACCATTACTATGGTGCTATTTTGAAATTTCACGCGTGATGTTGAAAAATAACAAATATAATAAACGTAAGATAGGAGAGATAAAACTATCTCTTTTTGATGGATTATCACCCAAATATAGGTTTCATCATTCAACTACTGAAGTAATGGATTGGTTTATAAAAAATAAATTCAAGGATGTCAAAAAAACATTTTATAATCATAATGGAATTGGAATAGTGGGAACCTTAAGAAATTTATTTTGAATAAGTGAATTTATTTTTTGAATTATTTATAATCTTTAAAGTATTATTAACCTAAAAGACAAAACACTTCTTCTTATCACTCACTCATATCGGTCATGGCTTAAAGACCAGGTCGATATAATTGCTGAATATTTTAATAAGGTATATGTAATTGTCAGATATAAGCCCGCTGCTCAATTGGGTAATTTGTTTAGCAGTTCTATTTTCAAGATGCATACGAAGAATGTGGTATTTGACATGAATAACACTCCAGAGAATGTTATTGTTATACCATCTCCACTTTGGTATCTCCCTACTAATGATGGTTATCTCAGTTTAGGTTATAAGCATCTAAGAACTGTAAAAAGGATAATAGAGAAAGAGAAAATACAATTCGACATTATACATTCCCATTTTGTGTGGTCAGCTGGTTTTGTAGGAGTTCAACTAAAAAAGAATTATTCAGTTCCCCTCGTTATAACTGCCCATGCTTATGATGTAAATGACTTACCATTCAGGAGTAAAAAATGGAAAAATAAAATTAGAGAAGTTCTTTTAGAAGCTGACCACGTAATTACTGTTTGTCATAAAAATGAAGAATACATTAATAGGATCCAAATTGATTCACCAATTTCTGTAATACCTAGTGGTTTTAGAAAGGAGTTATTTTATCAAAGAGATACAGACGAAAGCCGATTCAAATTAAATTTACCGTTAGATAAGAAAATAATTCTTACAGTGGGAAGTCTAGATGAAATAAAAGGTCACAAATATCTGATTGACTCAATTAAAGAATTAGTCAATTGTCGAAAAGATGTAATTTGTATCATAATAGGAGAAGGTGAAAGTAGAAAAACACTTGAGTCGCGCATAAAACTTAATGGACTTGATAAACATGTTATACTTAAAGGATTTAGACCTCATCGAGAAATTGTTGTATGGATTAATGCTTGTGATGTGTTTGTATTGCCTAGTTTAAGTGAAGGAAGCCCAACGGTTTTATTTGAAAGTTTGGCATGCGGTAAGCCTTTTGTAGGTTCCATCGTGGGAGGAGTACCGGAATATATCACGTCGAATGATTATGGGATACTTGTAAAACCAAAGAATAGTAATGTGCTCGCAACAGCCTTAGGTGAAGCTCTTGATAAAAATTGGGACACAAAATTAATAGTTGAACATTCAAAGAAATACGATTGGCGAAATTCATGTAAACAAAAAATTGATATATATGATGGCTTATTGTTTAATAATCAATTAAACGATCAATATAAAGTTTACAATTGAATGTACACTTCTTGTTGAATAGAATATGCCGTAAAAAATAATGTTTTTGAACATACTTATGAAATGTATTGATTAATGAAATTATATGATATTAGGGTTCAATGTTAATAGATGTTATAAAATTAACTAATATTGATTTGGAATGCTTGTTAAAATAATGATTAAGATATCTACAAAAGAAGTTCATAAATTAAATAGTTCTTCTTAGAGAAATGAATATTATTATAATAGTTTAGAGAAGATTGAAATGCTTTATAA
>Ga0187833_10005017_pt1 | contig 12690 bp, 8 predicted proteins | sample ETNtaG_37_FD_167968 | JGI IMG/M metagenome (GOLD analysis project Ga0187833, IMG submission 167968) | Marine microbial and viral communities from oxygen minimum zone, Eastern Pacific Ocean - ETNP2014_SV_400_PacBio MetaG (Illumina Assembly) | ecosystem: Environmental > Aquatic > Marine > Hypoxic... | reverse complement strand
GATTAAATTTTGCAAAAGAGACTTTTAAATATTCAGATAAAAAAGTTATTTTTAAAACAAAAATAAAAGATGGAAAAAAAATAAATAAAGGAAAAATTGTAGCTACTGTGCATGGAAAAGCCAAAGAAATTCTAAGAAGTGAAAGAGTGGCTCTTAATTTTTTAAGCTTAATTTCAGGAGTGGCAACTGTAACAAAAAAATTCGTTGATAAAGTAAAAGGAAATTCATGCAAAATCTGTTGTACCAGAAAAACTTCACCAAATTTAAGAGTAATACAAAAATATGGAGTTAAGCTAGGTGGGGGTCTCAATCACAGATTTAATCTCAGTGATGAGGTTTTAATAAAAGATAATCATATTGCTATAGACGGAAACATTCGTGAATTAACTAAAAGAGCTATAAAAAATAAAAAAGGTAAAAAAATTACCGTAGAAGTAGACAATTTAAGTCAACTCAAAAAAATCATGGGTTTAAAATTCAATAGAGTACTATTTGATAATATGAATCTTAAACAGCTCAGAAAAGGAGTAAGAATGGCTAAGAAAATTTATGAAACAGAAGCATCAGGCGGGATTAATATTAAAAATGTAAAAAGAATTGCCGCAACTGGAGTCGAGAGAATTTCTGTTGGAAAGATTACTCATAGTGCTCCGGCTATAGATTATAAACTAACCCTTTTTTAACAACAGAGAAATTATTTTTTTTTCTTCAGATAGGCTTGTGCGGCAGCTAAACGTGCTATTGGAACTCTATAGGGAGAACAAGATACATAATTTAGTTTAGTTTTTTCACAAAACTCTATACTTGCTGGATCGCCACCATGTTCACCACAAATTCCCAATTTAAGTAATTTTTTCTGTTTTCTGCCACGTTCTGTAGCAATTTTAATTAACTCCCCCACTCCTCTTTCATCAATACTAACAAAAGGATCTTTATTAAAAATTTTATTTTCCACATAATCGTACATAAATTTTCCAGAATCATCTCTGCTTATTCCAAAAGTAGTTTGCGTTAAATCATTAGTTCCAAAACTAAAAAAATCAGCATACTCTGCTATATCTTTTGCTCTTAAAGCTGCCCTTGGAAGTTCTATCATCGTTCCAACGTAATATTTTATTTTTATTGAATGAATTTTTTTAATTTCTTCTGCAGTTTTTTTAACTAAACTTCTAAGTATTTTAATCTCAGAAACTGTAGAAACAAGAGGAATCATTATTTCTGGAATAACCGGTTTTATTTTTTTCTTTTTGCATTCAACTAATGCTTCAAAGATAGCTTGACATTGCATTTGGTAAATTTCAGGGAATGAAATACCTAATCTACATCCTCTATGTCCCAACATAGGATTCTGTTCATGAAGTTCGATAATTCTGGACTTTACATCGTGATGATTAATATTTAGCTCCTTAGCTATATTATTAATATCTTTATCTGTTTTTGGTAAAAATTCGTGTAAAGGAGGATCTAGAAGTCTAACCGTTACAGGTAAACCATTCATGATTTTAAAAATTTCAAAGAAATCCCCTTTTTGATAAGGAAGAAGTTTGGCTAACGCTTTTTTTCGATCCTCTTTTGTTTTAGAAAGTATCATTTGTCGGACAGAAATAATTCTTTTTTCGTCAAAAAACATATGTTCTGTTCTACATAGACCAATACCTTCGGCTCCAAAATCTCTAGCAGTTTTAGTATCTTCGGGTGTTTCTGAATTAGTTCTTACTTTGAGTTTTCTAAATTTATCGGCCCAATTCATTAGTTGTGAAAAATCTCTAGATATTTCGGGCTTTACGGTTGAAACTTCACCTAGCATAACTTTTCCGCTTCCTCCGTCTATAGTAATCAAATCTCCTTCCTTAACTTCATGGCTGCCTGATTTAAATAATTTATTTTCATAATCAATTTTAATTTCATTTGATCCGGATACACAGGGTTTGCCCATACCTCTGGCAACAACGGCTGCATGACTTGTCATTCCCCCTCTTGCAGTTAAAATACCTTTTGCTGCATGCATTCCATTAATATCTTCTGGAGAAGTTTCTACTCTAACTAAAATTGTACCTTGTGTTTGATCTTTTAATCTTTCTGCCTCATCTGCAGAAAAAGTAACTTTTCCACTCGCTGCTCCTGGTGATGCAGGCAAGCCAGACGCTATTATTTTCTTATCAGCTTTTTCGTCTAGAGTGGGGTGTAATAATGTTTCAAGTGTATTTGGATCAATTCTAAGAACAGCTTCTTTGTTTGAAATTAATTTTTCTTTAACCATATCAACGGCAATTTTAATTGCTGCTTTAGCCGTTCTTTTTCCAGAACGAGTCTGCAACATCCATAATTTTTTATTTTCAACCGTGAATTCAATATCTTGCATATCTCGATATTTGTTTTCTAATTTTTTAAAAATCTTTTTTAATTGTTGGAAAATTTTCGGCATAGTTTCTTCCATAGATAAACCTTTGGCATTGGACTTCTTTTTTAATTTTTTTGAAATATGATGAGGAGTCCTCGTTCCAGCGACAACATCTTCTCCCTGAGCATTAATCAGATATTCACCAAATAATTCTTTCTCCCCCGTTGAAGGATTCCTTGTAAAGCCTACACCTGTTGCACAATCTTCTCCCATATTGCCGAATACCATTGATTGAACATTTACAGCGGTGCCCCAATGATCTGGTATATGATTTATTTTTCTGTAAATTTTTGCCCTTCTACTATTCCAGGACAAAAAAACTGCGCCGATCGCACCATACAATTGCTCATTTATATTTTGAGGAAAATTTTTTTTTGTTTTTTCTTTTATTACATCTTTAAAATTCTTAATTAAGCCATCCCAATCATCTTCTTCAAGTTCTGTATCCTGTATTACTCCTTTGGTCAGTTTGTAGTTCTCTATCAGTTCTTCAAAAAAGTGCTGCTCTACTCCCAACACAACATTACCGTACATTTGAATAAACCGTCTATAGCTATCTTTGGCAAATCTTCCGTTGAAAGTTTTATTTTTAAGCGCAACTACTGTCTTGTCATTCAAGCCTAAATTTAGAATGGTATCCATCATACCTGGCATAGAAATTCTTGATCCAGACCTTACGGAAACTAGTAGAGGATCCGTCAAACTTCCAAACTTTTTTTTGGAAATTTTTTCAATTACACCAATTTCTTTTTTAGTTTGTTGAACAATTTTTTTTGGTATTTTTTTATTATTATTAAAAAAGAATTCACAAGCCTTAGTAGATATAGTAAAGCCTGGAGGAACTGGTAAACCTAATTTCACCATCTGTGCTAAGTTTGCACCTTTGCCTCCAAGAACATTTTTGGAGTTAATATTATTTTGGCGTTCCTTATTGTTAAATCTAAAAATCAATTTTTCCAATTAAGCACCTTCTACTTTTGAAAAGTCTATAAAGTTATTATAAGTCTTGCAAAACATTTGAAGTAATTCCAAACGGTTTTTTTTTATATCCAAATTTTCATCATTTACAATTACATTATCAAAAAAGTTATCTGTGGCAGGTTTAGCTTCTGCTAATATTTTTAAGGTTTCATCGTAACTTTCTTGCTTTTCTGTGGAGGCAAAATGTTTTCGAATTTCGTTAATTTTATCAAATAAATGTTTTTCTTCGTCTTTTTTAAATAAATATGATTCTGGTTGACCAGCAATGTTTCTTTTTTGATCCTTCAACTCCTGATCAACAATATTCGAGGCTCTTTTATATGTTCCTATAATATTTTTACATATATCCTTAGAAATATTTTTATTCATTACTAAACATTTCTTGTAGAGCGCAAGAAAATCACTACCAGTATGTGATGACTCGGCTGCCTCAATTATATCGTTTCTTATTTTTTTGTCCTTAAGTAAATTTTTGAACCTTTCTCTTAAAAAAATTAATACATCTTTAATTGTAGAATTATTTGAAAACTTTACATTTTGTTCTTGGTAAATAACTGTTGAATAGTTCATTAAATCCTTTAATTGAATAGTTAATTTGTTTTCAGTTATTATTCTTAGAATTCCAATTGCAGTTCTTCTTAGCGCAAATGGATCTTTAGAGCTTGTTGGTTTTTCATTAACCCCAAAAAACCCTATAAGCGTATCAATTTTATCGGCTATCGATACAACAACGCCAATTGGCATCTTGGGAACTGCGTTATTAAGGCCATTTGGAAGATAATGATCACTAATCGCTGAAGAAACGTCTTTTTCAAATCCTTGCTCTATTGCAAAATATTTTCCCATAGTCCCTTGCAGTTCAGGAAATTCAGCAACTAAATCTGACACAAGATCCGCTTTACAAATTGATGCAGCTATTTCTACTTTCTCTTTATGTATATTTAATTGATCAGAAATTAGGGAGGCAAGCTTTCTTAATCTTTGAGTTTTGTCATACAAAGTACCCAATTCACTAAAAAAAGTTAAATTTTTTAATTTGCTTACTTGCTTAACCAAACTTTGTGTTTTGTTTTTATCCCAAAAAAACTTGGCATCAGATAATCTTGCTTCAATAACTCTTTGATTTCCTGTTTTAATATAGCCTCTTTTATCCGACAAATTAGCAACAAAAAGAAATAGGTTAGTCAGCTTTCCATCTGTGTTGAAAAGGGGGAAATATTTTTGGTGTTGTTGCATTGTCAAAATTAATATTTCTTGAGGTATTTTCAAATAAATCGTGTCAAATTTTCCAATAATAACGTTTGGTTTCTCAACCAAATTAACTACTTCTTCGATTAATCTTTCGTTGAAGTGATTTTTCAATTTTTTAGAATTACAAATATTATTAAATTTTTTTATTATTATTTTCTTTCTTTTTTCTTGATCTAAAACAATTTTTTGGGATTTAAGGACATTTAAGTACGATTTATAATTACTTATTTTTCGCTGCCCTCCACTGTTAATGCCGTCTAAAAAGATTAAATCATGACTCTTGAGGTGAAAAAAATTAAAATTAATTATCTTGTTGCTAAAAATTGCAATGACAGATTTTAAAGGTCTTCCCCAACTCAAATCGTAATCAGCCCATTTCATTGACTTTTTCCAAGAATAACTTTGAAGTACCTCTGGAATAATAAGCTCAAACTCATCTAAAAGACTAATTATTTTTGATTTCACATTTGCAAAATAAAATTCACCTTTTTCTATATTTTTTTTAAATATATCTTTGTTATCTAATTTATGTGATCTTATAAAACCCTCCAAGGCCACTTGAGGAGCTCCTACTTTTGGTCCCTTCAAAACCTTTTTCTTTTGTTCAATTTTTTCAGGAACTCCATCTATAATAAAAACAAGTCTTTTTGGTGTTGAAAAAGATCTGCTTGAATCAAATTTGATTTCCTTTTTTTGCATTCTTTCTTCAAGCATTTGCTTAATTTTTTGTCTAGCATCAATTTGAAGTCTTGCGGGAATTTCTTCACTAAATAATTCTATAAATAGTTCAGCCATAATTTACTTTTGGCTTTCAAGCCAAATTTCTCCCGATCCCTTGGCCAAATCTCTTATTCTGGAAATAAATTCCGTTCGTTGAGCAACTCCAATTGCCCCGCGTGCATCTAGAAGATTGAAAACATGACTAGCTTTTAGACATTGATCGTATGCTGGCAATGGTAGTTTTTTTTTCAGTAGTGATTTACACTCGGATTCAGCAATTTCAAAATTTTTTAACAAGTTTTCTGTATTAGCATATTCAAAATTATAAGCTGAATATTCCTTTTCTGCTTGATAGAAAACATCTCTATATTTCATTCCAGAATTATTCCAAACAAGATCAAAAACACTTTTTTTTCCTTGGGTAAACATACATATTCTCTCTAAACCATAAGTAAGTTCTACAGAAACTGGTTTACATTCAATTCCAGTCATTTGTTGAAAATAAGTAAACTGAGTAATTTCCATACCATCGCACCAAACTTCCCAACCTAATCCCGCGGCCCCAAGTGTTGGACTCTCCCAATCGTCTTCGACAAATCTTATATCATGCTCTTTATGATTTATTCCTATTGTAGATAAACTTCTTAAATAAACTTTTTTTATATCATCAGGTGAAGGTTTTACGATAACTTGAAATTGATAATAATGTTGTAAACGGTTTGGATTTTTCCCATATCTGCCATCCGTCGGACGACGTGAAGGTTGCACGTATGCTGCTTTCCATGGTTTTGCTCCTAACGAACGCAATGTTGTGGCCGGATGAAATGTTCCTGCTCCAACTTCAATATCATAAGGCTGAAGTATTACGCATCCATAGTTTCCCCAAAATTTTTGCAAATTCAAAATTGTATCTTGAAAATTTACTGGATTTAGTTTCCGTTTTTTTTTTTTTATATCTTTTTTTTTTATTTTTTTAGGCATCTAGAAACCATATCTTTGCCAAATTGATTTTTCCTCTAAAATATCTAATAAATTTTCAATTTGATTTTCTTTAGCGCCCGACAATTTTTTATTCAACCAGCTTTTTGGTTTCTCTAATTTCTCAATAAGCACTTCTTCACCATACTTTTTTTTTAGTATCTCATCCGCGCTACCGAAACCATCAATTAAGCCTAATTCTTTTGCTTTTGAGCCTGACCAAAATTCACCTGTAAACAAGTCCGTACTTGCTTCTTTTTTAAGTTTACCAGATCGGCTTTCTTCAACAACTTTTATAAAATCAGCATGTAAATCTAGTTGTATCTTTTTTAATCTTTTAACATCTTCTTCTTTTTCTTCTAAAAATGGATCTAATGTACTTTTGTTTTTGCCTGCTGTATAAACTCTTCTTTGTATCCCGGCTTTTTTAATTAACTCTTGTAAACCAAAAGATGAATAAATTACACCTATGGATCCTATAATTGAACTTGAATTAGCGTAAATTTCATCCCCAGCGCAAGCAATCAAATATCCACCGGATGCCGCAACGTCTTCCGCAAATACTAAAACTTTTTTATTATTTTTTATTGCCTGTTTCTTTATGTAGCTATAAATTAAATGAGATTGTACTGGAGATCCTCCCGGAGAATTTATAGAAATTGCAACTGCTTGGGCTCTGCTAATAGAAAAAGCCTTATCAATTAGTTCCTGTTGCCCAGAAAAATCTAGTCCCTGTTTAAATTTTCCAACAGAACCTATCACGCCTGATAATCTAATATGAGGTATTATTTTCTTAAAAATTTTAAAAATTGAAAACATGCAATGATATATATACTAATTATCATAGTTTTTAGGTCCTTTGAAAGTCTAAGTAAAGTTATAAAGCTACCTTAGGTTGTAATTATTAGTGCGACATTAATGAACCAAAAGAATTTTTTTGAGATAAAATAAAAGTTATAATTATTTATATGGGTTCGGTAATACCTTTAAAAAAAGAGATAAGCAGTTCTTATGCAGAGCTAAAGAATCTTGTGAAAGAAAAAATTGATCAAGTGGATCAAAGAATAAAATTCAAGCTTGCTAGTGAAGTAAATCTTATTCACAAAATGACCAATTATCATTTTAAACTACAAGGAAAAAGAATTAGACCACTGCTCACTTTAGGCTCTGCTAAGTTATGCAATTATATAAAAGGTAGCAGAGACATAGATTTAGCTGCGTGTGTTGAATTAATTCACAATGCCACTTTATTGCATGATGACGTAATCGATAGTAGTCGCCTTCGAAGAGGCACCAAAACATCTAATACAATGTGGGACAATCAATCTTCAATTTTAGTGGGAGACTATTTATTAAGTCGTTGTTTTGAAATGATAGTAGAAGATGGAAGTCTCGAAATATTAAAATTATTATCTTCAACCTGCTCAACAATTGCGCAAGGAGAAGTATCACAATTGGAATGTAGGGGTGAAATAGACATGTTGGAAGAAACTTATTTTAACATTATAAATTCAAAAACTGCAGTTTTGTTTGCTGCGGCCACACGTATAGGAGCATGTATTACAAATAACAATAGAAAGAAAAAAGACGCTTTAGAGTCTTATGGAAGAAATCTTGGTCTTGCTTTTCAAATTGCGGATGATGCGCTAGATTATTATTCATCGAAAAAAATATTTGGTAAAGAAATAGGTAAAGATTTTTTTGAAGGAAATGTAACTTTGCCTACCATATTTGCGTATCAAAATTCCAATTTAAAAGAGAGATATTTTTTAAAAAAAGTTTTTAAGAAAAAAAATCGTTCGAGTGAAGATTTTGATCAAGTACAAAACTTGATAACAAAATATAATTCTATAAAAGCCTGCTTTAAACGTGCTGAACATTTTGTTAACATATCGTATAATGCCCTAAGTGCTTTCAATCCCTCAAAAGAAAAAACTATACTACAAAACATGACTTCTTTTAGTTTGGAGCGATCTTTTTAAGGATACAAAATTTCTTTTTTCCATCCACTATTCACTTTTCTGTATCTAAGTCTCTCGTGAATTCTATTTTCTCCCCGAAGCCAAAATTCAATGGACAGAGGTTCCAATTGCCAACCTGACCAAAAAGATGGTCTGGGTACTTCTTTTTCTTTTTTATATTTTTTTTGTAAATTTTCTATTTTTTTTAACATTTCAGACTTACTTTTCATTACATTTGACTGATCGGAAGCCCAGGCACCAATTCTACTTCCATAAGGTCTACTTCTAAAATAACGATCTGCTTCTTCATCATCTACTTGAGTTACATTTCCAAATATTTTTATTTGTCTATTAATGCTCTTCCAATAAAAACACATAGCTGCTTTTGGATTCTTTTTTAAGTCTTGGCTTTTAGGACTATTTAGATTTGTGTAAAAAACAAATCCTTTAGAATTTATCCCTTTCAATAGGATTACTCTTACATTCGGTTCTCCAGCATTATTTGCTGTTGCTAAAGATGAGGCGTTTGGATCTTTAATTTCCTTTTTATCAGCTTCAGCCATCCAAAGCCTAAACAGTTCAATAGGATCATTTAGGTCTGTAAAGCAAGAATTTAAACCTAATGAGTTTTTTTGATTCATAAAATAGTCAAAATATTCTATATAATATAATCTAATGTCATTTAACACTTTTGGAAAGATATTTCGTTTTACTACATGGGGAGAATCTCATGGTCCAGCCATCGGATGTGTCGTCGATGGTTGTCCACCTAATGTTGATTTGTCTGAAAAGAATATACAAATAGACATGAATAGAAGACGTCCTGGACAATCAAAATTTACATCTCAAAGAAAAGAATCAGACAAAGTAGAAATTTTATCTGGTGTCTTCAAAGGAAAAACTACGGGAACTCCTATCGCTATGATCATCTATAACAATGATGCAAGATCTAGAGATTATGAAACCATTAAAAAGAAATTTAGACCAGGGCATGCCGATTACACCTATTTCGTAAAGTATGGAATAAGAGATTATCGAGGCGGAGGAAGACAATCTGCTAGAGAAACTGCAGCTCGAGTAGCGGTAGGTGCAATTGCAAAAATTGTCTTGAATAAATTGATAGGCAAAAAATTTAAAGTTGTTGGAGCCGTAGTCCAATTAGGTTTACTTGCATGCAATAAAAGCAACTGGAATGAAAAGCAAATAAGAAAAAATCCATTTTTTTGCCCTGATCAGAAATCAATTAAACTTTGGGAGAAATATCTTTTATCAGTGAGAAAAACAGGATCGTCATGTGGAGCCGTAATTGAACTAAGAGCATCTGGAGTGCCAGCTGGACTAGGAGCTCCAATTTACTCTAAATTAGATTCGGACTTGGCAAGCGCACTAATGAGTATTAACGCCGTTAAGGGTGTAAATATCGGTGCTGGAATGAATGTAGCATTTTTAAGTGGTGAAGAAAATTCTGACGAAATCAGAAGTGTTTCTGGAAAAGTAAAATTTAAATCTAATAACGCTGGAGGAATATTAGGTGGTATATCTTCTGGTCAAAAGATTATTGCTTCTTTTGCAGTTAAACCTACATCTTCAATTTTGAACAGCAGAGAAACTATTGATGATAATAAAAGAAACACAAAAATCTCAATTAGAGGAAGACATGATCCATGTGTAGGAATCAGAGCTGTACCAATAGGCGAAGCTATGATGACCTGTGTTTTGTTAGACCACTATTTATTAAATCGAGGTCAATGCGGTTGATAGACCTTCTCTATTTAAACTGCTTGGTTTTATGAATTATTATGTTTGATTTGAGTGTATTTAAAACTTTCTGTTCAATTGCATATGCATCAAGTCCAGCAGTTTTATACATATATTCTGGCGTATCCTGATCTATGAATTGATCTGGTAATATCATTGATCTTATCTTTAAACCTTTATCAAAAAAACCCCTTTCGGAAAGCATTTGAAAAACGTGTGAGCCAAATCCTCCTATGGAACCCTCTTCAATTGTTATAATAACTTCGTGATTTGAACAAAGATCCATAATTAATTTTTGATCAAGAGGTTTAGCAAATCTGGCGTCGGCAACGGTTGTGAAAATTCCTTTAGTATCTAATTGGTTTGCTGCCTTTAAACATTCGAGCAATCTTGTTCCAAAATTAAGAATTGCAACTTTTTTTCCTTCTTTAACAATTTTTCCCTTTCCTATTTCCAAAATTTCACTAATTTTTGGAAGTTCCATACCTGAAGTGTTACCTCTCGGATATCTGAAAGCTATTGGCCTATCGTTAATATTTACTGCGGTATTAATCATCTTAACAAGCTCAGTTTCGTCACTGGCAGCCATCACTACAAAGTTTGGCAAAGTTGACAGGTAAGTAATATCAAACGAACCCGCATGAGTTGATCCGTCTGCACCAACTAGACCTGCTCTATCTATTGCAAATCTTACTGGAAGGTTTTGTATAGCAACATCATGAACAATCTGATCGTATGCTCTTTGAAGAAAGGTGGAATAAATGGCAACAAAAGGCTTGTAACCTTCTGTAGCTAAACCAGCAGCAAATGTTACGGCATGCTGTTCGGCAATCCCAACATCAAACATTCGGTCCGGAAATTTTTCTCCAAAAACATCCATGCCGGTACCCGAAGGCATAGCACCAGTGATTCCAATAATCTTAGTATCGTTTTCAGCGTGTTTAATCAAAGTGTTAGAAAATACTTTTGTATAGGATGGTGCAATTTGTTTTGATTTAGATTGTTCTCCAGTAACTACATCAAACTTTGATACTCCATGGTATTTATCCCTAGAATCTTCAGCAGGCTTATATCCTTTCCCTTTTTTTGTAACAGCATGAATTAATATAGGTCCGTCATACTTTAATGTTTTTACATTATTTAGAACTTTAATTAAATTATCTAAATTATGTCCATCAATAGGACCAACGTAATAAAAACCAAGTTCGTTGAAAAGTGTTCCTCCTCCTGTAACAATATCCTTGATGAATTCTTCAGTTTTTCCAGCTTTATCCTTAAATCTTTTTGAAAATTTAGATGCAATAGATTTTATAGTTTCTCTAAGTCCAAAGTAAGTTTTTCCAGATAAAAGTCTTGCCAAATATGAACTCATGGCACCAACAGGTCTCGCTATAGACATATCGTTATCATTTAGTATTACAATTAATTTTGTTTTCATTGCCCCAGCATTATTCATTGCTTCGTAGGCCAAGCCAGCACTCATAGCTCCGTCCCCAATAACGGCAATAACATGATTTAAATTTTTTGATAGACTCTTTGCTACTGCCATGCCCAATGTTGAAGAAATAGAAGTTGAACTATGACCCGCACCAAAAGGATCATACTCACTTTCCGATCGTTTTGTGAAACCTGAAAGACCTCCACCTTTTCTTAAAGTACGAATTTTATCCCCGCGACCAGTAATTATTTTATGAGGATAAGTTTGATGCCCTACATCCCAAACCAACTTATCCCTTGGCGTATCAAACACGTAGTGTAGCGCAACAGTTAATTCTACTACGCCTAAACCAGCACCTAAGTGTCCACCTGTTGTTGAAACAACATCTATTAATTCTTGTCTGAGCTCTTTGATTAATAGACTAAGTTCGTTTTTATTAAATTTTCTTAAGTCCGATGGATAATTAATTTTATCTAGTAAACTAGTTTTTGACATTTAAAATTTTCTTTTTAATATAAACTCAACTGATTTTAATAAATCGTCAGCCTTAGTACCATATTTTTTTATTTGTTGATCTATTTTTTTTTTGACGTTTGTTGCAAAATTTAAACATTCGTTATAACCCAATAAATTAACTAGTGTAGCTTTACCTTTCTTTATATCTTTTTTAGTTAGTTTTCCAACTATTGCTGAACGTCCTTCATAATCAATTAAATCATCCACAATTTGAAATAGCAAACCAATTTGTAAACCAATTTCTCTTAATAATTTTCTTTTTTTTATATTTAGTCCCTTCACGATAGCAACGCTCTCACAACAGAAACCGAATAATTTACCAGTTTTCTTTTTCTGCATATTAATTATATTTTTTTTTGAAATATTTTTTCTTTCAAAAGTTAAATCCGAGTATTGACCACCAGCTAAACCGGAATGACCAGAGCAATTTGCTAATGTTTGTATTAAATCAGATTTTATTCTTTGGGATAGTTTTAAATCATCACCAGACAAAATTTCAAACGCCAAAGTTAGCAATGAATTTCCAGCTAAAATTGCAGTAAATTCATTAAACTTTTTATGTGTCGAAGGCTTACCTCTTCTAAAATTATCGTTGTCCATTGACGGCAAATCATCATGTACTAATGAATATGAGTGAATACATTCAATTGCCGCACCAATTATAATTAATTTTTTATAATTTATTC
>Ga0187833_10005015_pt1 | contig 12693 bp, 8 predicted proteins | sample ETNtaG_37_FD_167968 | JGI IMG/M metagenome (GOLD analysis project Ga0187833, IMG submission 167968) | Marine microbial and viral communities from oxygen minimum zone, Eastern Pacific Ocean - ETNP2014_SV_400_PacBio MetaG (Illumina Assembly) | ecosystem: Environmental > Aquatic > Marine > Hypoxic... | reverse complement strand
GCAAATAGATTGAATAAACTTCATGACCTTGTTCAATAAAGAACTTTGCCCTTAAATGCATATAATTGTCATAGGGTTTAATAAGAAAGCATATTTTCATCAGAAATCAAATAAATGAAAATAATCTCTATAATATTGGCACAATTGTGTCGAAAGGCTTTTAGAAAGACCATAAATATTATTTGGATTGTAATCAGATTGTTCATCTTGTACTAAAGATTTTTGCTCTCCAAATATTTGGCTTGAGGAGGCATAAAATAATTTTGTTTTAGGCGAACATTTTTTTATAGAATTTAAAATATTTAAAGTTGAATAGAAATTCACCTCCATGCTCTTGTTAATATTTTTAAAATCATTTTTATCATCCTCGGATGATCCATGAAATGCCGCCAAATGATATATTTCAATTGGCCTATAACATTGTATTAATTTGTGAACCATCTTTGGATCTGAAATATCAGCTTTAATATTAATTGATCTTGAACTTTCATTATCTTGATAAATATTTTTATAATCAATACCTATTATTCTATAATCCATTTTTAAAAGATATTTCTTTAAGAATGAAGCATCCTGACCAGAAATACCAGTAATAATTACATTTTTAATTTTAAAGGAACCATTTAATAATTGTTAATGAGATTATTATAACACTTTATAACATCCTCTCGATTATTTTTTAAAGTAAATTTCCGTGACATTTTAGTAATTTTATTATAGTCCCATTTGTTATTTAGAGCATTAATAATTTTGTCTGAAAGATCGTCTGAATTTCCAGGTTCAGCTAAATATCCAACCTCATCGTTAATAACTTCAGGGATTCCACCAACTGAAGTACCAACAAATGGTTTGCCACAAGCCATAGCCTCAAACATTGAATCTGGCATACCTTCATTTAAACTAGGAAGTACAAAAATATCACATGAATTAATCCACATTGGAATACTAGAATGATTCTTTTTACCAATTAATTTAACATAATTGTTAAGCCCATAATAATTAATTCGACGTTTTAAATCCCTTTTTAATTGACCACCGCCCAATATAATGCATAAAATATCATTACTGACTTGTAAAACATTGATAATAGCTTTAATTAAAAATTGATGACCTTTGTCATAAACAAAAGATCCAACACATAAAATAATAGTTTTGTTTAATGGTAAATTAAGAACCATTCGAGATCGAGATTTATTCGAAGGAAAAAAAATATTTTCATTTACACCAATTGGAGAAATATGAATATTAGAATAATTACCTATTTTATCAATACAACGTTTGTTAGCATTTGAATTAGTAAAAATTGCATCAGCTGAATTTAAAATGTTTGAAATTAAACTTTTCCAATAACTATTTTTAAATGGAAGTCTATATACATCATATCCATGACCAGTTAGAACAAACGGTTTATTAAATTCTTTTTTTAATTTATATCCCACATATCCAGCTGACCAAAAGTAATGGGAATGGATAATATCAAATTTAATATCATTATTATATATAATTTTGTTCACAATATCATAATGTTTTTTTCCTAATTTCCTATAGCCTTTATCATTTGGTAAATAAAAAACAGGTACGGTTTTAATGCAAATATTATTAGGTAAATTTGTAGTGTCAATTTGGTGACTTCGCCTAGAATGTTTAAGAAAATTTGATGGAAATATATAAGATAAATAAGAAACTGGTTTAAATCGAACCAAAACATACACTGTCATAAAATATTTGGAAATAGATTCAATTTGGGATTTTTGAAAACCAGAATAGGTGTGGGTCAAAAATAATATATTTTTTTTATTTAAAGAACCCATTAAATAAATTACATTAAATTTTATATAAATTGTTAGCTAGATAGTACGATTTAATATCTCCAATATCAATTAAATCACAATTTAATTTATATCCAATCATGTGGCCTATTAAGTTAGGAAAAACATCGTAACCAAAATCTAACTTTGAATTTTGAGATAATATGATATCATTAAAAGGTAAAAACTGAAAAATTTTATGATTAATTACTTGAATTCCTGAATATATAAATTTACTGAAAGGAATTGGAGGTTTTTCCTCAAATCTTTTAATTATGAAATTATTTCCTAATTGGATATGTCCACCACCACTTCCATTACCTCTATGAAGATAACCTAAAGTAGCGAATTGATTATATTTTTTATGAAATTTAAAAATATTAATCAATTTAATATTAGAATAATTGTCGGAATTAATTACAAAACAATCGTCAATTCCAATAAAATTTTGATTACGCCATACAGTTCCAGCAGTACCTAATAGTTTTTGTTCATATTTTAAAATAATTTTTAAATCAGGATTATGTAATCTATATAATTCAATAAATTTCTCAACTTTATATGATAAATAATGCGTATTAATCAGAACATTATTAATACCTTGATCAGTCATTAAATTTAACCAATGTTCTAATAACGGAACATTATTTATTTTAACTAAACATTTTGGAATATTATTTGTTATTGGTTTTAATCTGGTTCCATATCCAGCGGATAGTAATATTGCTTTCAATTTATTTGTTTTCGATACTACCTAAATTTTCAGAAATATAATTCATTATCTTTTCAATATTGTTATATTTTGAATAATCATAATAAATTCTTATAACAGGGTCCCACATAGATTTTCTAATTATTAATTTCTCATTTTGATTATTTATTTCTTTAGCAATTTCCTTTATACATCTATTTAATTCAAAATTTTCAATATTTCCAATTGGAATATTACCACTTACTCGATGATAATGTTTTAATTTATTTAATTCTATGGTCATATTTTTATTGCAAACATTCAATAACTTTATAAAGTGTAATAATGCAATAAAACCATCCATTGTTTTAGATAATTTCGGGAAAAAATAATGACCTGATGGTTCGACTCCTATAATAGCCTTATTAAATATTGTATTATTTACAACATTTCTATCACCAACTTCAGTTTGAATTAATTTATAACCCTCTAAATATAAATTATCCTCAAGACCTTTATTGCAAATTTCGGTTGATACAATAATTTTATTTATTCCCGATACAATATTATAATGTGAAAAAAGATATACCAATTTTTCAGTTTCAATTATCCCATATTCGTTACTTACAAATACAGCTCTATCTCCATCTCCATCGAATGCTACACCATAATCATAATTGTGTTTTTTGACCTTTTTTAATAAAATATCAGGTTCTAATGCTCCGCATTTATAATTAGTATTTGAACCGTCAAATCTATAATTAATTATTTTAATATTTTCCACATTTTTACAATATAATTTCGCAATATTGGATGACGAACCATTACTGCAATCTATTAATATTTTGTAATTATTATTTTTAACCTTATGGATTGTTTTTAATTTATTAATATATATCTTATTAATATTTTTTAATCGTTTTATTTTACCTATTTCTTTTTTATAAATAATAGACCTATTATTTAAATATGATATAATATATTTCTCTATATATTTTTCAGAAATGTTATCAAGTTTAAAACCATCACAATTAAAAAGTTTTATACCATTATCTGATGCAGGATTATGTGAAGCTGTTATCATTATACCAATTGAAAATTTTCCATTCTCAATTATTGAAGAAAATCCAGGAGTTGATATAACACCAGCAATATTAACATCTAAGCCTCTATAATTAATAACCGATGATATTATATTTTCAATTATTTTTCCAGATGCCCTTGTATCCCTTCCAATTATTACTGAACTATTAATTTTACCTATTAAACAAAATTCTGAAATTCCATATGCAAATGCTTCAATAAATTCATACGACATGAACATTTCACCAAATTTTGATCGAAATCCATCATTGCCAAAGATTTTCATAATGACAACCTATAATTTGATGGAGAATCAAGCGCAATTTTTGATAATTTACCATTATTTATAGTTTTTGAAATTGAAACCAATTCATTAACAATTTTATTTACTAAAAAAACGTTTAATGGAAATGAATAATTTTCGTCAACTTTAGGTAATTTTATTATTGGTGGAGATAAATATGTTTCTTTCTGGTCTCCATAATTTATTCTCATTCTAATTTCGTCAAACCGTCTATCACCTAAATTCGAGATTATTATTGGTATGTTCTCATGTGAAATTAATTTCTCAATCTCAGGGAATACATCATTTTGATAACCTTCTCTCCAAATGTTAGCAATAAAAATTAAAATTGCACTTTCAGCTGATATATCAATATGTTTATGGTTTTCCAATACATCAAATGCGCACGATCGATTGAGATTATTAATAATTTGTTTAGCGGCGAATTTGGAAATATTATAATTAACTCCGCTACCTAAACATTTCAAATTACGCCTAGACAAAAATATTTTGGAAGCAATATGTATTTCTTCTTTTAATCGTTTTGAATTTTGAACGTATTTCCATGAATCATTTAATACCATTAATTCTTTTCTGAAAAGAAGGTTTAATGAATCAGTCATATTATCATTATTGCAATAATATTTTGCAATAGTATTAGCTATATATATACTTCCCAATGAATAATTTATTCTAAAATCATTTTCTATTGAGAATTTTGGTACATATCTAATTAATCCATTGTTTTCATTAACCGAATAATCAAATACTACATATTGATTATTGCTCAAACCTTTAATAAATCTTGATATATTCATACCATCTGAAATAAATATCCAATAATTATCACGATTTTGATCCTTTTTATTTACATCGTAATTATATGCGAGCCTAAAAATAATGTTTAAATTTAACTTTTTTCTTATTTCATTTAATAAATTAACAACAAAATAACCATATGATTCATCTATATTCACAGGAAAAACCAAAAATTCAATGTGCTTTTGCATACTTTTTGAAATATTTATATCAATTTCTTTATCTATTTCATTTATAAGATAATTAATTTCATTCTTTTCAAATTTCTTGTTCTTTTTTACAGATAATAACATATCTGTGTAGCTTATTGAGTTTTCTGATAAAAATGATTTTGATTCTCTAACAGTCCCTACTGTAATTGTTTTGGCCTGATGTTTTATTGTATCTATTGGTCTTCGAGAAAATTGATATAGCTCATTCAAATATTTTAATAATTGTGAATATTCTTCCGAACTTGGTTTTAAGCCTTTTTCTTTATATTTATCATACAGTTTTGACAAATGAATAAAATGCATGGTAGAAAAACCTTGATTAAAAGTTTTTTTCATAATTTCTGATTCAAATACGTTCCATTCATCAACTACCAACTCTGGTGATTTAACAGCTGTAATTAGATTTTTTATATTTTCTTTCCTGTTATCTAATGCTTGTGCTGCATAGTAACTCAGCAATTGTCCATTGATTACTGTAGGTATAAAAGAATAAAATTTTTCTGTAAATGGAATATTAATTACCGACAAAATTTTCTGATCTACATATTTCTTAAGGGAATTAGATAACTTATCTATCGGGGCTATTAAAATTACTGAATTATTATTTTCTATAATTTTAATTACTGATTTTTCCATCAAATTTATTTCTTCATTTGTTATATAAGTAATAAATGAATTTTTTATATTAATTTTAGATATCTCATCAATATGTAAATATGGTAGGGAATGATAACATCCTTCCGAATACTTTATTCTAATTTCCATTCCACAAACCGATGCTGGAGAATTGTCATAGATTAAATACCATGAATTAAATGTTAATGGATAATCTCTTATTTTATTGAAAAGACTTCCGTCCTTTATATATTCAAAAGTTTCATCAATTAAATCGGTCGTCTTTCTTAGTGAATGAATATTATTAATTAACAATGAATTATGTTTCTTATATTTCTGATTTAACTTGCAGCAAAAATATAATGTTAGTATATAACCTAATATTACTTGAGCAGTATATGTCTTTGTAGAAGGAACCGCAATTTCAATGTCCCTCCCACTACCTATATACAGAGTTCCATCAACAATAAAGGTTACATCTCCTTCTCTTTTATTAGCTAGAGCAATAGACATAGCTCCGCGATCTTTAGCCATTTGCACATAAACATTAGTATCAACGGTAGTGCCAGATTGAGCAATTACAATTACCAATATATCATCCATTTTATGTTCCAAATAGAATGCACTACCTTCGCTAGCAATATGTGGTTCAACAGATATATTTATTATAAATTTTCGTAACATTTCCCTCATATATTTTGCAATTGCTGTTGCTGCCGTATAGCATGTACCCATACCAGTGATGACAATTTGTTTTATCTGATTTGAAATTAATTTTTCAACTATAAAATGAGGAATTTGATTTTTATCTATAATAATAGCATTATGAAAATCATTAGGGTCTATTAAATTATTAGGTTGCAAATATCTAAGAATAGTTTTTTGAACAATATCTTTTGTTTCATAAATTTCTTTCTTAAGGAAATGTGAGTAATTTTTCTTATCAATATCTCTTGTGGTAATGTTGCTGGTTTTTAAATCAGAATATTTGATCAAACGAATATGATTGTTATCTAATGATTGAATTTCTAATTGAAATTTATTAGATATGGATATAGAATTATTATACATTGGAATAATTGATCCAGATTCGATTGGATAATAATATCTACAAGATTCAATTAAACCATATATATCTGATGAAAACATTATATTATCATATGACAAACCGATATATAGACCTTGATTACCTTTTCTTGATAGAATAATTTGATCAGGGATTTGAGAACTTTGTAGAGCAACAGCAAATGAACCAATATATTTATTAAATGAATCCTTTATTTGCGAAACGTTTAAATTATTTAACCCCGTTAAAGATAAAGGAATAGCTAAACAGTCAGAATCGCATTTTTCATCGAAACTTAAATTAAATGATTGTTTTGTATCTGAAATAATTTCATTATAATTATATATATCACCATTAAGCGAAGCAATAATTAAAGGATAACGCAATTCATGACCATATTTACTATTTGTTATTGGGTGGCAGTTATTAATATTAACTTTACCAACTGAAGCCCATCTTGTGTGAATAACAATTGATCCAAATATAATTGAATTATTCAATATAATTTGGTTTAAAAGTTTATTATTCTTAATTAATACTTTAAGTTTAGCCGCATTATCACCTAATGATCCAATTGGATTTGCCGTTTTAAATAAAAAAGAAAAAACATTGAAATTATTAAATTTTTCAAAAAAGAATGATTCACAATTATCATTAGAACTAATATTTATATAATCATTATTATTAAAATTATTCGTGAATAATTGTATAGAAATTCCTAATGAATCTCTGCCTCTAAATTCTAAACGATTATCAATAGAATTTATTATGGTAACTAAATTTTTATAAAAAACTATTGCTGAATTGTTTAAATAGTCAAAGTTATCACCCGAAAGAAATTTAATTTGATTGTACCAATTCGGTATTTCATTAGAAAGAAACCATTGACAATCTAATAAATTTTCATATTTCCTATATTTCTCAACAAGAATTTTCGAATCTTTATTCTTGTCTATATGTGGCAAATTTTCAATCCATTTATTACTTAATGACTTAATTTTATCACTCAATATATTAATTTTTATTCTTTCCTGTTCATCGTTGCAATACCTCAAAAAATTGATATTTGATTTATATTCCCAGCATTTATCTAAAAACTTTTCAACCGTATCATCAATATCACTTATCGAATTAAATATTTCATACAACTCTTCGTTCCGTACTTCCATTCCAGGGTAATAATCTTTATTAAATATTGTACCAGAAATACCACACATAAATTTATTTCCCCATTAATTTTATTCCCTCTTCAATATATATTTTTTGTTTCCATTTTAACAAATTTCTTGCTTTTTTACCGCTCATTATCATGTGTTTGATATCTCCTTTCTTTGGTTCATCAAATATCGGTGAGATTTTATAATTATTAGTTTCAACTAATAGATTAAAAAGATCCATCAAACTATTTGTTTTTTCTGATCCCAAAGATATTATTTCAAAATTTATATTATTCATCAACTTTAATTTTATTAAAGCTTCAACTATATCATATACATGTACCCAATCTCTAGTTTGTTTTCCATCCCCATAAAATGTTACCTGACCATTATTCTTTATCTTATAATTAAATATTGAAACTACTCCACCTTCCAAATCCGGCCGTTGTCTTTGACCGTATACATTAGGCAACCTAAAAACTATTACATCCATATTACTGTTTTTATTTTGGTACTGTAAATATTGCTCAGCAGCCAGCTTTGATAACCCATAAGGACTTATTGGTACAGTTCTATGTACCTCATCTACCGGCAAGTATTCAGGTTCCCCATAAACTGCACTTGTTGATGTAAAAATAAATTTTTCTATCTCACAATTTCTACAAGCTTCAAAAATGGAAACTAGGGATAGCAAATTTATATTGTAAGTTGTTACCGGATCATTAATCCCTTTCCTTACATCACTTAATGCCGCCAAATGGTAAACTATGGATATGGATTGATTACGTATTAATTCCTTCAGTGAATCGTTTGATTCAATGTATTGAGTTATATCAATTAACAAATAGTGTGCATTATCATTATTGTTAATTTTCAAGCCTGTAGATAAATCATCTATCACAAATACTTTATGACCTAATTCTATTAACTTATCAACAAGATTGCTACCAATAAAACCACTACCTCCTGTAACCAAAATATTACTCATTTTATGAATAACCTATAATATCAAAAACTATAATTATTTCATATAAGGACGCTGTCAAATATTTGCCATAATTTCAGATTTCACTATAAATTTTTTCTAGCAATTTTCTTTCTTCATTCCTAAATATTAACCCTTTTCTATTCTTCATAATTTCTACCATAGAAATAAAGTCATTCCATTTATATTTTGAATTTTTTCCATTAATATACCAACTGAATGAGGGCAGAATTTTTGGTGGGAAATTAGTTGAGACGATGTTACAACCTAATCCAATCACCGTCCCAGCATTTATTAATGTTCCAACAGCTGTTTTTGTATAATCACCAATGAATGATCCTAATTTTATTTTTTTTGTATTAATAATTGATCCATTTAAATCAACTTTTATATTATTATAGTTGTTTTTCAAATTACTACAAGTTGATCCAGCACCTAAATTAACATATTCACCTATATAGGAATCTCCAACGTACCCATAATGAACTTTATTTGTTAATCCCTGTATAATGGTTCGAGCAATCTCGCCTCCAATTCGAGAATACGGACCAATTATTGTTCCACTTCTCAAAAATGTAAAAGGCTGCACAACAGTATTTTTCCCAACAAATAGTGGTCCTATCAGATAACAAAATGGACCTATTTTTACATTCTTCTCAATAATTATTTCTCCACGGCTTGCATCAAGTATGGTACTAGAGCTTATTTCAGAATTTTCTTCAATATATATTTTTTCTTCATTTATAAGTGTTAACTTTTTATCCTTGATTTGAATTTTTCCCATTTTATAAAACTGACTGTCATATTTAATATATTTTGAAGCATAAGAAATGGCATCCCACAAAAACTCAATAACAGGACTTGATAATTCATTTTCAATTAGAGGGATACCTAATAATGTCGTCTTTACAGGGCCCCCATTATTGACCCACGATTGTCCTTCCTGTTTAGACAAATACGCTGCAATTACTTTCCCATCATTTTTATAGGCGTGAAAGCCTCCATTAATTACACGATCTAAATCTTGTCTTGACCAAAGAACGTTTCCAAGAAGCCAAATCCCTTCAAAAACTTCAGTAGGGTTTACATCATATCCTGGATACAGCTCTCTCATTAATTCAACGAGTTCATCCCTAACAATGAATGTAATTTCAAATTTTTTAGGTGTAATTTTTGATAACCTTTTAATACAGGTAAAAGCACCACAACGTATATGAAAGGTAGGTCGTGTCATTGAAATAGGTTCTAAGTTTGAAACATCTTTATTCTCATAAATATATAATTTCATGAAATTCTATATAAAGTATTTTCTATGAAGTAATCAATTGCCAGAAAAAAACTCCATTTTTTCTTAGAAAGGTATTCAGTTTAATGAATAAGGCTAAAGATCAATATAGTGTTGAAACCAAAGTTCTAGGTTAATCCATTTCCATATTTCCCGCGAAGCATTAACTGAACCATTCAAATGTTTCCCATATATTTTGATTGCTTTTTCATGATCAATATACCCTCTTTCTATAAAACTACGTGAATGCAATATGTCATTAATATATTCTTTAAAAGGTTGCGATCTGAACCATTGGTCTTCGTCAGTAAGAAAACCTATCTTATCTTTTCTGTTCCTTATTTTTTCTGGCAAAATATTATCAAGGCTCTTCCTTAAAATCTGTTTTGTATAACCTTTATCTATGAACATATCATCAGGCATTGATAAGGACTTTTCAACTAACCGATGATCCAAAAATGGAACCCTCGCCTCCAAAGAAAACCACATTGAATTTCTATCTTCCCATTTTAAAAGATGTTCCAATTTATATTCAAAGTGATCGAGAAGCCCATTATTGATAGACTTCGATGAATAAATATTATCGACAATTGAACTTAAATCTCTATTTTCATCGAAAAAGCTCTTATTTATATATCTCCTTTTATTAAATGCAACCATAGACTTCAATGTATTGGGAAGCAAAAAATATAATAACATCTGAATTCCATAAGTGGATCTATGCAATGCTATGTAATGCATGATTTCATTAATAAATTTCTTTAACTTAATATTCATTAGGAGATATTTGAAATAAATCCCAAAGAAATAGTGATAACCAGCCAATTGCTCATCAGCTCCTTGGCCATCTAATGTAACAACTACATTATCCTTTGCCAACTCCATCACTTTATATTGAGCATACATGGAAGTTGAGGGTACCGGCTCAGCATGAGCACGCAAAAACGAAGGTAAATCATTATATAGAGTCTCTCCTGAAGGTTTAACAAAATGCATATTTCTTAGTTCATTTTGATACTCATTTATATAAACAGATTCGTCTACAGTTTTTGAATTGGGGAAAACAGCTGAAAAAGTATTTAGCTCTGATTTGTTATAATCATTAAGCAGAATAGAAACTATGCTGGACGAATCCAGACCCCCGCTTAAACATACACCTATAGGAACATCACTCCTTAACCTTAATTTTATTGATGAACTTAAAGTTTCTTTGAATTCCGAAGGAGATGAAAATGGTATACCTATTCTCTCTGAAAGATCATACCACCTAAAAATATTGACTTTATTATGTATTATTTCTAAATAATGGCCGTGTTGTAGTTTTTTTACTCCTGAAAAGAATGATGAATCATTATGATCAGTCCTGTTGAACATCAAATAATCAAATATACTTACTTTATCGGGGAGAGGCCTCTCATTTAGAACAGCCAATAAGGCTGGTATCTCAGATGCGAAAATAAATCTATCTTTATCTAAATAGTAGTAAAAAGGTTTAATGCCAAATCTATCCCTTGCAATAAAAAATGATTTATGTTTTCTATCGTATATTGCAAATGCAAACATTCCATTAAGATGATTTAAACAATTTATTCCCCAATTTCTATATGCATTTATAAGAACTTCTGTATCAGTTTTAGATCGAAAAGTGAATCTTTTCGATAATTCTTTTCTCAATTCTATATAATTATAAATTTCTCCATTATATACAATTACATATCGGCTATCATCGGAAAACATAGGTTGATGACCATCAGATGAGAGATCAATAATACTTAATCTCAAATGACCAAGCCCTATATTATTTTCAATAAATTGACCTTTATCATCAGGCCCACGATGATTCATTTGAGCCATCATCAATTGGATTTCATCATTAGAAACATTTTTTCCATTAAATGATACTATTCCGGCAATTCCACACATACTATTTCATTAATAAATTTTTAATATTGAATTAATATTGGATCACTTTTCAGTAAAATATTTACCACAAAGACAAAACAATTATTAAATTAAATAATAATTCTTTTGGAAATTAGAGCCTGTTGCTTATGAAATTTAAGAAGCTGGCAAACATTTCATGAACCAATGTATAATCGGGTCAAATGAAAGATCATCCTTCCGAGTATAAAATTGTAAAGTTCTCGACATATTTGACGAATGTGTCTGTTTCATTATTATACACAATTATCTACCTAATCTTTACCAAGGTAAAAAAAATAATACAAGGTTTTGACAGCTGGTTTAGTCAATTTCCACTGTAGTTCATCAATGATTCTCGTATCATGATAACCCCACGTTTCTGGAAAACCGTAACCCCATTTGTTAAAGTACGGACTAAAAACTCGTAACGCTCTATCCCATGTTCTCTCCTCATAATAAGATAAGAAATTTTCTGATCTATCGCGAGTCAAGTTCAGATTAGATGATGAAGTTTTTGGTGGTATATCCCTAATTTTTCTCATTTTCATAATGGAGAGCCATCGATCGAAATCTTCGTGTAGATTTTCATATCTTATCACAAAATCAATCGAATCATGTGATACAGTCATATCGTGATAGGGACGTTTGTAAAACCTAAGAAAATAATCTGAAAAACTATTATCTTTATCTTGTGCAAACAAAAAATGTCTTTTGAAATAAGCATCGGCCAATCTTAGACCGAAACTATCTGATTTCAGAAATGGGA